>SDBV01000636.1_pt1 | contig 50893 bp, 91 predicted proteins | sample 2277081 | NCBI WGS metagenome assembly SDBV01 (sample SAMN10402039, study PRJNA504765) | marine sediment metagenome | isolation source: marine sediment core GS10_PC15, 223 cmbsf | place: Arctic Ocean: Southern Knipovich Ridge | collected 2010
TGCTGCTCAAGTATTTCCGCAACCGTTATAGGCTGAATGACAAGGCTTTCCTTTTTGCGAGCGCGGCGCATTTCTTGTCTGGCCTGCCTAGTAAAATCAAAGCCGACCATGATTCCCATTTTCGCGTCTGCTCTGCGCATAGCTGTCTCGAATGCGTCCACATCTGGCCTGCCTATTTTTTTGCTCTGCTTGACTTGAATCGGAACTATGTAGTCATCGAATAGGTCAAGCTGCGATCCAGGTTCGCGGGCGAAAATAAACGACTTCTGGACTGTTTCTGGCACTTGCGCATTGACAATACGCAAACGGCCATCAATACCCTTGTCCGCGCCCTTCAGTGGATTAGGTATACCGCCAAGCGCATTCACTGCCCAATTTTGGAAATCGTATGGGTCCATGCTTAGGAGACGAGCTACGTCTGTCTGCATAGTACGCACATGATAATCAATGCCTTCCATTAGCTTCAAGTCTCGGTGTAGCCGATCGGCCATTACTCGGCACGCGGTAGGGGATTGGTCAATTCCAATCCAATGTCGTTTGAGGCCCGCCGCAGCGACTAGGGTAGTGCCGCAGCCGCAAAATGCGTCAAGCACTACATCACCACGATTGCTACTGGCCGAAATAATCCGCTCCATGAGTGCAGTAGGTTTTTGGGTTGGATACCCAACGCGCTCCTTGGCTTGAGAATTCAATGGCGGAATGTCAGTCCAGATGTCGTCAATCTGACGCCCCTTTTGCTCGTCCAAGTAGCGCTTTTGTTGTGGCACAGTGCCGGGCTTAGTTTGTACAACTATTCCTTTCTTTTTAGCTTCGAGCATTCGTTTTTTGGTCCATCGCCAGACCCTTGTTACACCCATCAATTTGTATTTTAGATTTGGGCGATTTATATTTGGACTCAGAAGATCGCTGAGTCGATAGCGCCTGCCTTCACTGTCTATATGGTAATACTTCTTGGCCGTTTTCTCGTCGAGATTGTTAAGATCGTATGGAGTATGTTGCTGATTCCATGTGAACTTCTTGGATTTTGTGTAGTAAAGAATCGTGTCGTGATTATTGGCAAAGCCTCGACTTGCAATTCCTTTGGCGGGATTACGCCGCCAGATGATTTCGCTCCGAAATTGGGCATGGCCAAATACTTCATCCAGCATCGCCTTGATGTAATGCGAAGCGTGCGGGTCGCAGTGATAATAGAATGATCCAGTGGACTTCAGAACGCGCCGAAGTTCACGGCAGCGCGGCTCCATCCACTCGATGTATTTTTTCACATTTCCGAAGCGATCCTCAAACGACCTGCGCTCGCCAGTTTCTTTCCAGATGATCTCGTAGGTAGCGCCGGTGTTGAAAGGCGGATCAATGTAGATTAGGTCAACGGAGCTATCGGGCAACTCAGCCAACTTGGCGAGATTATCACCCTCATAAATCATTGAATGCTGTACCATATCAGTCTATCGGCCTCAGGCTAAATGAACTTTAGCATTTCGCTTGCCAACCGCCCTGCTTCGTGGAATACTGTCAACATGCCAAAACAAGGCCCGCGCGACCGCCTCAAGCCTTTGTCCGTCTACCCCCTCACGCCAGAGGAAGCGCTCGCAGCATTTATGAAAGTGGACCCAGATAACGTCAATCGCCGACTCAAGGAAGCGAAGAAACAGCGGAACCAGCGAAAGGCGTCTAAGAAAAGGCGCGGGAAATGAGCGATATTGCTTCTTTACTAGTCTTAGGGGTTTAGAGCACTTTGCCAAAGGGATAGTTCCGAAGATGGTTTCACAATACACTTTTCGCTACCCTATTCGCCTTTTTCGACCTGCGCTTCACGCGCGCCACTATCTGCCTTTTCGTCATCCGTACTTGCCCGCGTCAAGTCGGCATCTCCGTAAAATAAATCAGATTCATTGAAAGGCGAAGTGGCGCGCGCAATCTGTTGAGCCGCCGCAAACGAGGCTACAGCCTCATCTGTCGCACTGATATACAAATCGCTCGTAGCGAACCAGGGAATAGGACCGTCCACGACCTGACACGCTCCTATCGCTTCGGTTGGCGAGCGAAGGTAGAAGCGACAAGCGCCACAAACTTTGTCCGGCGAGGGGGCGACGCGCTGGAAGTTGGCCTCGTCTTGCGTGAACTTCTGGCCCTTCTCCTGGATCGCCGCGAATGTCTCGGCCACTGTAAGACCGCGCGAGCTTCGAGGTTTATCGTCTTGCTTCGGCTCGACCTGCTCTGGTTCGACCTGCTCCGGTTCGTCCTGCTCGCGCATTCGCGCTTGTGCCGCACTCTCCGCCGCGCTTTTCGTGAAGCAAACCTGCTTCTGCTTTCCAGGGAAACGCGCCTTGGTCGGATGCGATACGGGGCACGCGCCCGATTCCGGGACATCGACCCAGTGCGTGTCGCGCAAGTGGAACGCTTCGCTCAATGGCGGCTGGTCTGTCTCCTGCCTTGGATTCTGGCGGGCAAGCGCGGCATCGAGCGCCTCTGCGTCGGGCCGATCCAGTTCACGCCTTTTCAATTCTGCGACCAATGAAGTGAAGCGGCCAAGGAAGTCTTCGCGGCTCAAGCCTTCGAGAGGCACGGTCATGATCTCGCGCTTGCGCCAGCTTTGATCAAAGCGCTTGTGTACCTGAAGTACTTCGCGATTTGACAGCTTGGCAAGAGACTCCCGCGAGACATCGGCAAACGGTAGATCACCATTGGGCATGTCGTGACTCCTATCGTTACGGAACCGGATCTAGATCGGGCTGGTCCTGGCTCAATCGGCTAGAGTTCGCGCACCAATTTCCGTTCCTTGTAAATATCCCAGGTTTCCTTTTTCATAACGAAGATTCGCTTGGTCGCAGTCGGATACTCCCTCCACACGTGATGGGGATCGGGATAGCCCTTCTCTTTCCCGGGCCAGCCCCCCCCGCTGCTCTTCGGTTCGGCCTTCTTCTTCGCCGCCGGGGTAACTTTGGGCGGGGCGGAGATAGGCTTCGGCGGAGCAGCCGGCGGGGCGGCCTTGCTCTCGGTCGGCTTCAATTCGGCTGGTGGCTTCGGCTCGGTTGGTGGCTTCGGCTTCTCCAGAGGCTTCTCTGGAGCCTTCGCCGATGGCTTCGGTTTCGCCAGCGACTTCGGCGCGGTCGCCTTCGTGGTCATGGTCTTGCGCGCCACCTTTTTCGCGCCCGTTTTCTTCTTCGCCATTTGCCTACCCTCCCTGAAGTATCCCAAGCGTCTGCTGCTGGGCGTTCTCTAACCCAGGCAGTACTTCGAGCACAATACAAGTACATTGACTGATATTCCCTACGCTCGCCGTTGGATCGAGCGGATGTAGCATCCGATCCGTGATAGGCGAGCCACGGCGTTGGCGAGTGTCGCCCTTGTAGACTCGCTGGAATCCCGCGCCGGTCTTGGTCGTCCAGAATCCCGAGACATTGCGGTCGGAGCGCGAGAAGTCCGTGACCCTGAAGCGATCGTTGACCGGGATCGGGCCGATCTCGCCGCCCGGAGCGTAGCGCGCCTCTGCCTCCCGGTGCCCTCGACGTTTGCCGAGCGTCGTGACCCAGCGCTTGCGGAGTCCAGGTATCGTGTCGCCGAGTATGCTGCTCGTGGCGGCCTGCGCGGACTGGTACATGCGATTGATCTCGGTCCGCACGATCGCCTCTGCCTGTGATGCGAACCCAGTGCGCAGGCGCCTTCCCAAGTCGGTCTCGCGCGAGGTTCGCAGTAGCGCTTCGATTCGCCTAACGGCCGCGCTCGTCGGTTCAAGTCCTATGGCTGACAAACGCAGTTGCTCCACGATCCGCTGATCAAGCCTCGACACCAACTCAGTCAGTGCGATCTCCGTCGCTTGCGCGAGGGTCGTTAGCAGCGCAGGCGCGATAGTGGGGAACGCTGCATTGATGCCTCCTGCGGCGAGCGCGGTCGGGGTGATCCGCGAGCCGGCATCGAACGCACGCTCAAGGGTGCTCCGCACGCTCGCGGTCGCGTTCCGCGTGACGAAGTTCAGCGCCTCGCGGATGTCAGCCTCGACCTGCGCGGCCAGAGCGGCCGTGAATTGCGCACGCGGACCTGCGGTCAGGCCATTGATGCGACTGGTGATCTCACGTCGCAAATCGACCAGAAGCGAACGAAGCGCAGCTACGCCTTCACTCTCAAGGCTTCTTAGGAGCTTCCGCCCCCGTTCGTAAGCCTGCGCGATTCGCGTCGCCTGGTCGATCTGTTCCGTCAGTCTGTCCGTTGCCGTCAACATTCCTTTTCCCCGCAATAAGCTCGCTGTGTGCCCGTTGAGCAATATCCATCGCCTCTATTTCGCTTCGGCTTGGTTCGCTATCCTCCTTGGTCTGCGTCCTTGGCCGATCCCCAATGCCGAGCTGGAGCAATGCTTTTCTGTAAATCTGCCCGGCCTGCCCATTGTCTATCCATCCCTCAGCTACCCCGGTCTGTAGTGCGCGGCCCAGCGACTCCATCGCGTCCGAGACGGTTTTCAAGTCGCGCAGGAAGACAGGCGGCATCTCGATGAAATAGGTCAGATCCTCCACGCCATTCAGATTGCCTGCCGCAGCGGACCGCTCGATCTGGAAGTTGAGGATTTTCCTGAGCATTCGCCGGAAGAATGATTGGCGCTGCTCGATCTTCTTCGCCACGGGCACGCTGAGTTCCGACGCGCTCGCTCGCGTCAAGTCTTGAGAGTCCCCGTAGAACAAGCCGGAAAGTCCCGTGCCGGCCTGTATCTGTTTCAGGAGAATTTCCACGGCGATCTTCGCGTCGGACGTCCCGAGCGTCGGATTGATAATCTTCAGCTCGGCCTTTTCGTTGTGCGTCCAGACGCCGCCGGCTCGCAGAGCCTTGCGGAACCGTCTGTTTTCGAGCGCCAACTCGTTTGTCTGCAAGCCCTCGAATGTTAGGTCGAACACGACATCCTGTGAGATGTCTGCGCGCTCCAGGAGAGAGAAGACGAAACCGTCCAAACCCTCAAGCCAGTCGATCGACGGAAAAAGGTCGGGCACGCCGCGGGTCGCGCCGGAGATACGGTTGACCGCGAAGTAGAAGGCGTGTTCCTTTTTCGGATCGAACTCGACACGGGGCCGCAGGAGAACGAAATCGCGTATACCTTTATCTTGTTCCTGCTGGACGACGCCCGTGGCAGCAGTGGTTCCGGTCCGCACAGCGATTAGCTTCTCTGAATCATCTTTGTCGCGCAGTATCTTTCGGATCTGGAACGGGCTGAACGAGGTCAGCTCGACCAGCCCATCATCGTCGACCGAAACGGCGTAAAGCTGCTCGCCGAAAAGAGCCAGCGAGCGAAGGCGCTCCTCAGACTTTTCGTCCCACTCGTTTATCTCCCAATGGTCGTCGAGAACCGCCTGAACTTTGGGATCGGCGGCCTTTATAACCACGCCGGAGCCCAAGACGAAGTTCATAACCAATTCAATCGCGTTGTATGCGCGCACGTTTTTCCGGTGGAGGAGAACGGAGATCCGCTGGGCCTTCTGGAGCATCCCCAGCGGGAGGTCCAGCGCGCCGGCGGACTCTATGCTCTTGAAGAAGCGATCGTCGAATTCCGTCCCCGCGTCCGGGTTTGAGGGGTCGAGGATCGCCTCAGAGAGCCTGCCCTTCCTGGGCCGGCTTGAACCTGAATAAGACCCACGGGGATCCAGATCGTCGCCTTCGTGCTGACCATAGTCCTCATCGCCAGCCCATTTTGGCCGGGCAATTCCCCGCTGCTTCTTCCGCATTGCCGGGCTACCGCTTGCGCTTGCGGCTTTCAGCGACTTCTTCCGCGAGGTCTTCTTCGCGGACTTCTTCACGGCCCTTTTCTTCGCGACTTTCCTCGCGGATTTTCTCATGGTCTTTGTCGCCGTCGCCATATCTACCTCCAGAAAGGCTCGCGGGTCGGTTCAAGTCCAAGCCTGCCCATCCGCCCGTATATCCTGCTGAGCGGATTGCGCCGCTTCACGCGCGGGCGCTCCATCTTGATCACTTCGTCGTCATCCTCCAGTCCGGCCAGGGGATCGCAGGTGGCGGCCACCTCGGCCAGTCCGTGCCGTCGCCCCCAATTCGCCAGCGCGAAGGCGACCACGAGATCGTCGTGCATTCCCTTCGGCGCCGAATACGACACCTGTCCGCGATCCGTCTCCGAGCATTCGTACATTTTCAGCTCATCGTAGAGCGCCTTCGCGTCCGGGGTCGCCCACGACGCCGACGGCGACGGTATTTTGATCGCCTTTTCCTCGAAGTCGATCTGAAGTGAGTTAATGATGTCGATTTTGACGCGACCGTCGTTCATCTTGCACGGGTGGATCCGCACGCCCGCGCTCCGCAAGTCTTCCTCAATCACGCTGCCGACATTCGATACATCGAGCACCACGACCGCGTTCCATTTCTTCGATAATTCCACGATACGCGCGCGCTGAATTGCCCAATCGACGCCGCTCCAGCGTTCGACGTGCAGAGCGCGGCCGCCCCCCTCCATCGCGACGACAGCGGAGAAGTCCTGATGCTTGGCGAGGTCCACCCCCAGAACACAGCGCTCTTTCATATTCTTGGGCGGCGGCACGAAGGTAAAGCACTCCTCGACGTTTCGGAATACTTCGTCCGCGCCGAAACTGAAGTCCGCGCAGTACTCCTGTTCATATTTCGCCTTGGGCAGTCTCCGCTTTACTGACGCGAGATATTCGGCATCCACCCACGGAAACTCAGAAGTGGAATAGCGCGAGACGAAGTGCGTGTCGCTCTCAAATTCTCCCTTGGGGCAATGCGGCGGAAATCCGCCCCATAGCAATTCATTCCAAAGCCAATTGCGACCATTGGGCGTCGTTGTTACGCCAATTCCACCACCCGTCGCAGCTACGCGACCGAGGAGTACGTCCCACGCATCTTCCTTGGCGTAAGCGCCCTCCTCCATCCAGCAGTAGTCTACGTTCGGCCCGCGCAAGTTGTCCGGCCGATCAAGAGTGTGGAATTGAATCAACGAACCGTTTTTCAAAAGGACCTCGCGTGGCTTTTGTCGGTTGATTTCCAGAATCTCAGGCACTTGGCAAAGCAGTGCCATGAACTGCCGATGGGCTTCCTCAAGATTCCTATAGGTTGGAGCGGCGGCCCAAATTAGCTGCTTAGGCCGCGCGCACGCTTGGCTCAAGCACTCGAAAGCTCCAGCAGCGCTTTTGCCACTTTTCAGGCCCCAAATCAAAAATCGAAACCGCTTCCGCGAAGCGTGAAACCGCCACGCCTGCGGGGAGGGCTTGTACTTGATTGATAGGGTGCGGATTCGCAAGCTACGCCCCCGGAAGCGTCTGGGCGTCAACGGAATCCATTTCCGCCCATGCGTTTAGTACGACCTCGACGGTGACTTTTAATACGCGAGCGAGCGTGGCGAGACGTCCCGTGGGAATCGCCACTTCCGCGTTTTCCCAGCGTTGGATTGTCCGACCGGTTATGCCGCATGCTTCGGCGAGCGAAATCTGTGAAAATCCCTGGTCGGCACGGAGTTCCTTGAGCGTCTTGGCCATACGCTCAAAACTACGGCGAGAATTGCCCTAACGCAAGTAAAAACTAGCAGTTATATTTCAGGCGGGCTTGCGGAGCTCCGCTTACCACGGGTCCGGTATCTGCTCGCCCTCATTCCCCAATCGGTAGCGCACGTCTTCGGCCTCGAACCCCGGTAGGCCCAAGCGTTGGGGCTTGTCCGGGTCATCCCGTCTCCGGCGGCCCTTCGCCTTTTTCGCCTTTGCCTTCTTGGCCGGCTTCTCCAGTTTCTCCGGCTCGTCCGGCACCTCGGTTCCCACGATAATCTCAAGCGTCGTCCCTGGAGCGACCGCCGAGGCGAGCACCTCGTTGATTATCTTTATGCGCGCCTCATCTTTTAGTATGGGCACGCGGTCCGCGAATTCGTCCGGGATAAAGACGCGCACCTTGTCGCCCTCGAACACGACCCGCTCGGCGTGCCGCAGGATCGCGGCGATTGGGGGAGAGCGACGGTGGATCCGGCTCAGTATCTTGCGCCAGTGTTCGGCGAATGCGTCATCCATTACTTTTTCTCCTGTCTCGCGAGAACATCCCGCACGGTCTTCCCGCTCCACTTCTTTTTTCTTCGCGTCTGCACGCGCATAGAATTCAATCGCCGCGCAATGCCGCACATACTCTCACCCCCAGCCTTCCATTCTACCATACGCGCGATCCATGCGCGCTCGCGGCCATCTGGTATGAGCCTTTTCCCCTTGGTATGAAATCCGTAAGGCGTCTCGCCGCAGACCAGCCCGTTCGCCTTACGATACTGAACCGCAGCCCGCGTGCGCTCGCGGATAGTATTGCGCTCAAACTCGGCCATCATTGCGAAGAATGTCAACATGAGCTTGCCCGTCGCAGTACCCATATTGAGCGACAGGCCGCCGAAGTCAATTAAGTGGAGAGCGATACCCTGTTCCTCCCACTCGCGGATCCGCCCAAGGCAGTCCTCCGTATCGCGGAATAAGCGATCAAGCTTATACGCGATCACATGCTTACAGGAACCCGTTGGAGCAAGAGCCGCGGCGAGTATCTTCCCTTGGGGCCTTTTCACAAGTGGGATGCTTCCCGATACCCCGCGCTCGCGTAGAATCACTGGATCGCCCAGCCCGGCGCTCTTCGCGTAGTCGCGCGCGCGCTGCTCCTGGTCTTCGAGCGACAAACCGCCGGTGGCTTGCTCTTCAGTCGAGACGCGGATGTATGCGACGGCGCTCACGGTTTTTCCCTTTCCTGCCGTATTTCCTGCCGCCACGGTTGAAGCATCCGAGCCAGGTTCCGTTGTGCCGCCTTAAAGCAGGCCTTACAGAATCCGTGCGTCTCGCCGGTTCCGGCCTTGTGGCCGAACACCTTTTTGCAAACGCAACAGACTCGCTTCACCCCGCGCCTCCCTCTTTCTCCTCAAGCACATGACCTGCGAGATCGTCCAGCGCGTTGACGTTTTCGTTCACCCGCTCCCGTTCGGCTTCCTCGCGGGACTTGAGTTCTGCGAGCACATGCTCCATTGCCATCTCCCAGCCTTCATCGCATCCTTCTTGGCAGCAAATACCGTGAACACGATATTCCTGTGGATAATTTTGCCGCTGTTCTTCTACCCATTCGCGCAGGGTTTTCATTCTTGCCTCCTTTGATTTGACGCGCAACGAAGCCGCCTGCTTCTCCACTATCACGGGCGTAACGTAGTGACCGTTGCCGGGACCGTTCATCTTTTGATCCCCTTGCCTTTACGTAGTACGCGCCGAATCTCCTCACTGAGATACCACGCGCGCTTCCCGCAGGTCCAGCAATAGCAGCGGCTCCGGTAGACGCAGTAAATACACTCGCCGCATCGGCACTGATACCTGATGTGCCCGGTTAGTTGAAACATATCTACGTGCGGCAGGGGCCGCAAGAGCCTGTGGACGCGCTCCCGTTTTTCTCCCATCGACTGGTTGTAGCCGCCAATAAAAGCGGTCGTGTCCTGGTGGCTCATTTTCCCGTCTCCTTCGCCGCTGGCCGCTTTCGCAGCTCCCGTTTGATCCACTTGTTTTCCTTCTCAAGTTCATCGAGCCGCTGCTGAATAGCGTGGAACTTCCTGGCATCCTCACGGCTGTTATTCTTTTTGGCCATGCTCCGCCTCCCTCGCTCGATCTACGAACAGCGCACCGCACTGACAGCACCTCTTCGGTGGCGGATCGTTTGCGTTCCTCGGATTGAACCTGTTGCAAGCCGCGCAGATTGGCGCGACAAGGCCAAAGTCACCAGCCAGCGTCGCACGGCGAAAACGCCCATCTTTTTCTCGAAGTCTGCGTCTCATTTCACAGCCTTTTTCATCGGGCCTATTGCTTCGTAGCGATCGTTCAGGATTTTGTTTGCTGCAACCATCCCTTGGAAAAAGCCCTTGAAGTGTGCGACCATAGGAGTTCCGCCGCCCTGTGCTGCTTGCACGCTTTCGATGCCGCGAGGCACCTGTGCGATAAGCACATCCTGAAAGTCTAGCCTAGACACGCCCATCTTTGACATGAAGGCCCGATCGCCTTTAGCTACTCTACCCATGTCCTATCCCTCCTGTTCCAGTTTGTAATTCTTCTCTTCGTCCAGATTCAGTAGCGCCGCGATGAGAAGCGCATCCTTTTCCGTGAAGGCGTAGGCGATAATTCCCCCATCGCCGCCGGTGATCTCCCAGTTTAGATTTCTAGGGTCATTTATCGCCTTGACGGTGTACTTGCTCATGCTATTTCCTCCTGTCTCTTGCGGTAGTGGCGGATGTTCCTGATGCAACGCTTCGCCCACGCCTTCTGATTCTTGAGATATTTTGGATGCTTACTGCGCGGCAACTTCCGACGGCGATAGGTCGCGCGGAGCTTGCCCAACCAGTATTCCTCCATGCCGAGAGCCCGTAGCGCGTTGGCGACCGCGACGCTCTCTTCTGTGGGCGGTATGCCGTCTGCTGTGTTCGTCATATTGGGCGCTCCTATCTCACATCTTCTAGCAGGTCCAGCAAGGCCAGCGCGAACGCGGCGTATGCCTTGTGGAATTGCAGGGGCTTGCCAGCCACTGGGTCCAAGGTTCTGCCGATCTTGTCGTGAAGTTTCCGGGCGTCCCGTACAAGATCGACCTCGCGCTTCTTCCGCAGCGCTTTTTTCACATCATCCAGCAGCGCATCATATTCAGCTTTGCGGGCCGCTACCATTCTGGTTTTCACTATATTCGAGCATTCAGCTGAATCTTTCGTAGGAAATAGAATGCGGAATCCGTCGTCCCAACATTTAAGGCCTGCCAGTTTTGGTAACTGATCCTTTGGTATTTGCCTCACGCCTAGCCCGGACTCCTGTTCGGCCTTCCAAGCCGCGTCTGCCGCCACGCGTCTATCAAGTTCGGCAAGCCGTCGGATGTCGGCGTCTTCTAGCATCGGGGGCGTCGGGTGCCCTGCCCAGTCCCCGGGCTTGTCCAGCCCAGCCGCCACGATTTCGGCGTTGTGGATTTCAGGTGCCGCCTGACGGTACGCCGCCAAGACTTCAGCGTTGCGGGCCGCGTCTGCCACCAAGTGGTCGGCTTTGTGAACTCGATTAGATTCCTCCGCCGCATCTTTCAAGCTAAACAAAGCGCCGTAGCCGTCGTTCCATCTCACTTCGCCGCCCGCTAACGTGTGCAGTTCTACTTCTGGCATCTCACTCCTCCTTTCGTTCCCCTCACGACTCATCGTACGAGGTCCGCCGAAGCAGACCCCGACCGGCAGGTCGTTACTCCGCTTCTTTCGCCGCCCGCTTCCGGTCGTAGTACCGGACCTTCGCGCGGTACTTCTTGACCTTGTTTTGCGCGGCCTTCAGCTTGCTTTCCCACTTCTTGAGCAGCGCGCGATTGCTGCCCTCACGTTTCTCTGCCGCAGCTGGCTTGGGCTTCGATTCGCGCTTCGCGGGCTCCTTGGCCCAAGCTGCGAGAAGCGCGTCTTTGTTCACCGCGAAATCATCGACGATAAGCTTGCCCTGCTCCCTGACTTCCGCCTCAGAGACGGAGCCATATTTCCAGTAAACGTAAAGGTGGGCGATCTCGTGCGCGGTGATCTCCACCGTTGCGTTCGTTGCGGAGAAGACTGATCCATCGGGGTTGTCTTCGCGCGGAACATTGACAAGGATTCTTCTGCTCCTGAGCCAAGCACGACCGCTTCCCCATTTTCCAGCGGGACTGCTGGGGTTACGGTGCCTGAAACGCGCTTCAGATATCCTGCTGTATGGATAACCGACTTGCTTACAACACCAGCGTATCATCGCGCGCAGGGTGTGGCTCGGTATATAACTGGTATTCTTGAGTTCCATCACTTCTCCTTTCGTTTATCCCGGCCCATCGTGCCGAGCGCTTGGGAGCGCCCGGACCGGCGGGTCGTTACTCTTGTGATTTGCCTTCTCTGTATCCCAGGACGTACCCGCGAACAAACGCTTCCACTGTATCCCGCGTGGCTGCGGCATAAAGCGTCTTTCCTCTCTTGCCTGTTGAAGTATCGTGTAGCCAAGCCCTCCAGTAGGCTCGCCCGTGTCTAGCATATGCCTGCACCTTTACTGTGATCGTTGGCTGTTCACCGATCTTCAAGACAAGCTCATTATACTTCGCTACCATTTCTGTCTCCTTTTCCCGGTTACCTGTGTTGCTCGTTTCAGTCTTCATAATTTAATAATACAACCTTCCCGATGGGAAGTCAATTAACTATGCGAAAAAGGGCGTAAAATCTTTTCGCACAAGGGCCGAATCCGTCTATATTTATAGCTTCCGACCATATTTTTCGCATTTTTCCGCTAGATTACACGGGACTTTTCGCGCGCGCGCGCTATAATACGCGCGGACACAAAAAGGAGCATCCAATGTCACATGGACGAAAACCTGGAAGGCCATCACTGTACCGGAACGCGGAGCGGCTGAGCCTACATCTTCCAGCCAGCCTACTGCGGCAAATCGAGAGACACGCAAAAGCTGATCGACGCAGCTTGAATGCAATGGCGATAGAATTGCTGACGAACGAACTGAAGTCGTGAGCAATATAACGCCAAGATATAATTATCTAAATTATAAAGTAGAATACAGAGCATGGTCTTCCATGATCACTCGTTGCACGAACAAGCGCCAACCAGGATACAAGCATTGGGGCGGTCGAGGGATCAAGGTTTGCAAGCGATGGCGCGATTCATTCGAGGCGTTCCTGGAAGATATGGGTCGCAAGCCGTCGCCCGACCTTTCCTTGGATCGAATCGACAATGACGGAGATTACGAGCCCGGAAACTGCCGATGGGCTACGGCGAAGCAACAAGCGAATAACAAGCGACCCGGAACGGCTGGGCGCCCCCGACTATACAAAAATACTGAGCGGCTAACCGTATTTGCGCCCACTGGCCTTTATGGACGGATTAAGAAGCGCGCGAAAACGAAAGACCGAAGCCTCAATGCGATGGCGATTGAACTCCTGGAAAAGGCGCTCGGATAGTGACCGTCGGTCGAAACGATCCGTGTCCTTGCGGGAAAACAAATAAGGACGGCAAGCCCGTCAAGTTCAAAAAGTGCTGTCTGCCCCTACGGCGACTACAAGGAAAAACGTGGCAACGTCTATTCTGCAAAACCTGCGGCGCGCCGGCGCGGATACCCACGCGCGAGGCTCCGCTCAAGGGCATGGGCTTGAAACGACCGCCCAGCAAGCTGACTCTCATCCGCGGGCTGTGCTCGACCTGCTGGGACGAGAGCCCGACGATGAGCCTGCCAAACGGAACGCACTACATTGGAAGAAGCCGCTGCACGGTCAGCGACCGCGAACCGGAGGAAAGCCATGAGCAATAAAACCGTCTGCGTTGACCTCGACGGCGTGCTCGCCAAGCTCGACAAGTGGGAGGGCGTCGAAAGGTTCGGCCCGGTGATCCCCGGCGCGCAATTCTTCCTGGAAGCGCTACGGCGCGTCGGGTTCAAGATCATAATTCACACGGTGCGCTGTTCGCCGGACGTGAACCCGCCGAATGCGATTACGCCGGGTGACGGCTCCCAATACCTGCCGGGCGTTTGGGAGAAGCACCTGGTTTGGATCGTCCGCGAGTGACTTAACGAAAACGACTTGCCCTTCGACGAAATCTGGCACGGCCACGGCAAGCCGCTGGCCGACATCTACATCGACGACCGTGCGGTAGCCTGCCGCCCGCAGCTCGACCCGGATGCGTTCAAGGACGCCGTACTTCGGGCGCAGGGTGTCGCCATGTTGGAGATCTCCGAATGAACACCGACCAATTCGCGATCGAACTTGTCAATATGGCCAGGGAGATAATGACCGTCCTAAAGCCGCAGCAGCAGGAGCGGTCGAGGAAACTTGGCAAGCAGTTCCTGCGCTTGATGCGGAAGGGCGAGTACAACGGGGCCGAGATGTCCTTGGCGCTCATAACCGTCCTGCTCGCGCAGCTTCAGCGAGTGCTCGGCCCGGAAGACGATGAGAACGACGGGAAGAAGGACGGCGCTGAGATCGTGAAGCCCAAACGGAAAAAGGAGGAGAAACGTGGCAAACGCAAACGATGACTCAAGCGATGCAAGGCCCGAACATGATGAGGCGAAACCGAAACACGAGAGCGGGAATTTCGCCGTGTTCGATGCAGTCGATCTCGGCCTGTCCGAGCACAAGCACGACGACGAGAAAACGCTGGCGATCTTCGAATCGCTACTTGAGCGCGGCTTCGTTCCGATCTACGTGACAGTCAGCGCGGATTACCCGAGTAAGCTGTATTGCCTGAAGCAGTCGCAACCGGAGCCAGGCCATCCATGAGCCATCTAACCAAGACCACCGCGACCTGCGAGCAGTGCAATGGCGCGGGCAGCTTCACCGAACGTACCGAACTTGTGGAAGCTCTCGGCTTCATGGATACCGCCGGGCATTGGAGCGTAACCCCAGGACGCACAATTTGTACTCGACAAAGGCAGTGCCCGTCCTGTGAGGGCAGGGGAACGGTCGATAGGCTCGATAACAAATAGGAGACAAGCCATAATGATCGAGACATTTTTCGTATACTTGGTGATTGCCGTATTTGTCGCATACCTCCTGACCCCGCGAAAGGAGGGAGGTCGAACGCTGCCATCGCCCAGGCTATCCACGAAGCCCCCACCGGAACCGCCGAAGCCTAAGCCGATCTCACATCGAGAGGAATTGGCTGAGGGCCGCGACCACTTAACCGTGACGGGAAACTTCCAGTCCGACAAGTACCTGTGGTGCCCGGCGGGGTTCGTGCCGCTCAAGCTGACGGACCCTGCGGCGAGGGATCTGCTGGACGAGTACGGCAGGCGCCGGGGTGCGATCGACCCGGAGTTCCAGCGGGATCTTCTTGAGGCGCTAAATAACGTGCCGACAAAACCAAACGCTGGATATAAGAGCTTCGAGACCGTGCAGGTATTACAGGGCAAAGTGCAGCAGCTACAGGAGCGGGCGTTCCCACACGATGGCCAATAAACCGAAACAGCAGACGTTCAAATCACTCACCGCGCTCGGCAAGGCGTGGGGCGAGAAGGCCAAGCGGTCGTCGGCGGAGGCGCGCCGAATCCGCAAGGCCATTACCCTGCACCAACCGCATGCCTTCGCAATCGCGCACGCCGGCAAGGACATCGAGAACCGAAAGTGGGCGCCGCCCGAAAGCGTGATTGGCTGCCGCATCGCGATACACGCGGGGAAGGTTCTCGACCGTAACGGCCTGGACGAACTGAGGGATCGCGGTATTGAGCCGACACATGATGATCTTATACGCGGCGCCATCGTAGCCGTCTGTACGCTAACCGGCTACGTCCGCGAATCCGAGTCGCCCTGGTTCACGGGCCCGATAGGCTGGACGCTCGAAGACATCGTCGCCATTGACCCAGTGCCGTGCCGCGGCTTCCAGGGACTCTGGAATCTGCCGCCTGACATCAAAAAACTCGTGACCGCGAGGATGCCGTAATGAGCTGCCCTAAGAATATCAAGACCGTCCTCTGGGGACTGCTCCGCTGGGAGGGCTGGCATCGCTGGAAGCGCTACAGGATCGATATAGACTTCTCAAAATGGGATGTCGAATACCGATGCGAGACTTGCGGCGCGAGAAAGGTAACGCACTGGATCAAAGACGAAGACTTGATCCGCTGGGGCTACGATATTGAAGAGCTTCGCGAGAAGCGCTACGTTCTCTGCAAGGATATGGATGGGCCTTGACCTATGCGACGAACTAAGCCACTGCCCGTAACGATCCTGACGCCGCCTTGGTGGGACGAGTTCCTGGAGAAACTACGCAAGCTCGCGGAGCTGCCGAAGGGCTGGGATTCCTATGGCGCCGATCCGGTAACCCCGTCGTGTATCCAAAAGGCCATTGAGGCGCTGCCGAAGATCGTGGTCGAAAACACGCCTATGCCAAGCGTAGTTCCGTGCTCGGATAGCGGCGTACAAATCGAATGGCATACGCGCGACATGGATGTTGAGATAGGGTTCACGCTGGATGGTCGAGTTAAAGCGTTCGTCAGCAATCTAAAAACGAGTGAAGAGTGGGATGCCGATGTGACGGGCGACATTTTGAGATTGCGGAGAGCGCTGTTTCCGCTCGCGCAATGGCCCACAGCAGAGGAATGATGGCGCGCAAGAAAGCCACCAAGAAATCGAAACCCCTGACCTCGGGCGAGATCGGGGAGAGGCTGGCGACCAAGTATCGCGGCGAGGAGTGGTCCATTTTCTTCGAGGTCAGGAACTCGACGGGCTACGGAATCCAGGAGAGATACGCGGACGCCATAGCGATGGGCATGTACCCGTCGAAAGGGTTGAAGGTTCACGGCTTCGAGTTCAAGTCTGCTCGCACGGATCTAGTGCGCGAGCTTGAGAGCGTGGCGAAAAGCGCAGCGATCCAAAAATACTGCGATCACTGGTGGCTCGTCTTGGGCCGCGAAGACCTGATTAAAGCGGGCGAGTTGCCATCGACATGGGGGCTTATGGTACCTGACGGCGACGGACTCAGGGCGGTCGTACCGGCGCCGGAGCTGAAGCCCTGCGCTCTCGACCGCCGTTTCTTGGCATCAATCCTGCGCTGCTCCAAAAGAGCGATAGCGGCCGGCGGATCAGAGGCACGGGAGAAAAAGGCTTGGGATAAAGGCTGGAGCGATGGCCTAGTATCCAAGAAAAGCGATCGCGATTATGAGCTTCAGTCGAAAGAGCGCAAACTTCAACAACTCAAGAAATCAGTCAAGATATTCCAGGAGGCTTCCGACATCGACATAGCGCGAGAATGGGACTTGGGGGCCATCGGCGCGGCTGCGAGGCTCATAGTGAATTCCGGCGTCGATAAAGTGAACCGCGACCTTGAAGCGTATCTGCGCGGCGTCCGGCGATCTTTAGAGTATTGCGAAAAGAAGGCGCTGGAACTGCGCGAGGACGGGATGGCGAAGATTGTGAAACCGTAACGGCCAAAGGAGAAAGCCCATGAAGACCGAAGACGACGAAACAACGGCGAAGGAAGCGGCGCCCGAGGCCGATGAGCAGTCCGTCGCGGCGGACATGCAGTCCAGCGTGGCGGCCATAGTAGCGGCCATAAAGGCTACATCCCTGCGGCCACCTCCGGAACGGGTCGTGGTGGAGGAGACGCCCACAGCCGATTCTAACCTCGACGTGCGGGAGTTCGGCCCGGTGCCGTTGGTAAGCGCCGGGCCGCGCCACCACTGGAGGCATAAGAACCTCTGCGATAATTGCGGCATCCAATGGACCCAAGAGGATCACGGTCGCGAATGCTCAGAAGAAGGCGACGGCGAACGCGCCAAAATTCAGTTAGCCATGTGCTTTCACTTGGCCGAGGAAGGCGTGACCGGAACGGACGACTACGGAGAGGGCGACTACGGTTGGAGTCCGGCGTTCCAGGCGGTGAAAGAGTTACGGGAAGAAAAGGAACGGCTAGAAGGCGGCCGTGATCAAATGATCGAAAGTCTGGGCGAGACTATCGAAAGGTTGGTGGAAGAAAAGACCCAGCTACAAATCGAAATCGTCACACTGCGGAAAAATCCGGAAGGCGTCCAAGAGTCATCGGCACCGATCCACCTGAGAAAGGGGGAGGGCCTGCTGAAAACGAAAGAGGGCAATCTAAAAGTGGTGAAAATCGAGGACCTTGAGATATGGGCGAAGCACCACTATCTGAAATGGGCTATGGGGCAAATCGAGCGGGAGGCACAAGGCAATTCGGACGGGCTACAGGGAACCGCAAAAGCAGCCTATATGGCGGTCATAACATTGCGCACGGAATACAACCAGATGTGCGTATCGCTGGACGCCGAGCGCGCGGCCAACGCCGACAAGGTCCAGATAATCGACAGGCAATGCCAGGAGAGGCGGGCGATCAAAGCGGCCGTCGAAAAAGGCGACATGGACGAACTCCGCGCGATATTGAACCCGCCGGAATCCGACGAGCCTGAGAGCGTCAAGGAGACGAAGATGAAAACGGTCGTACTGGACGCAGGACCGGACCACCTGAAAATAGTGGAAATCGAGAACGTCACGGCATTGCGGGCCGAGCGCGACCGGCTGAAAAAGAGCTACGCCAAGGCGCGAAATGGGATATTGCGAAAAACGCCATGTAAGTGCGGATATGAAATTTCGGAATCTTTGGAATCCAAGATACATGCGCCGATTTGTCCACTGGGCATCGCGCTGACAGAGTTCCCCAAGTCGCCGTAGACTTCCAACAGGAGACGCCCATGTGGTATTACCTCGACAAGCGCGGCCAGCCGATCGAATGGTTCAAGGGCTGGCGACTTTCCAACTTCGTCCGCTTCCTGCTGTACTGCCGGGATATAACGACGGAGCGACCGGACTGCATGTATCCCTGTTGGATGTGCGAAAATTGCAGATACGCAGAAGCCGACGAATTCCGCGAAATCAAAGACTGCCCTAAATGCAAAGCGGGCATAATGTATCACGTGAAAAAGAAATACAAGAATCTTACCCCGGGAGCGACTCAGGGCGGGTCGAAGAATCCGCCGATCAGGCCGCGGCCCGACATCAAGGTTCCAGCGCAGGTGTCGAAGCCCAAGGAGATGGTCAACGAAAGGATTCGACGGATACGGGAGAAGTCCAAGCTGCTTCAGTGCCAGCGCGTCGCTATGGGCCTGCTGACGGACGACATCGATCCCGTCGAGGGTGATAAAGATTGGAGTCCGGCCCTTGAGGAGGTCAAGGGTCTCCGCGCCGAGCGGGACGAGCTATGCGCGAAAATGCATCAGCTCTGCCAGGGCATCGAAATGGGAATACCCGAACCGCCGGATCACGTCTGCGGCAATCCCGATTCCATGTGCGACTGCCTTTGCGTGGACTGGGCGAACTGGTGCCAATTCATCGCGGAGTGCAAGAAGCTGAGTTCGCCGGGGAACGCTGATGGCTAGATGGGCTGGAGAAGATGACCGATGCAGAGTGCGCGAATGTGATTGGAAAGGTCCGGAGGCACTTCGGCGATAAAGTCTCGATGGCGAAACTGCGGAGAGCATTTTTGGAAGAGCAGATCGATGAAGTTCAAAAGAACAGAGCCGAAGCCGCCGCCATTTTTAGGAGCACCTAATGGCAATCACGATTTGTCCGAAATGTATGAAACAGCGTAGGGAAAGGGTCGAAATGAGTGGTGAGCGAATAGAGCCGGACCCACCACAGGACAGATTTCCTGGAGATTCTATTATTACTCTTGTTCAGCCTGAAGGGCCTGTAACTTTCAGGCTCCAATTTTTTGTCAAATGGACCTGCCCATCATGTGGATATGAACAGAGTGATTGAGATGAAGCCTTATTACGAGAGCGGCGGCATGAGCGATTACGAATCATTTCTAGCGTGCAAAGAGGCGACGGCTCCTGATGCCGGGAAAGTCGCCCGGAATATCCATGCCTCGCTTTTCCCTTTCCAAAAGGCGATTGTCAAATGGGCCTGCAAGAAAGGCCGCGCGGCAGTGTGGGCGGATACGGGCCTTGGCAAGACGAGGGTACAGCTTGAGTGGGCGCGCCAGATGAAAATGCGCACGCTTATCCTCGCGCCGCTTGCCGTCGCGCAACAGACCGTCCGGGAGGCTGAACAGATAGGCCTAAAGATTCAATACGCAAAAGAGCCAAAAGATAGCGGAAGCAAAATCACGATCACCAACTACGAACGCCTGGAACGATTCGACGATGAGGAATACGGCGCGGTCGTACTTGATGAATCCAGTATTTTGAAATCCCTGACAGGCAAGACGCGCCAGCGATTGATCGAGAAATTTGAGCAGACGCCGTACAAGCTATGCTGCACGGCGACGCCGGCGCCCAATGATTTCTTAGAATTGGGTAACCATGCACAATTTCTCGGCGTGATGACGTGGGCCGAGATGGCCGCCACGTTTTTTGTCAGAGATCAGAAAGCGGGCGGTACGCATCAATCGTCCGCATGGCGGCTGAAGGGCCACGCCGAGGACGGATTCTGGGAATGGCTGTCAAGCTGGGGCCTGTTTTGTCGTAAGCCGTCCGACCTGGGATTCCCGGATGAGGGATTCGATCTGCCGAAATTATCCATTTCGGACGTCCAGGTGCCGAGCGACTACAAGACCGAAGGTATGTTGTTCGCGCAAAGGCAGGGCGGCATCCATGAGCACAACCGAATCCGCAAAGGAACAATCGACCAGCGCGTAGAAGTATCGCGCGAAACGATCGCAAAGGAACCGCGTCAGCGATGGCTTGTCTGGTGCGGCCTGAATGAGGAAAGCGAGAAGATGGCGCGGGCGATACCTGGCGCCGTTGAGGTCAAAGGCTCCGATTCGATTGCCTATAAGGAATCGGCGCTTTTGGATTTCGCGGCCGGCAAGATCAAGGTGATGATTAGTAAGCCGTCGATTTGTGGCCACGGGATGAATTTTCAAGTATGCGCGCGCCAGCTATTTCTCGGCTTGGGATATAGCTTCGAGCAGTATTATCAGTGCATCCGGCGGTCGTGGCGATTCGGACAAAAGCGGCCGGTCAATGTTACGATCGTGGTGAGCGATCTTGAGATGGATGTGTTGGCATCGGTCCAGCGGAAAGAAAGGGACGCACTTGACATGGGGGAGAAAATGGCAGCGAAAACTAAGAAGCACGGATTGAAGCAGATGCGAGACGCAAAGAAGGCCAAGGAAATCTATCGGCGGGACAACGCTGAAGGCGAGGGATGGGAGCTTTGGCAGGGCGACTGCGTGGAGGTCATGGGCGAGATGTCCGAGCAGTCGATCGACTTTTCAATCTACTCGCCGCCCTTCTCGTCTCTGTTCACGTACACGGCGAGCGAGCGCGACATGGGCAACAGCAAAACGGACGGGCAATTCCACGAACACTTCAAGCATTTCGCCTCGGCGCTGTTGAGGATCACAAAGCCCGGACGCATTACGGCCTGCCACGTATCCCAGATTCCGGCGATGGATTGCCGCGACGGATACATCGGCCTCAAGGATTTTCGCGGCGACTGCATTAGGTCGTTCAGGGGTGCCGGATGGATCCACCACGGCGAGATCGTCATAGACAAGAACCCGCAAGCCCAGGCGATCCGCACGAAAGCAAAGGGGCTGCTCTTTGCCCAACTACGCAAAGACGCGAGCTGGATGCGCCCCGCGCTGTCGGACTTCATTATTGTGTTCCGCGCGCCTGGCGACAATGGCGTGCCGATAAAGCCCGACATCACAAACGACGACTGGATCAAATGGGCGCACCCCGTTTGGACCGACATCCGCGAAACAAAAACGCTGTCAGCGAGAGAGGGCCGGGACGAAAAAGACGAGCGCCATATCTGCCCGCTGCAACTGGACGTCATCGAGCGGTGCATCAAACTGTGGAGTAATCCGGGCGATCTCGTCTTGTCCCCGTTCGCCGGCATTGGCAGCGAGGGCTATCAGGCGATCATGTACGACCGCAAGTTCGTGGGCATAGAACTCAAGCGCAGCTATTATGAGACTGCGATACGAAACCTGAAACGAGCGGAGAGCAAAGCCACTGAAGGGCTGCTGTTTTCGGTCAACGCGTAAGAGTCTTCGACTTCGGTGGAGATGCGCCATAGACCACCTATCTGCAATACCCCGCACGCTGTAAAGCACCCCACCACCCCAACTCCCAAGAACCGAATCCGTGAGATATACGCGACTGGTACGCGCGCAACTCGCCACCGCCCCTCGACGGCCCTGCGCAGCCTGTTCAAACAAAATCCCCAGAAAGTTGAGAGTACGACGCTCTATGTCGCCCCCAGAATACCGTACCCTACCCCGCCTCCCCGCCCCATCTACGCTATTCCCACCAACCCACCACCGCCCCTGTTCAAAAATAGGTATTGACTTTTGAGAATAAAACGTTAAAATCAGACCTGTCTATGTTAGGCGCGACCGCCCTAACTAGCACGGTCAAGCACTATACTATAGTGTTACGCTACTACGCTGTTTACCTACTGCGCTATTACGCTTTACCCTACGCCTACCGCGAAAGTTCACGTTGCCCGGCTATCACTACAACGGCGTAGGGCATTACAGCACTATCAAGCGACCGAAGCTCGCCACTGCCATTTCGCAGTACTACCAGTACTACCCCACGCCATTGTTTAGCGCGGTACTAGCGCGACGAACAGCACTACCCCACCCCACCGCTACTCTAAAACGGTATATACCACCGCTCCGGGCGCGATGGGGTTATCAGCAGTATAGCGTAACAGTACTACCCTACCCCACCCCACCTCACCACTACGCTATAGCAGTATATTGTACCGCTCCTGGGGCAGAGGGGTTACATGGAGTATACGACGATGCCATCCTGATTTTCTCGCTTCGTTACTTTCGGAACGGGAAGTGCTGTTAGGGTTTGCGCGCTATCTGTAGAGGGTGTAGGTGTTACGGCGTTGTACTTCACTGCATAGCGATAGGGTGGCGAGCAGCGAGGCGGCGAAGGATGCGTTGTAGTGGTCGATTACACGGCGTAGCCCCCAGTGCTCGCACTGCTACCTATATGTTCAACGCTATTGACGGTATGGTACTCTACGCTGTCCGTGATGGTACTGTACTGCATCGCTACGGGGTTACGGTTACGGTATCGCGGTAGTGCAGGTGGTGATGCAATATGCAACGGTCATGTTGCAATATGCATCACTGACGTATAATGTCACTAAAGTTACGGGTATATTATGTTGTATTGGCGCGGGTAGTGGTGTATGCTGTGGGTGGTTCGTGGCGAGCGAGGGGAGGGATAGTACGATGGTAAGCTTGGATGCGACGGCGATAGATGGCGAGTCGGGGGTGAGCGAGTTCGAGATTGACCGTGAAGATTCGCCGTCGATACGCTTCGTGGTACACGGTGAGAGCACGGGACCGGACGGGGGCGACGGGGCCGCCGCGGTAGAATCTGAGACGGGGGGCGGCGATGAGTGACGACATGCTGTTCGAGTTCGCCGAGGTGATCGCCGAGTGGATCGAGTGGATGCATGACGACGAAAGCGACGACTGACTGGCGCCTTGAGCTAGACGAGCCGCGGTGCACGGCGCTACTGCCGGGGTGGTCTCGGGAAATAGTCTCGCGGTACTACTGGCGGTACGACCCCGTGAACGCTCGTATCTACAGCGCGCTCGGCGTGCGGCTATGGGAGGGCTAGTACGATGATACCGATGGAAGTGACCCGGACGATTGACATGACGTGGCTGGAATATCGTAGGCTGGTTGAGTGGCTGTACGCGGAGCAGATTCACTATTACGATAACTGACTGGCCGCGTTGTGAGTAACAGAGACAGGAGGCGACGATGCTTGAGATCATCTTAGTGACGGTGGCGCTGGTATTCTTCTTCGCGCAAGTGATGATCCTAGCGCGACTGGAATACTGGAGGCTGGTCGAGTGGCTTATTGGCGAAGCGCTGGACGACGATGTAGGTCGGTGATGGAGCAGCGAGATGAAGGCGACGACTGACTGCATATCCTGGACTTTTATACAGTCCTATTATGCAGTTATACAAGAGCAACAGGCGATATTCAGCATTATTCACGTATGCGAGTGAATAATCAAACGGGCTATCTGGCCAGCGTCCAGCGACCGACATAGTATATAAGTGGGGATTGGTGGGGAAGAGTGGGGAACAATTCCCCGGTGACAACGGGTGACAAAATCCCTCATGGGCGACAAGCCCATTTGTCACCTGGGATTTACTTTAGGTGCTACCATGCCAAAGGCCATCGTATTCCAACATCTCGGGTGACAAATGGATATGTCACCCGAGCAGGGCGGGAGGCGACAATGCTAGAAGACATTTGGCACCTTGAACTGGACAACCATCAGCAGTGCACGGTCCTACTACCCGAATGGTTGCGGGATTTGGTCTCACAGTATTGCTGGCACTTCGACCACGTGAACGGCCATATCTTAAGCGCGCTCGGCGTTCGACTGCGTGACCTCGTAGTGAACGCGCCGGCGGGCTCAGAGGTATTGGCGCCATATAAGACCACCCGTACTGCCAAGCAGCGCTTCGGCCTGTGGGACTGGCGTACCGTGGCTCTGGTCAAGCGCAATGGCCCCGGGTACTGCCTGTCTCGATACCGCTACGTGTACCAGGACCCTTCGGGGGCGTGGGGGCTATGGCTGCCAGTGGAGTCTCGCCTGCGCTACTTCGGGGCGTTCGAGGGGGAAGACGAGGCGGCGATCGCGGCGAACTCCTTAGGGCCGCGCTGGTGCCCCGCGATCTTCCGGGTCGAGCGCGTGGAGCGACAGGGTGCCCGGCTCAGTCCGGCTATCGTCAGGCCAGTCGCTCCAACCCAATCGGGGTCCGACCGCGAGACGGTATGCCGGATCGAGTGGGCGGACGGGCGGGTGGAGTTCGTAGATCCAGCGGATTTAGCTTGACTTCCGCCGCGGCGCTGGTAGGATATGACCTTTGGCTCAACCGAGCAGTGACAGCATAGGAGCGTGACGTGAACAGGCCGTGATCAAAGCGCGGCACTAACCCTTGAGGAGGAGAAGCTATGAAGTTGCAGATTTACAAAAACGCCAAACTACGCGAAACCTGGATCGGTTTCATCGAGTGGGGCGACTGGATCGTGTTCTTGCCGACGGATCTGTCAAAGCCGACGGTGGTTCCGAAACCGGATGCCACAGATAACGACGAGCCTCCGCCTCCTGCGGAAGATTCCAAAAGCGAACCCGACGAATAAATGGCCCGCGAGGGCTATCGTAGAGAGGGCCGCCGAGTGCTTAGGCGGCCCTTTTTATTTGAACGATCGGGCGCGCCGTGGACAGGCTCACTAGAATGGATCATCCAATTTGTATTCGTCGGTCAGATAGATCGCCAAGTGCCGGGCAGCTATCCGCACGTTGCGCGCTTCCTCTGCGGTAAGCCCGTCGGTCTTCCGGCGAACGCCCCCGATGTACGTCCGCACCGCAACGTCCTGGTTCGGCTTGTGGCGGAGATCCTCAACCGACAGGGCCAGGTGGTACGTTGTCTGGTCGGCGCAGTTGTTTTCCTTGCGCGCCGCTATGACGTCGATGTACGCCTTGCGGATCACCTCCGCCGCTTCCTGGAACGCCGCCGAGCTGTATATCTCCGGCCTCGCCCTGCAGGCGTCGGTTATCATCACGTGCGCGGACTTGATGCCCGGCACCTCGGTATTCGGTAGGGATCGTTCCATTGTTCATCCTCCTATCGCGCCTCGCCGGCGCCGTGGATTTGACGGTCGCCGGACGTGCGGCGTGCCGGTATGATTCCAGTGTCTTCCAGTTCGGTCGTGGAAGTTTCCAATATCGTACTCGCCGAATCATTTTGAATATCATTGTCCTGAATGTCATTGTCCGGCGGATACGGACATTCAGCCTGCTCCATTTCCGCCGCATCACGAATCGGATGTCCGTGAGGCGTCCTCTTGATGGCTATCCGGCGCGTCAGGTCCTCAACGATCTTGGCCCAGCGTTCGGGGGATGTGCCGGCCGGAATGGGAACTTCTATCACGATCCTGTTGTTCTTCACCCTCGCGCTGATGTGAGCGTCGTCGTAGGGTTCGTGGGCGTCGGCTGTGGCATCGACCGCAGGGGCATTGCTCAAGATGTCCGCTACTTCGTCCTCTTGGTCCTCGTCCCACTTGAAGTCCCAGTCCTCGCGGGAGTCGTATTCGTAGCCATCCCGTGCGTCCTGATCCTCCTTGTGCTCGGCGACGCCCTGAGCGATCTCGCGTCTGGCACTATCGCGCTCCCGCTTGGGGTCGCGCCGCGGGTCGATACGTTCGTGGCTGTGCATCAGTGCTCCGTCAGCAGGCGGTGTAGTTCCTCGTCCTGCCAGTCGTCGTCTTCCTGCTCGTGGCCGTGGAACCAGGCGTCCAGCTCCACGCCGGCGACCGCGGCTTCCACGGTAGGCGCCGTGAAGTCGATCGCCTTCCCGTCGATGAGATCGGGGCGGATCCCCCGCGCGATCAGTTCGCCGGCGAGGTCGTGGTACGTCCAGGGCGTCATGGGGTCTCCGGGGCGGGCTTCTCATCCAAATCCCAAGGAAACATCGGTCGCAGTTCGTAATATCTTCCAGGCTCAAGGGGATCTTCTACGACAATATATTTGCCTTCCTCGTCTCTACCGACGAAATAATCTATGGGATGTGTACTCGGGCCATCCATCTCGCCTCCCGCGTTACCAATTAAAAGGATTCATGGCGTCGGCTACGTCCGCCGTGAGATCGACAGCGTCATCTATGAGGGAGTCGGACGCCTCGAGAACCTCCCCCGCTATCGGCAGCTCGCGCAGCGTATCGACCGAGCCGTCGACCAGATGCGCCGCGATCCCGGCGACGCCAATGGATCCTACAAGGGCCGCTACCTTTTCGGTGAGAGGGTTGTCGCCCCCGCACTTCGGGCACGGCTCGTTGCTCAGCTTTTTATCGTCGTTCATTGCTACTCCTCCTCGCGGGGCCAGTGGAACCGAACGGGATCGACATACTACCCCTTGCCTCGCCATAGAAGCGGCCGCCCACACTTCCCGCAGTGAGAGACCTTGAAAGACGAATCCGGCCTAAAGGCGACTTGCTCAGGCGATGAGCAGGTTGGGCACATAACGTCGTATACGATCTCGTCCTCCGACGGCTGATCGTTAGAATTATGCACCGACGAATCTATGGCCTCTTGAACGGTCTTCCTCAAGCACTCAAACCGATCCCCGGCCTCGATCTTCCCATCTACCCACTTCGCGAGTCTTTGCAGTATTTCCTCCTCATGGCAGTAGTCCGACTCCGACATAGTTGGGTTGTCCAACAGTACAAACTTCTCCCCCCATAGGCGATGGGCGTAACATTTGGCGTCCGGTTCGCCGTCTCGAAGCAGAATAATCTCGATGGCTCCTGGGCCGGACTGCTTATAGGAAACCGTGATGATACTGGCGTCCTGGTCGGGGACTCCATCTTGCCGATAGGAGAAGTCCTGTATCCACGATGCGAGTTCGGCCAGAAACCCGTCGACGGCCTTCTGTCTTTTGCGCTTCACCTCTTGAACAGCCTTTAGTAGTTCGCCAGCCATGTCGTCCTCCTAGATTTTCTCGGCCCGGTCGTCGAGCGCTACCAGTAAATCGCTCCCCACCCTCCGCAGGTCCGACAACAGGTCGTCCGGCGGTATCTCGCCCTTCGCGCGATATTCGTCGATAGTCCACTGCAGCGAGCGACGATCTCCGCGCAGCTCGTGGATCTTATCGGCTAGAGGGTCGACGCTCATGCGCTCTCCCCGTAAAGATCATGGTGCGGCTTATCGCCGCTGCCCTTGGCCCGATCAAGGAGCGATACGAGCATCACGGCTTCGCACTCAATAGTTCCTGTCATCGCCTCATCCACCCAATAACTACCTATTGAGGGATCGCCCACCTTCGATCTGCTCCAAAAATCGTCGCAAAGTTTGTGACGATTGGGAAAGCTAGGCGCCGATACCCATTTGCACGGCCTGGCGTTATCTGCCAGCGCAAGCCAGACTTCCACGAAGTCCGATGTCCCACACCTGCATACATTGGCGAACCGTAGCGCGTCTCTTTGCGTCTTGAACGCATATATCTTCGTCCCTTCTACCATCGGCCCCGCGTTGCGCCCCGGCCTATACGCGATCTCGTATTTGAGCGGGGCAAAGAGCGACCAGCGCAGCTCGCTGTCCTGCCTCGGATGGCGGACGACCTTGAAGCAGAGAGTTAGATCAGACATGGTTAGAACCTCTCAGCCAGTAGTCCGTCCGTCAGATCTTCCAGGAACCTATCAAGCCCCTCGGCCTTCGGTACTTCCGCTTTCAGGAACGCGAACTCATCCAAGACGTACCTCCTGAACTTCACCAAGTCGTCCCGCAGGCTCGCCTCCTCTTCGCGCATTGCATCAGACGCTTCTATCACGCTGATCTGACCACAGATGTTTTCCAGCATCTCGAAGGCGATGGACAATTGGCCTCGCAGGATCTTTATCTCGTCCCGCAAGCTACCCTGCGCCACGTGCGCGGCCTCAGATGCGTTCCGGGCCTCATCTCTCTCCGTCTTGATCTCGGCCAGCAGCTTCCGTAGTTTGGGTAGCTCAGTCATTCGCCGCGCCCCCTAGCTTTCGTCCAGACTTACAAAACCGGCTTGCCCGTCCCCGTCTCGACCGTCGATCTCGTCCCGCATCCCCTTCAGGCGCGACAACGCCTCGTCGTAGGGAACGTCGAGCATCGTCACAGAGATGAACAGTTCCTTGATGTGCGCTATAGACAGACCCTTCGTGTCCTCCGTCCATTTTGCGGGATCGACCAATTCGCCGTTGATCTCGCCGTTCGCCAAGTGCTCGATGTACAGTCGCCGGTCCTTGCCGCTTAGCAGCCCAACCTTGAAGACCCTATCGAAGCGACTTGGCCGATTGATCAGGCGCGCCTCCAGCACGTCGGGATAGTTCGTCGTCGCCAAGAAGACAATCGAATCCACCTTGTCCACGCCGTCGAGGACGTTGGTGATCCGAGACTCCGAATGCTCCGTGACCAATTCGTCCAAATCTTCCATCAGCACGACGATCGGCGTGTCGGCCTGTATCTCACGGAAAAGGCGGATGCCCTTCCTGAAAAGGTCGGGGTCGGTGAACTTAACAACGACCCCGCCCCGCTTGATTACGTCGTCCATGATCAGCATGCAGATGCTCGTTTTCCCGGTTCCCGGCGGCCCGTACATCAGAATGCCTCGCTTGTGGGCCAGCTTCATCTTCGCGTATTGGTCGGCCCTTTCCCAAAAGCGGACAATCTCTTCGGTAATCTCTGAGGCCATATCTTCCTCAAAGTGCACCAGGGGTTCGCGTTTTGCGTCAACTCGCTGAAAGTACAGCCCGATCTCCGGCTCGTTCTTAATTTCGTAGATTCCTGGCTCAAGAGTCTCCATCACTTTACCGACTGGCGTAAAGACATTGTGCCCGCGGCAACTCCAGCGCTCATTTTTGTAGAATCCGGTTTTCGGCTTTTCTATTGGCGTTGGCGTCGTCACTTCTTTGGCAATCGTTGGCTGTCTCGCACGCAGTCGCCTTCGATTGCGCTTCCCGTTTATTCCTGCCTTCACACGTTCTGACATATCTTTCTCCTGTTGACCTATTCCTGCGACCCGTCTTCATCCTCGCCCCGCTCTTGCATTGCCTTCGCCGCCTCGTTCAAAATATCGAACGCCTCCTGCGCGGTGATCGTAAGGAACAAACGAACCGTGCCCTGAACCAGTAAAACAGATTTCACTGGCCCGCCTATGCCTTCCGATGACAGCCATCCAGGGACATCGGGGTGGTCGTAAATCCCAGTGACAAGAAAAGGACTTATAAATAATTTGCCAAAGGCGGTGTCGAGGACTGCCAAGTCGAGTCCTGTTGAGGCATCTCGCATATCTGCCGGCTGCTCTTTACTGTCCATCGCTACCTCCCTGCTCGCGCGCTTGCGCGGCTTCCCGCTTCTCCTTTTGCTTTCGACCCTCACTCGGACAGTCGTGGGACGGCGGCGCATTTAGCGTTCCCACTCGCCAACCGCAGGTCTTGCACTCCCATCCAGGCACCTGGAACTTGCCGATGAATGGGTCAACCGCTTCGATCATCACGCCCTCGAAATACTCGCAGACATCGTCCCACGTCACCCTCACCCGTGTATCGCCTTCTTCTTGTCCAAGCAGTATTTCTGGTGCCATCACTCTTCCTTCCACCGATAGACGGCGTCTCGCGAACTCTTGCCACGCCACTTCTCCGCGTAGCCTCGCTTCACGGCCTCGGTCCGCCAAGACCTAAGTTCGCGCTTTACCTCGTGAATATCTTGAGACCCGACTGTCAGCCCAAGCGCGAATCCAAACAGTAGCGGCACAGTCACCGCACACAGCATTAGCCAAGTCGGGAATTTGTCTTCTGTCATTTCGCGCCCTCCTCTTTATCCATCCACGCGGTTCTATCCCACGCTCGCCTGCCTCGTTCCCTCCGCTCCCGGATCTCCCGCCTACGCCGGACGGGGGCGACGGCCATCTTGACCAGCGTGACCGTCAACGCGATCGCGACCAGGCTTGAGAGTGCCACCGCTACCCATTGTTCAAATTCCATCACGTCTCCTCTCCGGGCAGTACGACGCCCATCTCGTCCGCTATCTTGCGAATCTCCGCCGGAACCTCCGAACGAGCCTCGCGCCTGCGCCGCCTATCCTGCTCCACGGGACTGACGATCTCGCAGCGCCTTTGCGTCTTGAGCCCTAGATTGCCCTTGCCGCCCATCGTTTGAAGTGATTCCTTCCAGGTCACGTGTCCGTTCGCGTGGCGCCTACGCTTCCGCTCGCGGCCAGGGTTGCTTTTATTTCTTTTCATGTTCGTTATCCTCCGAAAATCCATGACAGCATCGACGCAATGAGCCCCGACCACAGGAAGCATTTCAGTATAAATAGCCAAAATGCCCGGCCCCTGAGTATCTTTCCTCTCCACAATATGTACGGACTCCAACTATCACGCCAGTTAACCTCATTTCCCTCCAGCGCCTTCCGCCCTCGCTCGGCGTAAAGCTCTACCAGCTCAAGCGGGGCGTCGACCAGCTCTACGTCTACGCCCACCAAGCCGAACTCTGGGTCTTCGGCGAGTTCCTTCAGCATCGACTTCCTGTCTACGTCCGTGGGCGGATTCTCGAATTCAGTGAAGTGGGCCACCCTCTCGACGCCGTTGGGATCTTTCACCACGGCGATCAGCCCGAAGTTGACTGGGAATGGTAGCTTCATGGCTTGACCGCCGGCGGAGCTACGTTGCTCCGCAGTTCACGGCTAAACGCAAGGGCGAGTCCGCACGCCTGCCACTGGTGCGAGGCCATCCCAAAAAGCGGCCCAGGCGATGCCTTGAGCCCCTTGGCTTTTTTCTCGCCGCCGAACCATGCCAGCACCGCCGCTCTCACCTGCGAGTCGCCACCTTTGTCCTTACCGAGCAGAACCTTCTTGACTCTACGGCGGGGATACATGACGAATCTCCCACCCCACGCCTGTACCAGTCGTCCAGAATTAAAACACGTTTCAAACACGGTCTCGCCGACGGGCTTTCCATATCCAGTTACCTTTTCTACTACGAGCAGGACATCCTTTTTGGGCCGGAACATCTCGATCCCATGCGAGACGTGGAAAAAGGACAGCAGCAGTTCGTTCTCGCAGGTCTCGAAACTGACCACGCGGTCCTCTTTTATGTTGTAGAGAACCCACGCTGACTTCGTAGTGCCAGGATCGACGGCCAGCACTGAGGTGATGTTATCCATGCTTACTCCACCGTAGCCTCGACACCAAAATCCGCCGTTTTGAGAAATTTTCTCACTCCCGCGATAAACTTCAGGCGCCTCGGTCTCGACGCGAAGCTGTACGCGATCCTACGATGTTGCCGATTCGCATCAATCTCGAAAGAATCGCCACACATCGAGCCGTCGTAGTTCTTCGCGATGCGAGCAAGATTCCTGTCCAAGATGCTTATCGGTTCGGCCGGGTAGACCACGACCGCTTCGTAGCTGGTTTGCTTGGCCATCAACTCAGTCCTCGATTGGTTCGTATTCCATCTCAAATGCGTTTGATGTAAACACGATTTTCTGGCCATTTTTATACGAAACAACCCAATCCCCAGGGCATACGTTCTGGCCTTCTTCTCCCGATAATTCAAGGAAACCATGCCCTGGCATCTTTGTGCCGCAGTCCTGACAATAGTCTCCACGCTCTTCGTCCGTCATGTAGAGCCTTAGTACATCTGGATGATCGCCATTTTTGAACCACTGAGTCGCCTCGACCTCTTCAGGCTTCACTGGTTTCTTTCTGAACTTAGCCATCTCGCCCCTCCTGTTATCCCATGATCCCTCACTGTCCACCCTTCCCACCCAGATCGCGGATTTCTCTTTTGATCGCACTCTCTACACCAATGCTTTTCAAACCACCATTTTCCTACGGGGTCGAGTTCGCAACCGCATCCTATGCACCTTATTTTGTAATCTTCAATTTCTTTCACATAATCCCCACGAATCTAAACCGCTGGCGTAGAGCATTCTTTACGGAAATCGCGCCTTTCGTAAGCGTTGAGTCTTGGGCCATCGCATAGACGCGCCACAATCCATCCATTGCATTTATAATCGCGTTTTCCATCTCGTCTTCGTTTTTCCCAGAGGCATCAATGTTTAATTCCTTGTCCTCAAAGATCCACCTGCCCCATTCTTCGTTAAACGAGCAATCGCACACCTCAAGCGGCGGTATCGGAACTAGGATGCCAAGGGGAATGTGAATCTCTTTGATCGTGAACTTCATCACAGCCCCTCTCCCAGCGGCACGCAGTCCACGGCGTCAGCGTCAGGCTCAAACTCTACATATTTGAAATTGCCTAGATCGCATACTGGGCCTTCATCAAAGCCTAGCAGGGGTCGCTGATCGCTTTCCATGACGACAGCATTGCCGTGGTCGATGAGAATCTTAAGGCACCGCGTACACTGCTGCATACCGTCTTCATAGGATCCGGCGATGTGGCGAATTGGCTTATCCATCTTCGGTCACCTTCCCCCCTACCTGCTCGTGCTTCTCGATCTCCCGTTCCTTGCCGGACTCCCGCGAGGAAGTCCGGCACAGAAACCGCCCAACCATTAGTCGCCCGGAGCCTGAGCAACGGATCGCGTCTTGAGCTGATCCACGCTTTGCTTAATCATAGCGGAGTTCAGCACATCTCGGCTCATGGCCTCGTAGGGCATCATAAACACCGTGTTGCTCTCTCCGGCGGCGAGCTTTCCGGCGACCGTCTCCATGACCTCATACCCACGCCATTTTAGAAACGGTGGAGTAAGCGATGACGAAAGTATCGTGTTCTCGTCAGCCTGTGCCTGCGCTTTGATCATTCGGACCTTGGCCAGCTCCTGCTCAATAGCGACTTGCCTTTTCGCTTCGGCTAGTTGAGCCTCGGCGTTCGCGGCACTCTCCTGGTCCCTGAGCTGCGCCTGCTTGATTCTTTCGCGCATGTCTTTCACGGACTGGGGGTAGTCTATGTTCGCTATCAGTACGGCGCTGACCTTGAGCGGATACTTCAGCTCTTTCATGCGCTTAAGAACGAGCGCGTGGATCTCCGCCTCCAGCTTTTGTCGACTGGGTCGGATGTCGTCGGTGATGTACGGCGAGATAGTATTCCTCGCGCTTCCCCGAACAACATCGCTCACCGTCATCTTGTAGAATTGGTCCAGGCTGAGTTGCATGCCTTCCCCTGAATCGTTCGGGTCGACCGGAACGGCCGGGACTTTCTTCTTGATGAACTCGATTGAGTCCTTCGTGACCTCGAAGCTGAGTATACATTTGATGTCGACCGTCATATTGATGTCGTCGGCGCACAGTATTTCCATCTTCTCGGTGTAGGATTGCAGTTTTTGGTCCACCCAGTAGAGCTTGTCCCGGCCGTAGGCTCTGAACACGCCCCTCTCAACGATCCTGGACTTGCCGTCCGCGCTCAAGATGATCGCGGTTTTCCCGGGCGGGGGGACTTCCCCGCAACCGAACAGCACGCCGATCAATAAGGCCGCGAGCATGAATTTGTAAATCTTCATCGTTTCTCCTCCTCTTTTCTCTGTTGAAGTAACTTGGTCCTGAACTCCTGCAGACCCTCCTGGCCCTCACGTTGAAGGTCGTCTCCCTGCTCCAAGCGCTTTCTCCTTTCCTGCGCTCTGTTTTCCCCGGGCACGTATTCCAACTCGCCGGCCGCGTCCAAGTCCAGCTCGCCTTGCGACTGAGGGGACGGCGCCGGATGCCAGCCGGTCCAAATGAAAGCCAAGACGAACGCCACGATCCCGAACGCAAAAACCGAATTAACGACGGGGCCGTAAATCGCAAGCACCGGCTTCGGATCGGGCACGTGCTTCTTTATCAGGCGCTTGCCCAGCCATGAAACCGCGAACAGCGTTACGAGGACGAGGCCGAACCCGATGAACAAACCGAAGTTGATCTCCACCATTTTCCGTCTCCTTTCGTGAACAGTTCCGACACAACAATCATTCGCCATCACCATCAGTCATTTCTGAGACCCGGAAAAATGCTCTCTAGCCACTTACGAGTGCGGCTGTTCTTGCGATTCGCCCATTTTCGCCAAGCCCAGGGCCAAGCCCAGTAGAACAAACTGTCGAGCTTCATTGCTGCCCGGTAATGCCATCTCCCCGCGCGACACATCCTACACGACTTTTTATGTTCCCGGTGGACGCTACAGATTGAGTACCAATCCTGTCGCCAGATTCCGACCCTTCGCGATCTCATTTTATCTCTCCGCTTCCATTGCTAATTCGATGCCGCGGGGGCACTAGGCCAATGGAATCAAGCGAGAATTCGGTCACGACCAATACGCCGTCTTCTCTCATGGAAGATTTCACTGTCCCGTTGATCGCCGGAACGAGCGCTCCGCTTTCCAGTGCATCGGCAATCTTCTTGGCGGTTATCTTTTTGCTTTTAGCCATGATTGGTCTCCTCTTATAGCACTTCGAGCCAATTCTTTTGCCTCTTCATCCCCGGGCTTATCCTGCTTCTCTTTTTCTTCGGCGTCTTCGCGGAACTTGAGTTCATGGAGCACTTGCCGTAATCCGGTCAAATATCCAGCCGCGTATTTTTTTGGGAGGGCTGAAGCCTGCTGGCTGCCTTTCACCTTTTCTATCATCTCTTCTATCCATTCGCGCAGGGGCTTCACTTCGTGTCCTCCGGGTTCTTGAAATAGATGCTCACCTGATTGGCTGGCACGGAGCAGATCAATCTGTTCACTTTGTAAACTGCAAGCCACACAATACCCGAATCGGAATACGCTTGGATATGTGTCACCTCGCCTTTCCCGACTTCATAAGATGTTTCATCTGAGTCCGGCCAGTAAATCGATGAGATTTTAGGCCCACCAGGAACGAGAAGCGGCGATTCTTTTGTCAGGTCTTGACACATGCTATTCCTCCTCCGTGCCGTGGGTACCCATGCGCTCCAGATGCCCCTGAGACGCCCTGTGATTCGCTGAGATGGCATTAACTGCCCCAGCCATACTATCAGTCCACCCGGCGAAGTTAATGCCGGCTCTGGGAGCTTTTCCGCCCTCTGAAACGGCTATTGTGTGCGCTACCTTCATCTGCTCCGCTTCCAGTCCGTTTGCCGTACTGCCGCTCGATAACAGTCCATGCAACAATACCGCCGACGCATATAGTCTAGGTTTCCGATCCGTTTACCGTCGGCTCGGTAGCGTGGAATCGGTCCATTGCAATTCTCATTCTCACAAGTTTTCGTTTCACTGTCCGGCTTTGCTGCGCTCAAGGTTCTCCTTCGCGGCCTCGCGATTTAGGGCGACCTCCTCGACCGGGAAGAAGTCGCCGGAATACGTGCTCGTATCCCGAACCGCATAGACCATCAGCCCGTCAAAGGCCACGACCCGGAATGGGCCGTCAATGTAGTGGACGCCATAGTCCGACCGCCGGTTGACCCAAATTTCTACGCCAATGCCGAGCTGATTATTCCGTTCCTCAAGATGCTGACACATGTCTACACCCGATTCCTGCTTCGACGACGGTAGTTTCACGGTCAGAAGGCCGACCGCCAGAGCTTCCATCTCCACAGGCGTTAATTCCCGGAGAACTTCCGGTATCTAACTTGGCGAGATTCATAGCAGCATTGAGATCGCGGTCGATCTCTACGCCGCAGGATTCGCACTTGAAGACTCGATCCGAAAGGGTTAACGAGTCCTTTTTGATTCCGCAGGTGGAACAGGTCTTGGAAGATGGATAGAAGCGGTCAGCGATAACCAGCCTCGACCCATACCAGACGGACTTATATCCAAGCATTCGCCTGAACTCAGACCATCCAGCATCCATGATAGCCCTACTCAGCCTGCGATTCTTGGACATCCCCCGCACGTTCAAGTCTTCGACTACAATTGCCTGCTTGGTTCTCGCAAGGCGAGTCGAAACTTTGTGGAGGAAGTCCTTTCGCTGATTCTTGATACGACGGTGAAGTCGTGCCAGATGAATAGTTGACTTACGACGATTGCTTGATCCCTTTTGCTTCCTTGAGTGCTGTCTACTTCGGCGTTGAAGGCGATGTAGATTAGACTTCAGGGGCTTCGGTGCGTCGATCTGTGTACCGTCGGATAGTGTAGCAAAGTGATTTAAGCCTACATCCACGCCGACGATAGGACCGGACACGGGCTTCGGGTCAGGGCGCTCAGCCTCCACGCAGAAGCTCGCATACCAACGATCAACCTCGCGGGAAACGGTAGCCGACAAAATCCTTCCGTTGAACTTCTCTGTGGATTCTTTCGTTCGCATCTTCCCAATTCGCGGAAGCTGTACCTTGCGTTTACTGAGAATCTTCAGCGTTCCCCAGAGCTTAAATGAATCATGGACGCCCCGCTTCTTGAACTTAGGGAATCCAACTTTTCTTCCAGATTTTCTCCCCGCCCAAAAGTTCTTGAAGGCTTGGTCCAGATTTTTTAGCGCTCCTTGTGGCGCACGTGAAGAAACCTCTGTCCACCAAGGAGCATTAGATCGCTTCCAGATATTCCAGGCTTTGTGCTGACTGTAGGATGAAGTAAACCGATCCCTCCCTTCATTTTCCTTGAAGATTCGGATGCGCTCTTGGAGGCCCCAGTTGTATGCGAATCTTGCCATGCCAGCGTGCTTCCGAAGCGAGGCCAATTGACCTCGCGTGGGCCGTAATTCATAGCGATAGGCTTGGTGGATCAGCATTTTCCCTGGTCCTGCTCGCCTAAAAAATGCCCACGCCGCCACGGAAGCCGGCCCGAGACAGGGCGGGAACCCCCGCAGGGGTTCACGACGTAGGCAATATCAAACAAAGCAGCAGTCTCGACCGAACTTCCGTGCCCTACTTATCGTCCAAAACAGTCCTGAAGTCCAGCGTTTTATCCCGAGGTTCCGGTTTTCTTTTCTCATTCACACTACGATCCCCAGCTCTTTTGCGTACTCTCTTATCCCCGTCAGTACGTCCTCGGGCAGCGGAACCTCCTCGCCTTCTTTCCAGCCGACGATCGCCTTCAGGAGCATTTGGCGTATCCGTATCCTGGTCATTTCCTTCTTCAGGGATTCGACCGCGCCCTCCAAGGCTTCCACTTTCGCCTGCAGAGCCTCTACCTCGGGTAGGTCCAGTTGCTCCGGCGGTGGTAGCCCCTGATGCTCCTGGGCGTGTACGTTCGCTTCGTCGCTTTTGTCTTCCGGCATTTTCGTCTCCCTGTTATTCGAGCCTCGCTTGGTAACCACACTTCGGACACTTCCAGTAATTTCCGTCCCGTTCCGCCTTCGTCACTTCGGCTACCAGCACGGGGCCGATGAACCTGTCGCTGGACTTCAGCTTATCCCGGTAGCCGTCCATGAAATCCATCTCGACGCGCTTGCCTTCCTCGCCGTAGCAGTGTGGGCAGATCACGCTTCCCATATCACTCGCTTCATTGGTATCCACAAGTCGGGCACTTCCAGTTGACCCGCAGGTTCGGTTGAACGAAGATCGCCTCGTCATATTTTCGCGTCGTGGGATTGTGCATCTTCACGAAAGTGCCGGGGAACCGATCCGCAAACTCGGCCAGGGGCCTTTCGGCAAAGCGCCTCTCCTGCATCTCGATCCGCTTGCCCTCCTCTTGGCAAAGCGGGCAGATGACATTCTTTCCCCTTTCCTCTCCCATTCCTACCTTCCGTCGTCAACGCGCTTGAACGTAATGGCCCAGACCCACGGTGACTTTTCCCACGAATACTTTCCGCCTTTCCGTTTGGCATTGATGGAATCCCACAATTCCCGGAATGCCTCTTGCGGTTTTGGATAGATGCGCCCTTTTGGGAAAAGATGAAGCCCACTTACAAAGCCATAGGCTCCGGGTGGGTGAAAGTTATCAGGATCAAACCCGCCAGGGTGTAGATCTTCCTGCTTAATGCCTTCTGCTCGTGCGTCCTCTTCGCTCAGTTCAGACAAACGCTCCACCCGCACATCGGTTATTTCGAGCGTAATGCGAGAAGCCCATTTCGCCATGTGGACTGAGGGTTTCAACTTGCCGTCTGATGGCCACTTTTCCTTCGCCTGCTCACGGTATTGAAATTCACCATCGGCGCAGTATATGACGCCATGAACCGGTCGTTTGCCTTCGACCCCATAATCAAAAGTCTCTTGAACCCAGAGTTTCATTCCAGGGGCGAACGGGCTTTTGATGCCCCATTCCCCATCCCTGCTGAATGCGCCAAATACTTCGTCGCCGGGGAATTCTTCGCCCCTCCGGTCTAGAAAGGTTGGATGGTAGAACCCAACGTCAAAATCATCGTGGGGTGGCTGGTCTTTCATCACTCTACGTGTTTGAGTCTTGGCGCCGGACAGCAAGGCCTTCACCATCGCGGCGCTGAATATAATTGGCCGTTCGCGCGTTGCCACTTCCGCTACCATCACTCGTCCTCTGATTGCGGGATCGCCTCGTCCTCGTCCAGCGCCAGCGCACTTAGCCACGCAAGGCAAGCCGCAGCCATATCCGCGACGCGAGCGTACTTTTCCTCAAGAGAGGCTTCTTTAATTTCAAACAGCCGAGCACTCATCACATTAGGCCAAGACAGTTCGTGCCTATTCCGCTCGTCTCCCATGCGCTCTATCCGCTGCTTCCACGCCGTAAGCACTTCCGATACAGCGCGAATGCCGGCGGGGTCGGTAGGCTCCCCGCTCCATTTCGTCGGAGCATTCCTGTCTTCCTGCTCCACCACCTCGGCTCGCCCGCGCTCGGCGTCCTTGAGAACCTGAAGCGAAATCTGTCTCGCCTCTTCGCGCGTGATAAATTCGCCGGCCTGTTCATCCGCCATTTAGCATCTCCTCTACTTGCTGTATCCGCTCGCCCACCCAGCGCAGAACGGGCATAGCCATTCCATTACCTATGGCTCGATAGCGCGGCCCGTCCGGGCACTTGTCCGGCGGCTTGCCACGCCAAGCGATTCTAGTAAAATTATCTGGCAATCCTTGAAGGCGCTCTGTCTCGACTGGCAATAAACGCCTAACCGTCATTTGTGGCGTGAGAACCTGCCGCTCAGTCGAACGGCCGCCGCTGCCAGGATTCAACAATGCGTAGGCTTGTTCCTCTTGATACTCCAGGGTACGGCCTTCGGCGCGTGTTCGTTCCGTGAAGGCTATCGCCGGATAGCCCTGGCCGGACTTACCTCCACCGCTTTTGAGTGATCCCATAGTTTTGTTCAACGATATCTCGCCGCGTTGATTTTCATGGAAAGCTACTGCCTCATCCATTGCAATTAGGTGTCCGCTTGCGGCGCCGTGAGCTCCGGGGTCGTAGCCACCTGTTGCAGCACGAGCCTCAAGCGTTCCGGCAACTTCCGCCCGCGCCTTTTTGCCCTTCGGAGGATTCCCGCGCAGGCTTTCGCGCTCAAGAAGAACCGCTGCGGGAGGTCGCCAGTCGTTTCCAAAATAGCCGACAAAAAAGATTCTACGGCGTCGCTGCGGGACGCCATGGTACTGTGCATCCAGGATTCGCCAGCAACCACAATACCCGTATTCAGAAACGGCTCGCAAGAATCTTGCGAAGTCTCGGCCGCCATTGCTTGAGAGCAATCCCGGTACGTTCTCGAAAACGAACCATCGGGCGCGCAATCGGCGAGCAAGCGCCAAAAACTCAAGGGCCAAGTTACCACGCGAGCCGTCCAATCCTTTTCGCTTTCCGGCAATTGAGAAATCTTGACAAGGCGAGCCCCCAACGAGAAGGTCAACTGGTCCATGCTCTTCTCCTATTTTCGTCACGTCCCCCAGGTTCGGTACGTCGGGGAACCGCTGCTTCAAAACCTCGCAGGGGAACTTGTCCGTCTCCGCGAACCAAGCGCACTCCCAGCCGAACGGATGGAAGGCTAGGTGATCGGTGCCGATTCCCGAAAAAGCTGATCCGTACCTCACAGAGAATCCCCTTACCCGCTGACCGATTGGAAGCGGAACTGCGACTTGTACCAAAGGAGCGGTATCCGATCTGCAATTGGCCCATTCCTGTGCTTCGCAATTTTTATAGCGATCTCCTGATAGCCCTGTTCGCCGAAGCCCAAGTTGTACGTCTGGCCCTTGGGCCGGTAAATGAAAATCACCTTGTCCGAATCTTGCTCAAACGCGCCGCACGATTTTAAATGGTGCAGCATCGGCTCAGTATTCTCATCTTTAACAGCCTCGCGGTTCAACTGTGCGACAGCGAGCACGGGAATCTGCAACTCCTTAGCGAGCCTCTTCAGTTCGCGCGACACACGCTCAAGTTCCTCGACCCGACCGGAATATCGCTTCCCCTTCTCGACCGGGGACTCCATCAACTGCGCGTAGTCGACGATGATAAATCCCGCCTTGCCCTGGCGCGCCATTCGCCGCGCGTGACTCCGCAGCGTTGACGGCGTAAGCGATGGCGGCGCCTCGATGTAGATGGGCAACTCCCTCAGCCATTCGACCGCGCTCTCTACCGAGTCCCAGGCCGCGTCGCCGTTAATATCCATCCCGTCCCGGAACGCCATCTGCGCCTGCTTGCGAACCGCATTCGCGGCGAGTTCGAGGATCTCCATTTCCAAGCTATAGAACAAAACGGGCGTCCCGGCGGCGGCGATGTTCAGCGCAAAGTTCACGGCCAACGTACTCTTGCCCATGCTTGGGCGACCGGCGAGTATTATGAACTGGCCCGGGCCGAAACCCCAGAGCGTGCGGTCGATGTCCTCGAATCCGGTGCTGGCGACTGCCCTCCGGTCCTCTCCGTTTCGTAAGTCCTCCAGGAGGAGGTCCGACGCCTCGCCGATGGATACTGTACGATTCATCCCAGGACGCCTAATCTCGACGAGCTTGCGCTCCAAGGTTTCAATCACGGCCTCCGAGTCGGCAGCCGGGTGCATCGCATCGCGATACGTCTCACGGCTCGCTCTAATCAGTCCGCGAAGGGCGCCCTTTTCCCGAACGATCCTCGCGTGTGATTCGATTAGCGCCGAGCTGGTGACGTCGTAGCTCAGTTCGCGTAACGTCTCTGGCCCGCCGATCTGTTCCAGCTTGCCCTGTGCCGCCAAGTGGTCACGAAGCAGGAGTTCGTCTACCTGCGATCCGGGCTTGGCGTGCAGGCCGGCGAGCGCGGCGAAGATCAATCGGTGAGCCTCCCGGTAGAAATCCTCCGCGACCAGAACCTCCAAGGCTACGTCGATCGCGTCGCCGTCCAGCAGCATGGCGCCAAGCACCGCGCGCTCGGCCTCCAGGCTGTGCGGGGGAATCATTTGATCCATGTCGGCCATTATCCTGTCTCCGGTTCAGTCCGTGTCCCACACGCCGCAGCGCCTTACTGCTTCTCTCCCGCCTGTCCCGACTTGAGAATGTTAATCGCCTTCGTAAGGAACTCCCGTCGCTCGAACCCGCAGTCCACGCAATACCATTCGCGAATCCCAAGGTCGCGGGCCGTCATGTGGGGTATCTCCGGCTTCGTGAAGAATCCCGCCGGCCTGTAGCACATGTCCCCAATCACTATCGTATCCTCGCAGTCGCCGTCGCAAGGCCGGAGTAGCGTGGCTGCCTCGAATAGCCAGAATGCTTCCAGGGCACCCTGAGTCATCCTCTCGCTTGGGTCGTTAGGCATCGTTCCCCTGCTCCTGCGACTCGACCACCTCGGCCTCGATGTCCTTGGTAATAACGGCTTCGACATCTTTGAGGCGACCATCCTCAATAATCACCGAACATTCCTCCCCTTCCCCCACCCGCTCCATCCACACTTGCGCATTGGCCTCCTTCGCCATCTCCCTGACAAGCACCATGCTCTTATCGTCCAGCAGGCTACCATCCCGCACCAATATCACCTTTAATTTTGGGTTCAACGCCAAGCCCATTGCCACACTCACGCGCAACTTCTCGGCATCGCTCGCCTGCTCGAACGGGAACCCCTTCATCGTCACGCCGTTCTCGTCGAAACCAAGCCCTTCGACTGGGAACTCGGCCGCGGCAAGGGTCTGCTCGCGCTCCTCGTCCAACTTGTCGATTTTCGTGGAGAAGCCTTCGCGCCGCCGCTCGGCCGCGTGCATCTCGGCTTTCATCTCCCGGTGCCGCTCGTTCTCGCGGACCTTGGCATTGTGTTCTTCGGCGCTCGCCATTTTCGCCTGAAGGTCCGACAGGTCCAGATCTTCCAGGCGACCGACCTGAACCTCGTAGGCCTCGACGGCCTCCTTTTTCTTGCCCAGCTCTGTAGCCGCGTGTACGCTGTATCCCTTGGTCTTCTCCAGCTTTTCCTGCGCATACTTCAACTCGCGCACGGCTTGATCGACATCTCCCTGCTTTACTTTGAGGTATTCTGCGGCCTGTGCCTCACCATCCCGCGAGGCCTTGAGTCGCTCGCGCACCTTATCGTTCCCGGCATTCTGCATCTGCCGTTTCTGCATCTCCTCCGAGACAGCCGCGATGTCCACCTCGTCGTCTTCGACCTTATGCCGCGGCAGCGACTCCAGCGCCCCCTTGATCCGCTTCACCTCGCGGCCCGCGACCGTGCGGTCCTCGTACAGGACAGCGCGCTGTTCGTCTAGCCCGGAAAAATCGAGGCCCACGAGCACCCGTAGTTCCTCGGCCTGCTTTTTCGCTTCCATACGAATGAACACCAGGGGATCAAACGAAAGCGCGCCTACCAGATTATCCAGAATCGCCTGCGGGCTCGTCAGGCGCTTACCGTCTTTGGCCGTGACGACCAACTGTGATCGCCCCGTCTTCGCGCTGGTCGTTCGGCAAATGATCAGATCGTTAGTCTCAACCGTTATCTTGGACGTTTTCGTTCCCTCGCGCACAGGCTTCAGCGGGGCGTTTTTCATCCCAGCGAGGGCCATCATAATGGCGTCCAGCACGCTCGTCTTGCCGGCGCCGTTCATCCCGCCCACGATGACGAGGCTGCCGTCGGGATCGGGTTCGATGAGAACCGCCTCGATCCGTTTGGTGTTTTCGATTTCCAGCCGAACAATTCCACCGTTTGACTCTGACATCGCCTTCCCTCCCCTTGGTTATCGGTTTCCGAAACTTGCCCACCTTCCAGCTTGCCCCTTTTCCTCCTCCACCTTTAGCCCGGCGATTACAGCATCGAAATGCTTGCTATTTTGACGGGGCGTTCCTATTTTATGTCTCGATTTCCTCTGGAGGTACACCGGCCGTTGCAAAGGTATACGCATCTTGCTGCCAATGAAAAAGAACACTCGGCTCATAAAAGCAGACACCTGGATCACACCACGCAGTAAGACAAATAAGTTTTGGTCCAATCGAAATTATTCTGTGCGGCATTATGAATAGCTTTATGCCCTTTTTAGGAAAGGTAGAGATTCTCCAAACAGTCTGTCCGACCTCAAGCTCTTTAATTGGAATCATCGGAATGTCCCTCCCCTTGTGGTTTCCGAACTATACTGGCTCGCCCGTATTCGGGTGCAAATCCTCCAGCTCGCCTGTCTCTGAATTGTAGACGGTTATCGAGACCCCGCCGTGAACTCGATATTTCTCCTCCGAGTCTACCCCGTCCAAAAACGCGGAGAATCTCTTGTCGCGAAGCTCGGCGACAGTCATGGAGTCCTCGGGGTCGTCGTCAACCCTGTCGAGGATCTTCTGCTTCGGCGTTCCACTCACGGTGTCGTGGTAGTCGGCGAACGCTCGCAGGGCGTCCGACAGGCCACCCTCGAAGTCGTCAGGGAGCAGAAATAATAGGCTGTTGATGTACAGCACCTTCGCTCGATCATCCATTTGGTTTCCCTTGCGTTAGAACGGCAACCTGCTCGACATCCCAGCGCTATTCGGTTTCTTTTCCCGGCTCTTCCGCCAAGGTCTTCGAGATGGCCATAATCGCGGCGCCAATTGCAGCTTCCACCGCTTCTATCTCAGCCTTGAATTTGTCACCAGCAAGGTAAACTGCGCTTTTCACGTTATTTGTTGCATCCACCAGGCAACCAATCATTGCAATCTTTCCAGTATCCATAATCTGACCTCCTGTTGAGTTTCCGAACGTAAGCACGATGCCCTACACAGTTTCCTTCTTTTCGCTCCACGCTAAAACGGCACCTTTTCGTCCTCGACCCCAGAATCCTCCACGACCTTGGGCTTCCACTTCGGGTCGTACTCGCTCGGGCGCTTTGGCTCCGGCTTGCCCTTTGCCACCGCCTCGCGCTTTTGCCGATCCCATACCTCGCGTATTCTCACCTGGCGCGCATTCCATTTGGGGTCGTCAAAACGAGAGGGCTGGGGTGGGGAGGGGGGCTTGGATGGCTTGCCGCCGGCTGTGCCATACCAATCATCGTGCTGCCCCTCAATGATCTTGAGCACGGTATCAGGCTTCAGGAACCATTCTATGCCTGCTCGAAAGCCGCTACCGTTCTCGCCACCGGCAAGCCAAGAAATGCCCTTGGCCTTTTGTAGCGCGGCTCGCCAATTTTTCTTCCAGAAAGAGTCCTTGAGTCGTGTACGGAATAGGCTCGCTCGTGCTGTAGTTATCTTCATACACTTGCGAACACCAGCTATACCGTTCCATATCTCCACGAATGCTTCCACGTCCGCCTTAGCGCTATTATCACTACTGTGTTCGGTTGATTTATCAGGTGTCGTCGTACCCGCCGTAGGCGGTTTCTGCTTCTTCTCTTTATCTATATCTGTCTCTGATTCTATCTCTGAAGGTTGACCTCTCGTTGAACTTGCGCTGGGCCTTTGTTGCTTTTCTGTTGACGGCCTGTTGGCCTCTCGTTGCCTTTTCTCTGCCCTCTTTTTGGCGCTTTGTTGACCGGCAAACGATTTCGCTTCGCCATATCTCGCGCGCTCATCTTTTGCTTCAATTAAACGAGGACTGTAAAGTCTGCCCCTTTCGTCAGTTGCGAACATATCTAGGACATTGCCGAAATTTCCAAGTGCATCATGGCCGACCGCTATCTCCTGGTTTTCATATTCCATCCACCCTGACAGTTTTTTCAGGTGAAATTCATCCGTTATTGGCAAGTATCCCTGTTCATCACTCAGCCAGGATCGAAACAGTAGATTCAGATAAGCGCCCTGCTCGGGCAGAGTCATTGTGGCGTATCGGGACGATCCGAACAAGTCTTTAGGGAAGAATGCGAGCCAGGGGAGCTTTTTCACGACGATCCAAAATATTATACGGCGGCCTGCTGGAACATCAGCGAGGCTGAGGTGGGATCGCCCGGTTAAGGGCTTGCCCGCAAACCGCCGTAGTTTTGATCGAGAACCATTCGAGCCTTCACTAATGTTCCGCTCACCACTCTACCGCTATCGGACCCCGGCGTCCACAACTTTATCGGGATTTTCTTGTTTTCTTTGTTGGGTTACGCGCACGCCCTTTGGCCGCCAGATGCAGCCGCTCGCGCAGTCCCAGCCCTGATACCAGCCCGCAGGTATATCAAGCCGCCACTCCCAAAGATATGGCGCGATTTCGATCCCATCGTACTCTCGCGACACAAGCCGCCAATCAATGTTGTTGCGCCAGTGATCGGGCGCCACGTTATAACGCGAATCAAACGCACTTAGTTGTGTGGCATTGCGAATGAAAACGATGTTTTCCTTGCCCAGTTCAACGATATGCCTGAGTCCACCCTCTATCCTTGCTTTCTCGACTTCGCACCATTTTTCCCATCCGTGGTCTACCGAATACCAAATGCCGATAGGCTTATGGGCGATTTCTTGCCGTTCCGATAAGCGCGGGACGACACTTTCCAGCCGGTCAATCCGGGTTCTAATGCGTGCGTCTGTCATCTTTTCTCGTCCAGGGTGTTCGTCCCTTTACACTCCGAGCAAAAGGTCTTGCCATTTTCAACCGTCCAGCCTTCGTGTTCAGCCGTCTCTCCACAGGTATTGGCCGCGTCGCTAGAATCATCTCCGTGGCCGTAAATCTCTGCCTTGCATTTGCTGCACCCCACGACACATTGAACTTCCGCGGAGGCCTCTGCCTGTTTCGCCAAGAGAATGCGTTGTACGGCCCTGCTCTTTACGCTGCCCATAGCATCACCCCTCTCGTCCAGCGCGTCCAGAACAAGATGTCCTCCGGAGCATACCTCCTCGATGGAGGCCTTTCCTCTTTTTCTTGATCCATAGACTTCCAGTGCTTTAATTGCTCTCTTTAATGCCCCCTCATAATCCTGCTCCACGACGTAGAACGGATAGGAAGACGCATCAAACTCGACGCGATATAGGGTCATAGTTCCCCTCCTCACTTGAACAACACGAATGAGCCTACGCCTGTCTCAACTTCCCTGAGAAATTTTCGCGCTCTCTGAATAAAGCGATACCGCTTCATCCCCGTCGGAAAAACAAAGGAAATTCCCGAAAGGTCCAAGGGCTCGTAGTGTTCGGAGCCGGATTTTGTGCCATCCCATTCCTCGGCGATCTCTGTCATTTTGTCGTCCAGATGCTTTAGAGGTCGGCAATGATAGTGGACGGTTGCCTGAATCAGTGGAGAGACTTTGCGTTTCATTTTCCATCCCCGCTCTCGCGCGCTAATTTCACGTGCTCAAGCCAACAGCTTGAACATAGCCCGAGCCTTGAAGACTGTGTACCTGCAATCCAATCAAACTTCTCGCCACATGTTACGCACTTTTGTGGTGGCGCCGGCACTTCGACGTGATCGGCGCAGTGCTGCCAGTGGTCATATCCGCAGTCACAACAGACGACGTGCATGTGTTCGTGGTCGGGGCATTTTAGAGGCTCGCAGCGCATGGTCTGAGGAATTGTGGATCCGGCTCTCACGTAATATAACTTATGCTCCGTGCCGCCGCATTTGATGCAGATACGTTGGTCGGGCTGGGGGATGGGCTTGGGCGACGGAGGAGTCGATAATTTATCAAAAGGCCTTTCTGGGGCGTCACGAACAACGCCACCGCAGTCATCACAGATTAGATAAGGACTGTCCTTCAGCAAAACGGGGGTTTCGCAATCGCAATAATGATCTAGCATTGCCCTGCGCTCCTCGTCTTCAGCCCCGCGAACCATGCGTGGAAGTCGGCGTGGTTCATAGCTCGTCATCGTCCATTCCCAAAACCCAGCAGAGTGCGCGCCTATAATCTTGCAGTGCGGACCATCGGTTCGCTTCCCATTGTTCAAGCCTGAGCCAGTTTTTACCAGATTCAATGCCCTCAATGGCCCTTCTCGTCTCGCGCTCCCTTTTCTCGATAGTCGATTTAGCTTTCATGGCTGCCCCTGGCGATACGCTCTGGCAATACACTTCCCCTCTTCTCGCTCTTCTTTTGTGGCTACCCGATCATAGAATCCGCAATAGTCGTATGGCTCGAAGCACGAAGTAGTGACATTCCAATCGCATTCGTCTCCCATTTTCCATCTGACCATATTGGTCCAGCATAGATGATAGTGTTCTTGGAGTTTCCATAAAACCCACCAGGGAGTGAGATGCCTCAGCCACAGTGGAGGCTCGACGTATCCCCGGAAAGGCCATCGTCTCTTGTATACGGAACGCGAGCAATTCATTACTGTTCCTCTTTCCAGCGAACGAAAGCCCGAATTCGTGCGGCGACTTCGTGGCGGGTGGCAGGGAAATTAACACTCGGCAAGTAAAAATCGTCCTTGCGGATCTCCTGGCCTGGGACGAACAACGCCGATGCTTCATCCAAAGATATGCCAAAAAACACCTCTGCACTATAAAGTGCAGCAACATTACCAAACACAGAAGACCGAAATCTATCTATGGCCGGAACGAAATATGAACTTAGGTTATTGTCGGAGAAAAAATCCCACTCATCTGGCCAAATGGCAGGACACTCCCCAAGGGCACAGCCCGACGATCCACAGCTTCCATCCTTGCCTGGGGTGTAGCCCCCAAGGCTATAGTGGCTAAAGTCGAATTCGCGATTACCTCTTTTTCCCGTCTCCAGGTGCTTGGCAAGTTGCAGCAGGCGTTCGGCGTTCATGGCTTTTCCGGCTCCCGATTTACGATCCCGCGGTGCTCGTTCCGTATTATCTGGTTTGCATAGGCCACATAATCAGTAATATCTTTGCCGCACCATTCACAGGCCCCCATGTATATCTCCGAATAACTAAGGCACCTCTCGCAATGTGGGCATTCACAGTTTCCGTCGTACTTCATCACTTCCCCTTACCAGAGCTGGCGGGCGAAGCCGGATTCAATACCGACACAGCAAAGGGGGCCGTATGGTGACTAGCCGGGCCATCCCTATGCTCCCTCCCGCCGTCACAACGGGAAGGGCGCTATCTTCCACGCTCCCTTGCCCTTATTACTTCCGTTCCCTCAACCAATCGGCTACGCGCGCGACGGCATGGCCGATCCAGATGCCCGAAGCGAAGGCGAGTAGGAATAGTGTCCAATCCCAAATCACGGTCTACCCTCTACGCCTCCTGGAGCATCTCGCGCAGCCGCGTGTACCGGCGCTGCTGCTGATTCCGCTTAATGATCTTCGGTATCTCCGCCCGTTGGCCGACCAGGACGCAAAGGTCCTGTGCGCGAGATATTGCCGTGTAGAGAAGGTTCCGTTGCATTAGGAACGTACCGAGGCATTTGTGTATCGGCATGACGATCACGCGCGCTTCGCTTCCTTGGAATTTGTGAACAGTAACGGCATAGGCCAGTTGCAGATCGTTCTCCCATAGCGCGAACTCGACCAGCCGCTCAGGATTCTCAAAGGCCACGTGCAGCTTCTGGTTTTTCTTGTCGATGTCGCTGACGAACCCGATGTCACCATTTATGACGCCGAGCTCGTAGTCGTTTTTCATCTGGATCACTTTGTCGCCAATGCGCATTGCTGTCCCGGCGGGTTCCGGCCCTGGGTTGAACCGATCCTGGAGGGCTGCATTGAGCGCGTCGCAGGACAGGGATGTGCGCTTGCGCAGCGGGGCGATGACCTGAATGTCGCGGAGTGGATCGCAGCCCTCCCGCTTCGGTAGCGTGTCGCAAACTAAGTTCAGGATCGTTTTGTGGACTTCCTTTTCGTCGTCGTGCTCGATGAACAGGAAGTCGGAGTCGTCGGAGTTGTCGATCTCCACGTCCTCGCCGTTTTTAATTTTATGACAGTTCCGCACGATCAAGCCCGCATCTTGCCGCTTTATGATCGTGAGCTCGGAGCAGGGAATCAGGCCGCATTCGATCAGGTCGTTCAGCACGTTGCCTGCGCCGATCGACGGGAGCTGGTGCGTGTCCCCGACCAGGACGAGCCGCGTGCCTGGAGCGACCGCGTCGAGGAACCGGGCCATCAGCCAGGTGTCCACCATTGAGCATTCGTCAATTACGATGATGTCGGCCTCGATGGGCCTTCGCTTGTTCCGCTTGAAATGGAATGCGCCCTTCACCATCTCCGGATCCAGGAGCTTGTGCATCGTCTTGGCCGGCCGGCCGCTCTGCTCGGTCATCCGTCTCGCAGCTTTCCCGGTTGGAGCTGCGAGTTCCAGCTTGGCTTTCGGCAGCGAGTCAATAATCCGCCCTATCAGGAAGGTGTTGTGATTGACAAAACCATTGGCAATAAAGGCATGAGAGCCTGGAACGGAAAGATCATAAACGACATTCCTGCTTTTCTGAATGCTCTCGACTCGATCCCAGAAAATTTCAGGTCGGGCCAAAGAAACGAGTTGCTCAACCGCCTGAGTTGAAGCTGGGGAGAGGTCGTCTAGGAATCTCTGAATGGTTTCGCGAGAAGGCCGACGATCCCCCCGCAATTGGTGGCTATAGCGATGGCGGACCATTCGAGGCTGGGGAGCATTCTCATCCATAATCCGGCGAAACAATGGTTGTGTTTCAGGGATAACATCTACATTCGTGTTTCGATGCTTGGGCAATTTATTACGTCGGAGTTGCTTTCTGGCGACACGAAAGCCGATTGTGGAGAAATAATTTCGTGCCGCATCTCCTGTTAAATCCAAGATATAGTAGGTTTGTCCATTCACGATTTTCTCATACTTTTTGGCCAAGATGCCAAAGTTGAGCAATGCAATTTGTACTTGGTGTGCATGACGGCACGATGCCGTTGACCATTGAATGTATCCCCGTTTATCGACTGAACCATCTGTGTCAAATATTCCTTGGAGATAGGCGCGGACGAAGATTTCAGGGGATCGTTGAATGACAAAAGGAATCGCCTTTCCGGCCGATAGCTTTAGCTCCAAACCACAGTCTTCTAGGAATCGACGGATGTAAACGCTGGTGACTGCGTAAGATGTTGTCTTATTTTTTGAGTTACTCCGCCTGGGCACAAGGCCAAAAAGTTTTTCATGAATCCGAAGGTAGGCACCTGCAAGGTCTTTATCTTTTTCTTTGGAAAAGTAATAGACGTTCGGACGAGAAATATGCCCATCACCTATTAGCAATCCTAGAAGATAGGCGAAGTCAGTGGTCAAAGAGCTCGGAAGAGGATATTTAATGGCTCGCTTAGAAAGTCCAGCGGGCGGCGCGGGGAGAGCGGTCTGCGAACCAAAAAGACGCTGATTTCGAGCAATGGCAACGTAATCCCCCGCACGAATCTCGCTAAGCAACCGCCAACTCAATCCATCAGAATTCGCACAGATAATTTGATGATTGGGTGTTCCGCATAATTCAAACCTATAATTTGTACGAATCCTTAATGTACGTTGTTTGCCGCCGAAGTAGAAATGTGACGTGGATCGTCTCGAATCAAGATCGCATACACCGACTTTAAGCGACGCAAACTGATCAGCCTTCAGGGTCGTGGGCATCAAGCTCTTTATTTCTACCATGCCTTGGCTGCTGAGACAAATAGTAGTTCCCTCAACGCACTTGCCCGTGCCCGGCGCTCCAGTGAGAATGAACACGCCGCTCTTGGTCGCTTTGTTGAGCGCGTCCACCTGGTCCTCAGCCAGGCCATCCATCTGCGGCGGGTGGGATTGAGACGCGACCCCTCGCCGAACCAGGATCTCCATTTTCTCCGCGATTAGCATCTCGTCGTGGTAATGACTTTTAAGTTGAACGATCCCGCGCTCGCGGACTACAAAACTCCTTTCCACCATCGGATCCAACTCAGCGGCGATCTTCTCCGCCGGAACGCGCAGGAGCTTCGCGGCCTC
>SDBV01000637.1_pt1 | contig 50848 bp, 47 predicted proteins | sample 2277081 | NCBI WGS metagenome assembly SDBV01 (sample SAMN10402039, study PRJNA504765) | marine sediment metagenome | isolation source: marine sediment core GS10_PC15, 223 cmbsf | place: Arctic Ocean: Southern Knipovich Ridge | collected 2010
GAACTGATCAAAACCAACAAGCCGAAGAGAAAGCGAAAATCAACCAAGGCAGCATGATGACAAAAGCGGACATTTCTAAAAGCTTATGATGCGGACTTGTTTAGTTGCTGCTGACACGAAACTTGCCACGACGACCATGAAATCCGGGTCAGGCTGTTTCCCCCTCAATGGCCTTCACGGCCCTGCGGAGTGTGGTCTGGTCCACTCCTATCGCCCTGGCGACTCGACGCCATGACTTGCCCTCGTTTCGCAATCTGACCGCACGCTGAACGTCAATCGCCACCCTGGGTCTGCCCAGTGCCTTGCCACGTTTCTTTCGGGCCTGGAGACCGGCCACGACTCGCTCACGAATCAGGTTTTTTTCGAACTCGGCCAGGGCGCCGATGATCGTGAACACCATCCTGCCCATCGGGGTAGAAGTGTCGATTCCTTCCTGAAGAGAAACGAACTCGATTCCCCATGTCTGAAAGCTGTCCAGAGCGTCGAGAAGGTCGCGGGTAGATCGGGCGAACCGATCAAAGCGCCAGGTAGCCACGAGGTCTAGTTTTCCAGCCTGGGCATCGGCCATCATCCTGTTGCGCTCAGGGAGATTTGCACCTGAGCCGGATGCCTGATCAATGTACTCGGTCACCGACCAACCCCGCTGTTCAGCTACCTGGCGCAAAGCGTCAAGCTGGAGATCGTGTTTCTGTTCATCCGTGCTGACCCTGGCGTACAGGGCTGCGCGGGTTGGTTTTTTGCTACTCATGATTGGGTCCTTGTGGGGACCTCGCTGTTGCCCTTCTGTTGCCCTTTTGGGGGTGAAACAGCGGAATGGAACGGAACGAAGTGGAACCAAAGGGAATCGCCCATCCCCAGTATTTATGGGGTTATGCGGTACAAGTTCGCGATCCGGCTCGGTTTTTGCTACAGTCGCCTTGTTGGGTTCGATTCCCCTTGGGGTCACTGAGGAAAACCCTCTGAGAAATCAGGAGGAGGAAAAAATGAGCAATGTACAAGACGGAACCGATGCGAACTTCGAAGAGATAGTTATCAAGAGCGATGTGCCGGTGCTCGTGGATTTCTGGGCGCCCTGGTGCGGCCCTTGCCGGATGGTCGGGCCGGTTCTCGAGGAGCTGGCCGATGAATACGGCGACAAGGTAAAAATCGTAAAAATCAACGTGGACGAGGAGCAGGGAATAGCCGGCTCCATGGGGATCCGCTCCATTCCCACCGTCGCCCTCTATCACGGCGGCGAGGTCAAAGAAACGCTGATCGGCGCGCGCCCCAAGGCTGACTTCGCTGCGCTGGTGGACAAGGCCCTGGCAGACAAGTGATACCCATGCCTGGAACCAGATGGGTGACCCCTTTGCCCACAATATGGCACTTCCATGGTTTCTAAATAGCTACTGGAAAATCCGTCCAAGGCGCGATACTCTACCCTCAAGTTTTCAAAGAGGAGAATTACATGTACTGGACGTGTTCGTGCGGAACGAAAAACCCAGAGAATTCCATCAAGTGCGGGAAGTGCAGCAAGCCGAGCCCGGCACCCAAAAAGTTTTATGCTGGTATCATCGTCACCGGCGCTGTCGTCTTCGCGCTGATCTACGGTGTAGGAATCATAATAGGTGGCACGTTGGTGGCGTTTTCTATCACACCGACCAATGAAGCCATTTTGGTTCAGGCGAAGATCATCGGAGAAGAGAGGGGCCTGAAATCGGTGACGACCATCAACGATCTCGAAAAAGAAGATCAGCCTCTGGCGAAGGAGGCGGCCGTCGAAAAAGCGACCAAGGACATGTCCCTTTTGGTACGTAGCATCCTTTTCTGGATTGTGCCGTTCTTGCTTTTCCCAATTATCGGCATTGCGGTCGGTTTTGTTTCCCAGGGGCGTACTATTCTGGAAGGAGCCATTGCCGCGACGGCTGGTCAGGTCATAGGGTTCCTTGCGGGCAAGTTCGCATTCCATGTGGATATCCACATCATTGAACTCCTTGTGGGACTTGTGGTTGGGTTCTTCCTGGTGGCGGCAGGAGCGTACATGGGAGAGGCTATTCAGGAAAAACGCGAGCGCGCATCCCTGGCGGCTCAAGACGAAGAAGAAGCTTTCTACTAATCTTTGTTCTCCACGGCGTCAATTGTGGCGGTGGACGGCACATCCCTGACGCAACGAAACCCCACATACCTCTTGCGAACCAGCGGTCTGCCGGCGCTACGATTTGCGGCGGTCATGAAGAAGGGAACATCGTACATCCAGGATCCACCGCGCATGGTGTGCTTATCGCCGGTCTTCGGACCACGAGGGTTGCGCTTCTCGCTGTGGCGGTAATACGTGGTGCTGTGAAAATCGTGGGTCCATTCCCATACATTGCCCGCCATATCGTAGACCCCGTAAGGGCTGACGTTTTGGGGAAAAGAACCAACCGGCGCAGTGGTCTTAAAACCATCCTCCGCGCGATGCGTATTCAACCACTCGGGACGCCACTCGTCGCCCCACGGATATCGACGCTCGTCGGTTCCGCGAGCCGCTTTCTCCCATTGCGCCTCCGTGGGCATCCGCTTGTCAGCGAAGCGACAATACGCAAGGGCATCGTACCACCCGACACCAGCCACGGGCTGGGTCGGGTCCATGAGTGACTTCACATGCCAGACCGTCTGGCGAGCGCACTTCCCGGCTTTCACGCAGCGCCCGTATTCCTCGTTGGTCGTCTGATACTTGTCGATATAAAACGCGTCGAGGTAGACCTCGTGGCGCGGCTCCTCATCAAATTCGCCCCACTCGCTGCCCATGATGAACTCGCCCGCCGGTATGTAGACCATGCCGGGAATATCCACCGGTCCTTTTGTGGGCCGGGCCTCTGCCGGATCCGCCAGCTCGATACGTTCGGCCGGATCGAAATTAGCCAGCCGCTTCGCATGCCTGCGCGCGATGACATTCCAGGTCTTTCTGGAGCACATACACGCCCGCTCGAAGTGCCCGAAGGGCTTGCCGGTGCTCACGTCCACCTGGTGAACGACCCAGACCCATACGGTGCCGGCTGACTGCACCTTATCCTGAAGAGACAGAGTCTGGCTCACCACGCGGTCGGCCCCCAGGGCCTTGCCGATCTTTGTCAGGCACTCGTCGTCACAGTTGAGGGAGCCGTCGGCGCCCTGCGCAGTCATCGCGTCAATGACATCCTGACGCGGCACGAGATCCACGCGGGAGCCCAGCTCTCTTTGAAGCTTCTTGTCCAGCCACGCGGCCTCCTTGTCGGTGGCCTCCACGTGAGGATCGCAGGGCAACAACGCAACTTTGGGCGAAGTGGGTAATGCAACCAGGGCTAGAAACAACATGGGAATCATGAAAATACCTTATAATGGACATCAGACTGAAAACCACCTAAGAAAATTCCATGTGCCCCCGAAATTCGAACGATCACGCCCGGGGTTCACCGGAACCAATCGCCCCCCCGGCGATGGTATCGGCAGTGTATTTCGTGGTCCTGTACCTCGGCTACTCCCTGTTGTTGCGGGTGGCCAATTTCATCACCCTCGCCCGGACGGGAGCCGCGAGCTTTGATTTCCCGGGTCCACCCTTCTCCCTGCCCTTCATCCTCGGCGAGGAGCTCGTCATCGGAATGATCTTCGCGTTGATTCTCGGCGCGCTATGGCGAACCCTCATACCGCGGGCCCTCTGGATCGCCATACTGGGCATGTACCTCTTCTTTCTCGCCCTCAACCAGGCGGCCTTCAAGCACTACTTCACCAACTTCGATTATGTCCTTTTCTCTGACAGCCATGATGTGACCCGCGGCTGGAGCTCCATCACAGGCTCCCTTGACACGTTCTTCGTCATCGAAGCCGCCGTAGCGCTGGCATGCGTCGCACTGATCGCCCTCCCCTATCGCCCCGGGCCGATCCGGGCCCTCGCCGCTTTCGTGAGCAGGCGCAAGCTGCGGTCGGCTCTGTTCGCGGCGGCATACATCGCCGTGACCATTGCCCTTGTCATGTTCGGGGAGCAGCACGATCTGGACCGTCCCTTCCCGGTGACCTACGTGTCGTCCTACCTTCACGTCCAGGCCGAAGAGGAGGAAGTGGCGCAGGCCGTAACAGCTCCACCGATGGAGATCCCGCCGACCACGAAGGAATCGGCGCCGGACGCGGGGACCGGAACCGACGAGTTGGCGCCCACGCGAGCCGCAATCAGAGCCCATACGGGCAAGCTCAACGTCGTCTGGTATCTCATGGAATCGACCGCGTACCGGGATACCTCGTTTGACTCGACGAACCGATATGACACGACCCCATTTCTCAAAAAGCTCTTCAAAGACAGCCTCCTGTTCACAAACTACTACCCGGGGGTCGCCGCCAGCACGCGCTCTTTCTTTTCCGCCATGACGGGCCTCTACCCCTACATGAACAAGACGAGCGACCTGGTGAAGTACTCGCAGATAGAGGTCCAGACCCTGGTGGACATCCTGCACGACGAGGGGTACGCCACCGCCTTCTTCACCAGCTTCGACTCGCTGTTCGATTCCCTCGACAGCTTCATCGCCACGCGACCGTACGATGTCTTCATGGACAAGAATCTCCTTCCCGCAGAGGCTCGACCTGCGAACATGGGAGCATACTGGGGCGTGGACGAGGAGATCATGATCGACCAGGCCCTCAAATGGATCGAGGCCGCCAGGGATTCGGGCAAGCCGTTCTACCTCAATTACAACGCGCTCTATCCGCACCATCCGTTCAAGGTCCCGGACCATCACCGGGCCCTCTACGACGAGGACTGGGGGGACTACCTCCCTCGGGCCCGATTCAGAGCCTCGCTCCGCTACGCGGACATGTCGGTGCAACGGTTTTACGAAGGGCTGCAAAAGCTGGGCGTGCTCGACGACACGCTCTTCATCGTCACCCCGGATCACGGGGAGACCTTCGGCGAACTGCACCCCAGAAATCACATCCACGCGGAATACTGCTACGAGGAGGACTCGCACATCTTCCTCCTCCTGCACAACCGGAATGCCCTGGGACCACCGCTCCAGAGCCCCCGGCTGGGCTCCAATATCGATCTCTTGCCGACACTCCTCGATATACTTGGCATGGGCCGGGATCTGGACATCAACGGTCGAAACCTCCTTTCGAAGGACCGCGATGAACCGATGATCTTCTGCTATTCGAGGCGCCAGTTCGGCGTTCGGGACGGCAATTTCAAGTTCAACGTCGACAGGGGAAGCGGCAAGGCCGAGCTTTACGACCTGTCGACCGATCCGACCGAGCAGGACAACATCGCAAAGGACAACAAGGACAAGGTCGCGACCTACAGGAAGATCATAAAGAACTGGAGGATCGAGGTTGCACGCATTTACAAGGACCGAGTAGACGCCACCGGGCTCAAGCCGAGGGACATCGCAAAGATCGCGCGCCAGCGACGCACGGAGGTCTTCGCCGGCACCCGGCTCCGCCTGGAGTCCGGGGCCATCTGCCCGGGGAGCAATCACTCCGGGTGTGTCACGAAAGGCACTCTATCTCTCGCCAGCGGACAGGCGCTCGGCGGCTGGGCCCGCGTGTGCAAGTCCGGCAGCGCGCGGGTAAAGCTGGAGATCTTCGGCCCCGACAAGAAGAGAATACACGCCGAGGTCAAGCAGATCAAAGGCGACCGGGAGGCGACCTTCTCCGCGGTTCCGGGGAGCACCTTCGAGGCGGGGAAGAGCTATGTGGCTCGCATCTCCATCGCTGCCTACCGCGCGATCCACGACACGAGAATCATCCGCTTTCACGTGAAGAAGTAACCAGAACATGATCCCGACGGGAAAAACGAGATCGACAATGGCCAAAAAGGCGAATGAACGGGGATGGGATCTTGGCTCTAGGCTACCTGGTCTGATCCGTCGTCCGTGGCACAAGACGTGATTTCCGAAACGATGACGGGTTTGATATCGAGAGGTCGCGTGTTCTGCTGAATCCACGCCTTCTCTTTATCGGCTACGATCTTACTCATGCACACGAAGCAAAGGCGACAATGCTGAACCTCGGCCATGGCAAGTCTCGGACATTGCTCGCAAAAGACAGGCGGTTCATCGAATCTGTGTTTTCCATATCTGTCCAAGAAAACAGCTCTTTTCTCGCGCGCCCCTAAACGCAGGTTTCCAACAACTTCCCCTTCCCCTCGCAGGGGAAGACCGGGATGGGGTTAACGCAGACAATCAACACGAACCCACGGTCACGAGATAAATAACACCCGTCGATAACTACTTGTTCCCCCCGGATAATAAGATGAATATAAATATAACTCATAAATCCGAATTCGCACCCCCAAAAACCCGGCAAATCAAAGAAAAAAACATGAAAACACGAACCTATCAACGATCGATTGTATTCTGTTTGAAAAATTCCGGGAAAAGCTGGGATGAGGTGAAAAAACTCGGTCAAGAAAAACCGATCCGACGGGACTGGACGAGGTACTAATTTCCGTATTTTTCGACGCCGTACGAGTATCCGGCCTCGAAGGCCTTGAGGTTTATTTCCTCGGTCCCGGCCGGAACCGAATCGGCGACCGCCTTGCGCATTGCGTCGGAATCCACGAGATCGGTGACTCTCGAGAAAAAGCCGAGCATGACCATGTTGAAAACTATGCGACGACCGATATCCTCCTCGGCGATGCGGGTACCTGGACAGCCGAACTTTTTGGCCCCCTTGGGCAGGCGATCGTCAGCAACGACGAGCTCGCTTTCGTACACCAGGATCGCGTCGTCCTTCATCTCGTGCACGAATTTGTCGTACGCTGACTGGCTGAATGCCACAAACACGTCGGTCTCGCGGATGTAGGGGAACGCGATGGGATCGTCCGCCACCATTACCTGGGCGGAGCACTCGCTTCCACGGGCCTCCGGTCCGAACGACTGGACCAGCGTGGCCCACCTGTCCTCGAAAATCGAAGCCGCCTTGCCGATGATCATACCGCCAAGGATCACACCCTGTCCTCCGAGACCGCATACTCTGATATCATGCTTGCTCATTTGGCCCCCTTGTACGGAACGAAGCCGTCACCGAGAACTTCCTTCATACGTTTCTCGTATCCTTCCATGAAGGTCAAACTCTCGCGCTCCACAAACTCCCCGACAACAATATCGCTCTGGAAGCTCATCGTCACATCGGCCGTGTCGGCGCCGTTCTGGATGGTGGACTTGTCCTTGTAATACTGCAGCGCCATTACGCCGTCCCCAAGCTTGTTGCGACGCTGGTACAGTGTTGGACAAGGCGCGATCACCTCGATGAAAGAGAACCCCTTGGTCTTGAGCGCCTTGGTCATGGAGCGAGTGAGCTGCCGCACGTGGTAAACGGTCCAGCGCGCCACGAACTGCGCGCCGCACGCGTCTGCGAGGTTGGGCAGGTTGAACGTGTGCTCGTAGTTGCCGTACGGGGTGGTACTTGCCTTGGCGCCGTAGGGCGTGGTCGGCGTTACCTGCCCGCCGGTCATGCCGTACGTGAAGTTGTTCACGCAGATGACGGTCATGTCGACGTTCCGCCTGGCCGCATGGATGAAGTGGTTGCCGCCGATGGCGGTAAGATCGCCGTCACCGGAGTAGACCACGACCTTTGAGTCGGGCCTGGACAGAGAAAGGCCGGTCGCAAACGGAATGGCCCGTCCGTGCGTCGTGTGGAAGGAGTCCACGTTCACGTAGCCGGCAACCCTCCCCGTGCAACCGATGCCCGACACCACGTGCAGGTGTTCGTGATCGATCTCCGCCTTGGCTACTGCCCGGGCAAAGCAGTTGACCGAGGTGCCGATGCCGCAGCCTCCGCACCAGATGTGCGGCATTCGATCCATTCTGAGAAGCCCATCGACAGGATTGACTGGGGTGTCGCTCATGACGCCACCTCCTTGATTTTCTCCATTATGGTGTCCAACTCGATCATCGCTCCGCCGGCGTGTCCGATGAGATGCACCGGCACCTTCCCGGCCACGACCCGCTCCACCTCGTGCACCATCTGCCCCAGGTTCATCTCGGCGACGATGATGGCCTTGGTGTTCTGCGCCACGTCCTTGATCAACTTCTCGTTGAACGGCCACAGGGTGACGAGCCTGACGCGCCCGATCTTCAGGCCCTGCTCCCTCAGCAGATCCACAGCGTAGGCGACGACCCTGGAAGTGATGCCGTAGGATACGATGGTGACATCCGAACCCTCGACCCGATCGGATTGCGCAATCGAGATCTCATCGACATGATCATTGATCTTGCTGCACAGCCGCCGGACCATCTTGTCCTGCGCCTGCCAGTTCATCTCCGGGTACCCGCGCTCATCATGGGTCAGCCCGGTCGAGTGGATGCGGTGACCCATCCCGACACGAACCATCTCCGGCTGGTCGCCGTCATACACCTTGTACGGCAAGTACTCCCCCGGGGGCCGCTTGGTGTACACCCGTTCGACCAGCTCAATCTCGTCGGCCGAGGGAATCTTCACCTTGCCGAGCATGTGGCCCACGGTTTCGTCCATCATGAAGAAGACCGGGCACCTGTATTTTTCGGCAAAGTTGAAACACGTAATAATGTGATCAAAACACTCCTGAGGAGAACTCGGCGCCAGCGCGATGACCTCGTAATCTCCGTGCGAGCCCCATCGCGCCTGCATCACATCCTGCTGGGCGGGGAGCGTTGGCAAACCTGTGGAAGGACCGCCGCGTTGCACGTTGACAAACACGGACGGACACTCGGTTATGGCGGCGAGGCCCACGTGCTCCATCATGAGCGAGATGCCCGGCCCCGATGACACGGTCATGGCCTTGAGACCGGCCCAGACAGCTCCCTGGAAGCAGATGGAAGAAGCGATCTCGTCCTCCATCTGGATGAACAGGCCTCCTATCTTTGGAAAGCGCCTGGCGATTTGCTCCACTACTTCAGTGGAAGGGGTGATTGGATAGCCGGCAACAAAGCGGCAGCCGGCGGCGATCGCCCCTTCGCCGCAGGCCTCGTTACCGTCGATGAAGTGCATGCCGGTGGCGACGGCGGATGAATCGGCCTTCATGATCTATTCTCCCTTCTTCTTCCGCTTCAGACGAACTCCAAAGATCGCAAAGTCCGGGCAGTACAGGCCGCACATGTCGCAACCGTTGCATTGTTCCGGAGCGACGACATCCGGCAAGTGATAGCCTTTGTAGTTGAGCCTGCCGCCCATCGCGAGTACGTCGGTCGGGCAGAAAACCACACAGAACGAGCATCCCTTGCAGAGATCTTCCTTGATGTACACCTTGCCTTTGGCGGGTGTCGAGCTTTCCTTTTCGGCTTCGGTTCCCATGCGTATTTCCTCCTGTTTCGGGATCCAAAATAACGTAAAGATGATATTCATTATTAAAAAGAAAAATTAAAGAAAAAAAAGGGGGAAAAAGAAAATTGGGGTGTTCCAAATGTTATTGAAAGCATATTCTCAATCAACATTTGCCAACATTCAAGTAAATCAGAATAGGAGCACCTCATGCAAAAAGATTTTCTGGAGCTGATACGCCGTACGTCGTGCGACCTGCCGGCGGACGTGATCCGAACTATCAAGCAGGGAAGAAACGCAGAGGCCAACGGATCGCCCTCCCGCTCGGCTCTTGACGACATCCTCGAGAACTGCGATCTGGCCCGCCGGACGTCGAGACCGATATGCCAGGATACGGGCACCAACATCTGGTACGTCCATCATCCGCGATCGGTCAGCCAGGCGGCGTTGATCCGCGACATCCTGGCGGCGACCCGCAAGGCGACCAGGCTCGCGTATCTCAGGCCCAACGCCGTGGATTCGATCACGGGAAAGAACTCGGGAGACAACACGGGGCCTGGCGCGCCGGTCATCCATTTTTACGAGTGGTCCAAGAAATCGCTGGTCGCCGACCTTCTACTCAAGGGCGGCGGGAGCGAGAACGTGTCAGCTCAGTATTCCCTGCCCGATGCCGGGATCGGGGCCGGACGCGATCTCGAAGGGATCCGACGTTCCGTTGTCGATGCCGTCTTCAACGCGCAGGGAAAAGGCTGCGGCCCGGGAATCATCGGAGTCGGTGTCGGCGGCGACCGCGCCACCAGCATGATAGAGGCCAAGGAACAACTTTTCAGGCTCGTCAACGACAAGAACCCCGATCCGGTTCTGGCGAAGCTCGAGAAGAAGCTCCATACACAGTGCAACGAGCTCGGCATCGGCCCCATGGGGTTCGGCGGCAGCACCACCGTGATGGGCGTCAAGATCGGCGCGCGTCACCGCCTGCCGGCCTCGTTCTTCGTGTCGATTGCGTACCTGTGTTGGGCAGCCAGGAGGGCCAGCGTGTCCATCGCCGACGGCAGGGCGACCTACTCCCAGATCTCGCAGCAGGCCACTAAATACAAGCTCCCGGCGGTTGCCGCCCGGAAAGGGAGGTGATGACATGATACGCATCGATCTGCCTGTCTCTGAAAAAGACGTCCGCAAACTCAAGGTCGGGGATGAGATATCTCTGCACGGCACCATCGTGACCGCCAGGGACGCCGCACACAAGCTGATGATCGAGGAGTGGCCGAAGTTCGTGGAACCGCTGCTCAAAAACGGAGCGATCTACCACTGCGGCCCGGTCATGAAGAAGACCGGCAAATCATGGAAAGCCGTGGCCGCCGGACCCACGACATCAATCCGAGAGGAGCCGTACGAGGCCGCCGTGATGGACCACTACAAGGTTCGTTTGATCATCGGCAAGGGCGGCATGGGGCCCAAGACTCTCAAGGCATGCAAGGACGTGGGAGCTGTGTACCTGCACGCAATCGGCGGGGCGGCTCCCCTGCTGGCGGACACCGTGGTCCGCACAAAGGCGGTGCACCTGCTCGACAAGTTGGGCGTGCCCGAGGCTTTCTGGGAATTCGAGGTGGACGGCTTCAAGGGCATCGTCACCATGGACTCTCGGGGCAAGAGTCTGCACAGCAACCTGCTTCGCAAATCGAAGAAGAAGCGCGACGCCATCATCGGGATCTGATCCTCTCTTGGTGAACAACAGGGTCATCACCTACGACGGTCATCGGGCATTCGAACGACCCGAGGCCGTTGTCTTCGAGGGAAAACGCCACGAGGTGGTTTCATCCGAATCGCTCTTCATCTCCACCGGTGTAGAGACCGACTCTCCCGTCAAGCGGGGGTTCATGGTTCGCTGCGAGGGCGGCGCCCGGTTCAGGCTGGTGCTCACGGAAGGTGTCGGGTGGGAGATCACTCCGATCCCCGGTCCCAAACTAGTGAATCCCCCTTCCAGAGAACACTGAGGTTTTTTGTCTGGTTCCTGCATCTATCTTGGATGTTGTGGTTCTACCTGATCTCCTTTACCAATCTCGCAAAATACGCGGGCATCTCGTGGCGGGGATACCATGCCAGGGCAAACTCCAGCTCCAATCGCTTGCCCTTGTTGATCTCGATGATCGCGCCCTGCTCTATCAGCGGTCTCGCAAAGTCGGTGGACAGAACCGAATATCCCCGACCGTCCGCCACGAGCGCCGCCAGGGTGTCCGTGTTATTGGCCAGGTGCCGGTCTTTCCTCGCCAGGTCGAAGAGCCCGTGCTTCTGAAGGTAGCGAAAGGTGGCGTCGTCCGCCTCGTTGAAGTCGACGATACGCTCATTGGAAACGATGTCCCTGAGTTTCCTCCCCTTCCAGGCCGCGGAGGCCACCAGCACGTACCTGGCCGGCGCCAGCAACTTCGAATCGAGCTCGTTCACCACCTCGTGGCGCATGAGAACCGCCAGTTGCGCTTCGCCGGATTTCAGATAAACCAGCCCGGGCTTGTCGTCATCCAGGTGAAAGGTGAACGTCACATTGCCGAACTCCTCGAGTATCCGCGTGGCCCCCGGGATGATCCTGGACCGCATCATGCTGGAAGGCCCGGTGATGTTGATCCTGATTCCCTGATCCAAGATCTCGTTCCGCAGAAACGACAGGTACTCTCCCTCGAGATCGGTCACCCGCTGGCAGTACCGGCGCAGGGTCTCCCCCTCCTGCGTTGGGCGCATGCCCTTGCGCGATCTGGTGAAGAGCGTAACGCTCAAGGACCGTTCCAGAGCCCGTATCCTCTGGGAAACGCCCGTCTGGGTAAGGCCGATCTCCGTAGCGGCTCCGTTCACGCTCGCGTGCCTCACGACCGCCATGAACGCCTCTATTCCGGGATGAAGCAAACTCATTTGAATTCATCAATAACTTATATTTATAGGTTTTTCAAATCATCTGATAAGGAGTAGGTTTGCCCGACGGAAACGGCAAATGAAGAAACACATTGTGAGTCGATAACCAACGAGCGGAGCAAATAATGAACGACAAAAAGAAAGTGGTGCTGGCGTACAGCGGCGGACTGGACACCTCGGTCATCCTGAAATGGCTCATCGAGAAAGGCTACGACGTCATCGCCTACGTTGCAGACGTGGGTCAGGAGGAGAACTTCGAGGAGGTGGAGAAGAAGGCCCTCGCCATCGGCGCGAGCAAGGTCTACATCGAGAACCTCCAGGAGGAGTTCGTCACCGACTACATTTATCCCATGTTCAAGGCCAACGCGGTGTACGAGGGACAATACCTTCTCGGTACGGCGATAGCGCGCCCGTTGATCGCAAAACGTCACCTGCAGATCGCCCACGAACAGGGTACGCACTGTGTGTCGCACGGCGCCACGGGAAAGGGAAACGACCAGGTCAGGTTCGAGCTCGCTTATTACGCTCTCGATCCCCTGGTCGAGTTGATCGCGCCATGGAAGATGAAGGAATTCCTCGACGAGTTCAAGGGGAGACCCGACCTCATCGCCTACGCAAAGAAGCACGGTATCGACGTCAAGACCACCTCATCCAAGCCTTACAGCGAAGATGACAACCTGCTCCACATCAGCCACGAGGCGGGTGTCCTCGAATCGCCCGAGTACGAAGCCCCTGAACACATCTACACCAAGACCGTCTCCCCCCAGGCCGCTCCGGACAAGGTCACCCGGATCAAGATATCGTTCAAGGACGGCATCCCCATAAGAGTCGAGAACGTGGAAGACGGCACGATCAAGGAGACGCCTCTGGAGCTGTTCGTCTACCTCAACGAGCTTGGCAGGGATAACGGGATCGGACGAATAGATATCGTTGAAAATCGCTTCGTCGGCGTCAAATCCAGAGGCATCTACGAAACGCCCGGAGGTACCATCCTCTACCACGCTCACCGGGATATCGAGGGTATCGCCATGGATCGGGAGGTGATGCGCCTGCGGGACATGCTGTCAGCCAAGCTCTCGGAGCTCATCTACAACGGCTTCTGGTTCTCCCCGGAAATGGAGTTCCTCATGTCCGCCATCGACAAGAGCCAGGATATCATCGACGGGCAGGTGTTCCTCAAGCTCTACAAGGGCGGCGTCTACGTGACGGGAAGGCAGAGTCCGAGCTCCCTGTACGACAAAGATCTCTCCAGCATGGACGTCGAAGGCGGTTTCGATCAGAAGGACGCGGATGGGTTCATCAAGATCAACGCAATCAGGCTGATGGCCCACAACGCAATCACGCGCAAGCGGGCCTCGAACGGAAAATAGTCTCATGAAACTCTGGAAAAAAGATTACAGCCTGGACACCAGGATCGAAAAGTTCACCGTCGGCAACGATCACATCCTGGACCTGGATCTGCTCGAGTTCGATTGCAAGGCCTCCAGGGCGCACGCTCGGATGCTCAACTCCATCGGCGTGCTCACCGAGGAGGACCTCTCCAGCCTGATGGCCGGAATAGACGAGATTCTCGAGCTTCACGAACGAGGTGAGTTCGCCATCCGCGAGCAAGACGAGGATTGTCACACGGCCATAGAGAACTTCCTCACGGAGAAGTGCGGCGACGCGGGCAAGAAGATCCACACGGGCAGATCGAGAAACGACCAGGTGCTCACGGCCATTCGCCTCTTCGAGAAGGCCGAGATACGGGAGATCGGGGAGCTGCTCGACGCCCTGGGAGAATCCCTGGACCGGGTCTGTGCCAGGTTCGGCAAGATCGAGATGCCGGGCTACACCCATATGCAGAAGGCCATGCCCACCGACGTGAAGATGTGGATGGGCAGCTACCGCGCCGCCGTGAACGATGACAAACGCCTCCTCGCGAGCGTGGTAGAAATGATCGACCAAAGCCCCCTGGGGACCGCGGCCGGGTTCGGGGTGCCCGTGCTCGATCTGGACCGGGAGATGACGTCGAAGGAGCTGGGATTCGCCAGGGTGATGGAGAACCCCATGTACGCCCAGATGAGTCGCGGCAAGTTCGAGGCGATCATCATCGGCGCCTGTTCGTCGATCATGTTCGATCTGAACAAGCTGGCGAGCGACCTGACCTTGTACAACATGGGTGAGTTCGGTCTTGTCTCCCTGCCGGACAAGATCTGCACCGGCAGCTCCATCATGCCCCAGAAGCGAAACCCGGACGTGCTGGAGTTGATTCGCGCCAAGTACCACGTGGTGCTCGGCGAGGAGTTCAAGGTCAAGAGCCTGATCTCAAACCTCATCTCCGGCTACAATCGTGACCTTCAGCTGACCAAGGAGCCGCTCTTCACAGCCATAGAGACCACCAAGAGTTGCCTGGACATCGCCGCGTTCGTTCTCGACGGGATGACCATCGACGAAGACGCCTGCAGGGCGGCGTTGACGGACGAGCTATACGCCACCGAGAAAGCCTACAAGCTGGTCAAGCGTGGGGTCCCGTTTCGGGAAGCGTACCGGATCGCCGCCAACACCGACGCTTACAAAAAAGCCACGAGATCGTCGGGGGAAAAGTAGCTACACTCCAAATGGTCCCTATATCCAGTCGAGAGAGGCGTCTGCAATGGTTCCGCCAACGGAGTAGATACTGGTGTCGAGGAAAAGCGGATAGTCGGGGGTGACTGCTGATGTATACACAACTACCCCGTTCTTGTAGTAGCGGACCTCGTCATTCATGACCTCAACCCGGAATACATCACCCGCAACGTAGGCACCAAAACTTCCTTTTTGGCCCCCGGACTCGAGGATGGAGAAGAGACCATCTTCCCTGAGGTAGATAGCGTAGTCTATCTCGCTAAAATGCGTGTTTTCATCCCCATGGCTCAGACCCGCCATCTTATAGGTATCGCTCTCGTTGGTTGTAAACTCCACGAAACCGTCTTCGCCATTTTCAATGGTCTCAAAGGACGAGGCGCCATGGTCCCAGCCATCATTTCCAATTGCAGTTAGAGTCGATCCGTTTGCCTCGGTTGAGCGAACGTTGTTCCACATGCCGGGCTCGATACAGGTGTCAGGGCCCGGAGGGGCGGTATGGATCTCTGCGTCGACGATGGTTCCGCCAACGGAGTAGATACTGGCGTCGAGTCGGAGAGGATAAGTTGGGGCGGTCGACGAACTGTGAAACACCATGTCGTTTTTCAGATAGCGAACCTGACCATCCAGAACTTCTATTCTAAACAGATCGCCTGCTACGTAGCTTCCCAAATGGCCCATGTCTTGCCCGGACTCTAGAATATAGAAATGACCGTTGTTTAGCATATAAAGGCCATAATCGATGTCAGTGTAATTCGTATCGTCGTCTCCGTTACTAAGTCCCGCCATCTTGTACTTATTAATCTCGTCAGTGGTAAACTCAACGAACCCGTCGCCCGCCAGGATGGTCTCGTTCGATGAGGCTCCGGCGTTCCACGAGCTTCCTGCAGCATTCTTTGTAATGGTCGCTTCATCGATGTTTACGTGTACAGCGTTAGTCCAGGTGACATCCCCCTCATCGATGGTGTCGTTGCAATTATCATCAACATCGTTACAAACCTCGGCAGCCCCCGGGTTGACATCTGGGTTCACGTCGTCGCAATCGTTGTCACCCGCAGTGCAGGTCAGCGGTGTACCAACAACCACCATGTATTTGTCGCAGTAGTCGTCGTTGTCGTCGTCGCAACCTTCGTCGATGCCCGAAGTGCAGTTATTATTCACGTCGTCACAGATTTCGACGGCGCCCGGGTATACAGTCGCTACCGCATCGTCGCAGTCGCCAACACCTAGTGGGCAAACAGCCGGTATGCCAACGATGGCTTTGGTGGCATCGCAGTAGTCGTCGTTGTCGTCGTCGCAACCTTCGTCGATGCCCGAAGTACAGTTATTGTCCACGTTGTCGCAGATTTCGTTAGCACCTGGATTGACCAGGGGAGCCGAATCATCACAGTCACCACCACCGAGAGAACATATGCTGGGCGTGCCAATGGTGGTCATGTTCTCCTTGCAGTAAGCATCGTTATCATCGTCACAGCCTTCATCAGCCGAACCAGCACAGTTATTGTCCAGGTCGTCGCAGATCTCGGTGCCCGCACTGCCATTGGTTGAGCATTCGAGGCTGATCCCGTCTGCTGCACACACAACCATCCCATTTGCACAGACTCCAGCGCCACAGCTCTCACCCAGCGTTTTCCCGTCGTCATCCACAAACAGTGCACCAGCCAGCGGCGAACCACTACCGGCGATGAAGGGATCGTCTTCGGTGCCGTTGCAGTCGTTATCCAGGCCATCGCATCGGGTCTCCGTTTCTTCATAACCTTCAGGAGGAATACTGCATTTCCCATACTCATCGATTGTTCCGCCACCACCACATACTCCGTCAGCCTTATCCAAATAATCGCATGGACTACCTTCCTCGGCACCAGTGTCAGAGTCAGTGTCTGTGTCTGAATCGGAGTCTGTATCTGTGTCTGAATCGGTATCAGTGTCGCCGTCGGTGTCCGTGTCCACATCGGTACCGGCACCACTTGTCTGACCATCTTTGCAGCCCATGAATGCCAGGCACATGGCCGCACATATTATGACTAGTATTGTTTTCATTGCTCTCTCCTCTGTGTTTGAGTGTTGCACCCTGGAGAAGCAGAAAGCGTGCCATGCCCAGCTTCTGCCCGCGCACAACCCGCCCTGACTCCAGTCAGACCCCCTTGCGCCTGCGCCGAACCCATGTCCACCGGAGTCGCAAGAGCTTCAAGCTGTTGTATTCATTGCAATTTTATAATCCCCCCCGGGGGGGGAAAATGTGGCACCACTCTGGGCAGGCACCACCTTGAGAAGGAACAGCGTAGCCGATTGTGTGCGGCCCCCGCTCGTGCGGTCTCCGCTCGATCGTGCGGTACCCGCCCGTGCGCATACCACACACAACCAGCTATAGTAACCTCTACTCCCCGCATACCGGGCCGTTCGATTGCCCGATTTGCTGCAAGGCTCGCTTCCGGCCCGCCGAATTTTGGCTTTAGCCGGACGGGGTTCTCACCCGCTGGACGACTCATCCAATTTTCTAGAAGGACTCAGCGTCTCTAGTTCGGGGTTTGACGATTGTCCTGCTCGCAAGCGAGCTTCGCACGATGACAATCACCGGTCTGTTCGGCGTCTTTTCAGAGGTCTTCGTCGATTTCTTTTTCCAACTCCGCAAGTTTGGCTTCGGCGTTGTCTTCCACGATCTCCGAAGCGGCCTGGGCCTCGAACTCCTCGTTAATCACGGCCTCCTCGTCCTGGGTGAGATCGTCGGAAACGGCCCCCGATGTGTCGTCCGGCACCGGCGCATCCTTCCCGGCATCATCACCGCACGAGATGCAGAAGAGCGCTGCGATTGCAACAATCGAAAACGCCAAGACGAAGTGTTTCGCTGTTTTTTTACTCATGAATCTACTCCCTTCATCTCACCTTATAGGTTGTTCTTTTTTTTAGCCTTCTGGTGGCGTTTGCGCTCCTTGAGCATGATCTTGTCCACGCGCTGCGCAAGGTTACCGTCGCCCTTATTTGCCGCCATTGCGCGAAGCCGCCTGAGCTTGGCCATTCGCTTCAGGTGTTTGCGACGCTCCTTGGCCTTGTGACCGGTCTTGGCCTTGGCGGACTTGAGCAGCTTTGCTTTCACCTCGGGTTTGAACTTCTTTCTCTTCGCAAAAGGCCTGTCGGAACCTAACCCCCTGTCCTTACCGAACCCGAGACCCTGGCCCTTGCCCTTGTCCTTGCCGAACCCGAGTCCCTGGCCCGGCTCCTTGTCCTTGCCGAACCCGAGTCCCTGGCCCGGCTCCTTGTCCTTGCCGAACCCGAGTCCCTGGCCCTTCCCCTTGCCGAGCCCCTGGCCCTCGCCGGGTCCCTTGCCCTTCCCCTCGCCCTTCCCCTTGGCCTTGTGCTTACCTTTCTCACTGTCTCCGTCCGTCTGGGCGGAGTCGCCTTTCTTCTCCTTTCCCTTGCCCTTTTTCTGGGCCAGGGCGCTCCCTCCGAGGAAAAGCATGCTGACGGCGAGCAGTAGCGCGAGGACACCTGCCGAACGAATCCTGCTTCTATACATTTTTTGCTCCTTTGGATTGAGGTTGTTTTCTGTATTGACTCATAGATACCAATTATCGGGTCGGTATTAAAGCTGTTCTTCGAAATTGTCTTCGTAAAATCTTCGTGCACAACATCATCCACGACGATCAACCTTGTCGGAATGACACAACCGGCGCCGTACTGATCGTCGACGTTGGTCATGCTGCAATCTGTGTACGTTGTCGGATCCGAACCTGTCCGCCATTTCACATGGATAGTGTAGTTGTTGGCCGGTAGTGAAAGCGTCACCTCCAGTATGGCATTATCGTAGCATCCGAGCTGGAGGTTGTGCTCTGTCCCGCTGTTGGAAAAGTAGACGCTGTTGGGATACGCGCAAACATACGGATCACCGAACGGGTATGCCGGGGACGGCAGTGTCAGAGCGGGTGAACGGCGCGATTCGATCGTGGGATGGCGGGATACGACCATGGGACGCAGCGCTTCGACCGTGCTTTTCCTCGACCTCGAACTCGTGCCACCCTGCATAGCCGCGCCGTAGCGCTCGACGCGTAGGCGGGCGACGCAGGGCAAACGTCATGGACGCGCTCGACGCGTACGCGAGCGACGCAGGGCAAACGTCATGGACGCGCTCGACGCGTAGGCGGGCGATTTTGGTTGCCCGCCGTCGCACTGCGCTACGCTTGTGCTATGGCGAGGTTATCTACTTTCGACTTCGCGCAAATTCGTTCATCCGCCTCACGGAATACAATCGCTCTCCCACCAAGTGATTTCACCGGAAGTCTCTGCCGCGCCGAGGACGTCTATGTCGCCATCGTCGTCCACGTCAGCAGCATATACCGACCTGGCGCCGTCGAAGACCCCGTCCACCGTGTGCTCGGTCCAGGCAGAACCATCACCCGCTGTATTCTCCCACCACGTGATGTCGTCGGCAGTGTCCGCCGCACCGAGAACATCTACGTCGCCGTCGCCATCCACGTCAGCAGCATATACCGAGAAGGCACCATCGAATTCCCCATCCACCGTATGCTCGGTCCAGGCAGAACCATCACCCGCTGTATTCTCCCACCACGTGATGTCGTCGGCAGTGTCCGCCGCACCGAGGACGTCCATGTCACCATCGCCGTCCACGTCCGCGGCGTATACCGACCTGGCGCCGTTGAAACCCCCGTCTATCGTGTACCCGATCCAGGTCGACCCGTCGCCCGCGGTATTCTCCCACCATGTGATATCATCGGCAATACTCGCCGCTCCGAGCACGTCCATATCGCCGTCTCCGTCGACGTCCGCGGCGTCTACCGAACTGGCGCCGTTGAAGTCCCCCTCTATCGTGTGCAAGGTCCAAGCCGACCCGTCGCCTGCGATGTTCTCCCACCATGCGATGTCGTCATCAAGAATGGCCGTACCAAGGACATCCATGTCGCCGTCGCCATCCACGTCAGCAGTGTATACCGAGCAGGCGCCAGTGAACGACCCATCCACCGTATGCTCGGTCCAAGCCGACCCGTCGCCAGCTGTGTTCTCCCACCATGCGATGTCGTCAACCCCAAGGAACGCACCAAGGACGTCCATGTCGCCATCGCCGTCCACGTCCGCTGCGTATACCGAGTTGGCACTACCGTAATCCTCGCCTACCATGTGCTTGGTCCAGGTCGATCCATCGCCCACGGTGTTCTCCCACCACGCGATATCACCATCCACAGCGGCCGCACCAAGAACATCTACGTCGCCGTCGCCATCCACGTCCGTGGCGTCTACCGACTTGGCACCATTGAACATCCCATCTATCGTGTGCTTGGTCCAGGTCGGGATACAGGCAGTGTCTGTATCAGTATCCGTGTCGGTATCGGTGTCCGAGTCGGTGTCGGTATCCGTGTCCGTGTCGGTATCGGTGTCGGAGTCGCCTGTGTCGGTGTCCTGGAATGGGCCGAGGTCATCGAAGTCCAAAGACAAACCGCATCCCGCAATGCAGGTCGTTAGCAGGAGCGAGAGAAATGTTTTTGTTAACTCATTCACGTTCAACTCACCTTATTAGAGAAAGCAACCGTGATCGGCTAAGCAACATGCGGGGCCAATTGAGGCAGATTTCGTGCGCGCCCGCAGAACGCGGGCGAGGTATTACGCGGAGTAAGCCGAGGTCGCGTGCGAGGACGAAAGCCGGAAGATGCCTTAAGTGGACACGCATGCCTAAAAAGTTCCTCCCAATGCCACGCCACCGCCCCCATTCATAACCACGGGAGCGATGGAACCCAGCTTGACGCCGGCGCCGGCGCCCGGCGTCTTTCGCTCCGATTCCTTCTTGAAGTCGGTGAAGAGAAACACCACAAACGAAGCGACGACACCGCCGAGTGTGAACCCGAGCAGCGCGCCATCCACTTTCTGAAGTTTTTCGCCCTCCTCTTTCAGAGCCTCAATCTGATTTTCCTTTGCCGCATCGTATGTGCTCTTTACCTCGGCATCCACGGCAATCCATGAGATTCCGACCGCAAGGGTAGCTCCGGCGGTAATGATAAACGGGACAGGCGGGAGCCGTTTTCGCCGCTTTTTGTCGTCGTTCATCTTCGGCTTTTCGGTTTTCTTTGAGGATTGGGCGATTGTTTTCGATTTGTCTTTCTTTTTTCTTTTTTCTCTTTTCTTTTTCTTCTTCTCTTTTTTGACAAGCGGCTTAGTCACTGGTGCAGCCCAAGCCACTGATACCGAAGCCGGCTTCAATGCGCCGAGCTTTGCAAGATAGATTTCAAGGACGGTCTGAGCTCCGAGCACGGCTTTCGGTTTGCCTCTGAAAGCTTTGTGGCCCGACAGGGACACCTCGACGGAATGCTCACCGGGGGCGACGATGACATAGCTGGTCAGCGGCGATACCCCCACTTCTTTCCCATCCACTTTTACCGTCGCACCGTTCTGCTTCACGTCGATCTTGAGCCTGGCGGACATGGCCTTGATTTCTCGAATATGTTCGTTCACTGCTTCCAAAAGATCTTCCCCGAGAGAATCCTTGTACTTGAACTTCATCTGCCGATACCACTTCAGCGCGTTGTGGTAATCGTGCAAGGCCATGTGGCAATTGGCGAGGTTGAGCATTGCCGCCTTTGTCGGGAAGAGATCCACGGATTTCTTGAATTGCTCGGAAGCGGTATCGTAGTCTTCTAACTTCATCAGGCTTTTACCTGCTTCGAAGTGCTTCCGTGACTTTTCTTTCTCTTCTTCCCGGCCGTAGACCGGCGATGAGAAAAACAGGATGCCCAGTAGTAGTACAAGAAACGCCGGCTTGCCGTGTGTTCTCATCGATTCCTCTTCAATACCTACTCGAAATCCTCGGCGATCTCGAGACCCCGTTTGTTTTTGATGAGCTTCTTACCCGCCGGTTCCTTTTTCTTGCTCTTTTTCTTCTCGGATGATGAAGAGCCCTTCTTTTTCGTCGCTGCCGTTTTCACCGTTTTCGTATGAGCTTGGGGTTCGACCGGCTCGGCTTTATCAGGCGAGTCTTCGGTTTTTGTCTTGATCTTTTTCATCTTGATCCAAACAGATCTATCCTTCGAGGGTATGACGGAAACCCTGTATGGTTCAAAAGCGTCCATTTCCACTCGAAACGGTATGATGATGTGGCTCTTCTTGAGCCAGACCGGATTGGAATCGACAAGGGAATCGTTGACGTAGATCCTCGCGCCCTCGGGAACATCTTGCAAGGTGATCTGCACACCTATCTCATTATTGGAGGTTTCCCGGGGCACGGCGACGGGCATCTCCTTCGGGTCGGGATTCTCCTTTGAAAACGCTCCCACGATCAAGAACCCCGCAAGGCCCAAGACCGCGACACCAAGACCGGCGAGGAGGAAATTGACCCGTTGAGTTCTCTTCCTGGCCCGCACCTTTGTGCCTGCCCATTCGCTCGGTGTCCTGCCTTCCTTGATCTGGGCCAGCAGGTTCGCCGCGATATCTCGATCTTGTTTTGTGCTTATCGACTTGCCCAGATTACCGCCGGCAAAATTGCGTTTTTTTATACCCGAAGTAAGAAGGGTCAGTCCTTCCGAGCGTTTCTCGAACGCTTTCAGGCGCCTGAGTCTGTCCAGCATATCTGTTGCGCCGCGAGGGCGTTCATCGGGAACCTTGGACAGCGTTTTCATCACGAGGTCTTCGGCTTCCACCGGGAACATCGGGTTGGCGTCTCTCGGCGATATGGGCGGCTCGGTAAGCACGTTGATCAGAAGCTCGTTGTAGTGCTCCCCCTTGAAGGGCAAAGCGCCGGTCAACATCTCGTACAGGATGACACCCATCGCGTAGATATCGGTCCGGGTGTCGACAGCGGCTCCGCCACCCTTGGCCTGTTCCGGGGACATGTACGCCGGCGTGCCGAGAAGCATTCCCGTCTGAGTCAGGCGAGACTTGTCTCCGGCCTGAACGAACTTGGAAATTCCGAAATCGATCAGCTTGATCGTGGTCGGCTCGTTATCGAACTGAGCCAAAAAAATGTTCTCGGGTTTGAGATCGCGATGGATGATCCCCTTTTCGTGGGCGGCAGCCAGCGCCAGGAGCACCGGTTCCAGGATTCCGCATGCAGTCGCCAGATCGAACGAGCCGACGCGTTTGATCATGCTCGCGAGATCCTCACCCTCCAGGTACTCCATTACCAGATACGGTTCCCCCTCGGGAGCAACCCCAACGTCCAGAACATCGATGATGTTCTTGTGCCTGATGGCCGCGGCGGCCTGTGCCTCGCGATAGAACCGTTTTACGACATCTTCGTCGGCGGCAAGCTCGGCATGGAGAAACTTGATGGCCACTTCCCGACCGATCACGAGGTGGCGCCCCAAGTATACCGCGCCCATGCCGCCTTTGCCCAACAGCCTCTCGACACAGTACCTGCCGTCGAGGGTTTGGCCTGTGTAGTCAACGAAACTCATGTAAAACCACCGTCGTTTTTTCTGAGCCTACTTGTGCAAGGTTCGATGATAACAGAAAGCTCCAGTAAAAGTGCGCGAAATCGTCCCCCTCAATGATCGTCTGACGCTTGTCCGTCGCTTGCCACGCCATAGCCGTTACGGCGGAGGCGGGTCGCCCTTCGGGCGGATGAACAGGTGATCACAAGAAATCGCCAACAAGTCAGAAACATGCTGAAACACCTATTTGCTTCTTATAAATTTGAGAAGTTGTCGAAGGAGCGATAAAAGTAAAGACATGGCCAATCTCGAACCGTTGATGGAGAGAAACTTTCTGGAGTACGCGAGCTACGTGATCGTGGATCGCGCCATCCCGGATATCCGCGACGGGTGCAAACCGGTTCAGCGGAGAATACTCCAGACCATGTTCGAGACCGACGACGGCAAGTTCCACAAGGTGGCAAACATCATCGGCGACACCATGAAGCTCCATCCTCACGGGGACGCCTCCATCGGCGACGCGCTCGTCGTGCTGGCCAACAAGGATTACTTCATCGAGAAGCAGGGCAACTTCGGCAACATCGTCACCGGTCATCCGGCCGCCGCGCCACGGTACATCGAGTGTCGCCTGACGGATCTCGCGCGGGAGACACTGTTCAACAAGGACCTGACCGAGTTCCGACCCAGCTACGACGGGCGCAAGAAGGAGCCGGTGTTCCTTCCTTCAAAGTTGCCCGTGCTCCTCATGCTCGGAACCGGGGGTATCGCGGTAGGCATGTCCACCAGGATTCTTCCCCACAACCTACCCGAGCTCCTGGAAGCGCAGATCAAGATCCTGCGATACGAGCCGATCCGGATCTTCCCCGATTTCCCAACCGGAGGGATCATCGACGTTTCTGAATACGATGAGGGCCGCGGCAGGGTAAAGATCCGCGCTCGAATGGAAGCAGACGGCGACAAACGTATCGTGATTCGCGAGATCCCGTACACCACAACCACCGAGCACCTCATCGCGTCTATCGAGTCGGCCGCCCAGAAGGGCAAGGTGAAAGTCGCGTCCATCAGCGACTACACAACCGCGAAAGTGGAGATCGAGATCATTCTCCAGCGCGGAGCTCACGCGCAGGATGTAATCCCGCAGCTGTACGCCTACACCGACTGCGAGGTCTCCATAACCTCCAATATAGTAACCATCAGCGAAAACCACCCCGTCGAGATGAACGCCCACGAGATCCTGCGGTTCTTGACGGATCGACTCAGGGATCAGATCTGCGCGGAGCTGGAGCTGCGCCTCAAGAACCTCAGGGACAGGCAGCACTGGCTCACCCTGGAACAGATCTTCATCGAGAAGCGGGTGTACAAGCGTATCGAGGAGGCAAAGACCGAGGAGGTGGTGAACCTCGAGGTACACGAGGGAATGAAGCCACACCGCAAGAAGTTCCCGCAGGCGCTCACCGATGACGACGTTCAACGCCTGCTGGAGATCCGCATTCGACGCATCTCCAGGTACGACATCAACAAGAACCGCAAGCAACTCCAGGACGTCCTGGATGCCATCGAGGAAACCGACCACAAGCTGGCCGCCCTCACCCAGACCACCATCATGTACCTGCAGGACCTGCTGGCCAAGTACGGCAATCGATACTCACGGCGCTCCGAAATCGCCCAGTTCGAAACCGTGGACCGGCGAGCGGTGGCCGAGCAGAATATCAAGGTGACCTACGATCCCGAGACCGGGTTCTTCGGCCAGGAGGTCAAGAACGGCGACTACCAGATCACCATGAGCGAGTACGACCGCGTGCTCTTCGTCTCCAACGACGGGACCTTCCGCATAGTGGGCCCGGTGGACAAGATCCTGATCCCGGGCAAGGTGCTGTACTGGAACATATTCGACGAGGAGGAAGGCAAGACCTTCACGGTTGTTTACCGGGACAGGGAGCGCATCGCCTACGGCAAGAAGATGCACATCCTCAAGTTCATCCGGGAGAAGGAGTACGAGATCATCAAGGGGAAGCAGGGCAAGATCGATTTGCTGCTCGACGGCGACGCCCACGACGACCTCATCCTCCACTTCGCGCCCAGGAAGCGCCAGCGCGTCAACGAGGCGAGCTTCGATCTGGGCGATCTGGAATACACCGGCGTGACCGCGAGGGGGACCAGGCTGGCGCCCAAGCCCGTGGCGCGTATCAAGCGGATAAGAAAAGATGGCTTGGATGCCGAACCCGAAGACAATGCGGCCCCACCCTCGGCAAAGACCCCCAAAAAGAACGGTAACGGCAATAACGGCAACGGCGGTCCGCCCGCGCAAACATCATTGTTCTAACCTGGGTTTATAAACGCGTGCTGCTCCGTCCCGATATCGCACCAGAAAACCGCGAGCGCATCGTTGGCAACGGCTTCGCGCTCGGCGATCTGCACCTGGGATCTCAACGAAGAGGCCAGCGCTTCCGCCGATCATAGTCCTTCCTTCTTCATCATGGTGATCCCGGTGAATCCGTAAAACGCCGAGACGAGCGGGTTGATGAGGCAGAGAAAACAAAATGGGACATAGGTCCACGGCTCCAGGTCGAGGGTGGCTATCATGAACGCGCCGCAGGTGTTCCACGGAATGAGCACCGACGTGAGTGTTCCCGCGTCTTCCAGGGCACGGGAGAGGTTCCGCGGCGCGAGCCCTTTTTGCTCGTACGCTTCCCTGTACATCCTTCCGGGCACCACGATGGCCAGATACTGATCGGAGGCGATAACGTTCATCCCCATGCATGTGACCAGCGTCGCGGTTACCAGTCCTCCCACCCCCGAAGCCAGCTTGAGGATGGCGCGTGCGATGGTCTCGAGCATTCCGCAATGCTCCATCACCCCGCCGAAGGACAGGGCGCAGATGATCAACGCCACGGTGGAGAACATGGACTTCAGTCCGCCCCGGGAGAGGAGCGCGTCCACCAGCCCGTTTCCGGTGGCGACGGTCACCCCTTCGTACGACGCGACCAGGATGTCACCGGGATGAACGCCCTGCACAGCCCATGCAAGGATCCCGCCGAGCATCGAACCTCCGATCAACGCGGGCAATGCGGGGAGGCGGAGCACGACCATCGCGATGACAAGCAACGGCGGAAGAAGCAGCGTGGGATGAACCGTGAACCCGGTGTCGATGGCCGAACGAATCGCGTCCACCCGCGTGGTGTCCAGCGACCCTTCCCTGCCCCATCCCATGATCACGAAAATGATCAGGGAGATGATCAGGCTCGGACCGGTCGTGTAGACCATGTGGCGAATGTGGTCGAACAGCTTGGCGCCGGCCATGGCGGGCGCGAGGTTGGTGGTGTCCGAGAGCGGGGACATCTTGTCGCCGAAGTAGGCGCCGGAGATGATCGCGCCGGCGACCATGGGGCGGGGGATGTCCAGCCCCTCTCCAACGCCGATGAGCGCTATTCCCACGGTGGCGGCGGTGGACCAGGACGAACCCGTAGCCAGGGACACCAGCGAGCAGATCACGCACGCGGCGGGGAGGAAGACCGCCGGAGAAAGGAGATCGAGCCCGTAGGCTATCATTGCCGGCACGATCCCCGCCTGGATCCATGTGGCCACCAGAAAACCGATTACCAGGAGGATCAGGATCGCGTTCATGGCGAGGCTGATGCCCTTGACCATGCCCGCCTCGATGTCCTTCCAGGTATTGCCGAGGGCCAGGGAGACGACGGCGGCCACCACCGCGCCGAATATCAGCGGGATGTGCGTGGACAGCCCGTAGTCCCGCAGGTACACCACCGCCACCCACAGCGCCCCCACCAGGAACACCACCGGTATCAGGGCCACCAACAGTGTCGGCTGCCTCGGGGTCTTCTCGGGTACCTCCACGTCGCTGTTCATCTCAAATATCCTCTACCGCGTTTGCTCGGTAGACACCATGGAGAAAGCCTTTGTTTCGTGGGCTGGATACTGGGCACACGGAGAAGAGCACCTCGGATTCCAGGCCGCTTCTGACCGCCGCTTTGCGTCCTTCGATGGAGGTGCCGGCCAGGTCGAGGTCGGTTTCCTCGGTCCATATGGCCACATCGGCGCCGATCGATCCCCCGGTCACCTTTACCCGCGACTTGGCCAGGTCGAGGCCGATCTCCCCCCCGTCGATCCTGCAATTCTCCAGAACTACCTCCGAGTCGACGATCTCCACGAGATCGGCGCTCACACCGTCGAGCAGGATTCTCTTACAACCTCGGATCTCCAGTTTCGCAAAACTCCCGGTTATCGTCTTGCCGCGCTCGCCATCGAATGCGGCGTCGCCCTCCACGCGTTCCCGCTCGACGATCCCGTCCTCTTTCACCGCAGTGACAGGAGGTGAGACAAGCCATTCCTCCACCAACTCCAAAAAGCGCTCCGGCCTGTCCTTCATGGACACGTGGCCACATTTTTCCAAAACCTCCAGCCTGGATCCCGCAATTCGAGAAGCGAGCAGCTTCCCGGTGCGCAGCGGAGCGATCCTGTCGTTTGCGCCCCAGATCAGCAAGGGAGGCGTCCTCACATCGGCGATGAAGGGACCGAAGTTCTGCGACACCAGCATGAGCCCCGAGATCTTGGTGGGATCTCCGCCCAGAAACTTCTTCCTTATCCTGGCGAACTCGAACATCCTGGAGAGATCCGGCTCGAGCCTGAAGTAAGGCCTTATGTACTTGTGCGCCATCTGCTCCGCGGCCTGCCCCAGGGTGGAACTGAAAGCCTCCCCCAGGATTTTTCCGAAAGGGTTCTTCGCGATGCGGTCCAGGCCGGGAATGTTTCCCGTGAACCCCAGGTGAAGCAGGTATTCGCCAAACGCATGCCTGTGGAGAATTCCCGCCACGTCCGCCAGCGCCAGTCGCTCCAGATCTTCCGGATGAGATCCGGCGTAGGCCAGCGAAACGGCGCCTCCCATGGAGTGTCCGATGAGGTTGAAGCGACCCTCCAGGCGCTGGGAGACCAGGTGCTTGATGAAACGAACGTACCGGGTGGGCGTGTACAGCTCGTTGGCCTTTGTGGATCGCCCGAACCCCGGCAGATCGAAGGTGAGAATCCGGTAGCGATCCGCCAGGGCCGTCACCAGATCGGTCCAGTCCCGCGCGGCGTTGTCACCCACCCCGTGCACCATCACCACCGCGGGAGCGTCCACAGGACCTGCCTCCAGAACGTAGGCCTTCCCCGAAAAGATCGGATCGTCTACAACCTCTTCCCGGTAACCCTCCAGGCGGGTCAGGGCTTCACTATCGGGGGTATCAGTCATATGGACTACCAGAGCGTCGGGACTGCCCTGTCGCGGCGGAGCAGTTTGTCAGACGTAACTAGTTTGGCGCGATGGATGATAGCCGTCGCCGCGATGATGCGGTCGGCGGGATCGCCGTGGAGATCCAATGACGAGGAGAGCGCGGCGATCTCGACAGAAATGGGTAGAATCCGGATCTTGCGCGCCGTAAGCGCGAGGCGCAAGAACTTGTCGACGCTCGTCCCCGCCTCCAGCCTCCCATACCGCACGAGCATTGCCGTTTCCCAAAGAGAGATGTCGCTCAATGCGAGATCTCCCTCGACGTCAGCAGACTCGATGGATGCTTTGGCTTTCCTGGAGAGCCGATGCGGAGTGAGTGCGTCATAAATCAGCGCACAGGTATCAAGCAGGATCATCGGCGTGCCATTGCAGGTCGAGGGGACCGTCCACGTCATCCACGCGGGCCGTATCGCGCAATCGAGCGAGTTCGTCACGGGCTCGCCCGCGTTGGTCAGAGGGAGGGCTCAACACTGCCACGATGCGTCCGTGGCGCAAAATCCGAATTTCTTCGCCCCGTTTTACGCGGGCGAGATAGGTTGGAAGCCTGGACCTGAATTCGGTAACGTTGACATCGGTCATCATACCCACCTCCTGTACATAATAAATGTACATTATGGGCTGTATATTGTCAACAAAAAGGGGTCAATACCATCTTCAGCCACGACTTACCTCAATCGTCGAAATTGCCTTTTTCACCCTTGTCGGAGTCGATGGTTTTGGCTCGTTCGATGATCTTGTCATCGGTCCAGTCGGCGGGATTCTCTGTCCGCTGCGCCTTGAGGCCCATGTTGTAGGAACCCGCCTCCAGGATGGCTTCGATGGCGATCGGCGCGGTATCCACGGCGTTGAAGACACCGTCGAGAAGACCGTAGACGAAGTCCTCAACACCCTTGATCGAGCGCTCGCGGATCTCGGCCGGCTGGCTCAGGATCTTGTTCTCGAACGGGAGGTTCAGCTTCTTGTAATCGCCGGCTTTCCAATCATGGCTTTGTGCGTAGGCAACCATCTCGTTCCACAGATCGTCGGTTACGCCCCGATCCGACACCTTGACGAATTTCCCGTCGTCGCCCAGGAAGGCATTGCCGTAATCGTTGACCTCGAGCCCCCAAGAGATCATCTGGAGAGCCGTTGCGACGTTGGCCTTGGTGGTGTTCGTCTTGGCGGCGATCTCACGCAAACGCTCGCTCGAATTCCCCGAAGTGCCGTGCTGGGCGCCGGACAGGCCGTACGGCCTGAGCGCCTCGTGGATCGCGGCGGTCAACTCCACCTGTATTCCCGCTGCGCTGGCCTCTATGCCGTGGGTTGTGCCGTTGTTCAGCGCGATCCATTCCGGAAAAATGCCGTGGGCGTTGAGACCCTTGACCAGAAACAGCGCCTCGTCGACGGTGGAGAGGCCGGTCGAGCCCTTTATTTCGCCGACCTCGGTCTCCAGTGCCGCCCACGCAGGTATGTATTTGTTGAGGGCCAGGTTCGCCAGCAGGTTCTTGTCGTCGGGCAGGTGCGACGCATCGATGGCGATGGACGTGATCCCGGCCTCGAACATGGTGGGGATCTCCACCCTGGCCTGTTCCACGTCACCGTCGTTCTTAATTCCATAATGGTCCGCATGCACCGCGACCGGGATGGTTATCCCCATCTCGTTGGCGGCGGCATCAATAAAAGTGGCCAGGTTCCAGTAGTTGCATGCGCAATATGACGTTGCGCCGCCCTCGGACTTGGCGATCTCGATTATCAATGCGGCGTTCGACCGCTGCGCGGCCCGAAGCGCCCCGAGGATCACCGGCTTGCTTCGCCCGTTCGCCGCGATGGTCATCGCCTTTCCCTTTGCCCTCAAGGCCCAGTCGATTACTTTTCCGCTGACGATCAACGCCCTTGAGTTGGGAAAGAGACGCACGATATTGGGTGGACGCCCTATCTCGAGTGCCTTGTTGAACTTGTTAATGTCGATTTCCGAGTTGTCGGTCATGATTGATCTCCTCTCTTGTTTCTATCCTACTTGCCGCCGTCCATGCCCGCATCGGATCCTGATGGGAGCGTGCCGACGTTTATACTCCAGGAATCGAGGGTCGCAATAGTAGCCGAACCGGTTCCCGTGTTGACTATCTGTAACGACCACCGGCCGGTCATCCAGTTGGTGGAGAGCCCGGTAATTTCGTAGTAGCTCTCGATGGTCGGATCGGCCTGTATCTTCAGGACGAGCTGGGTCCCGTCGGCGGCGATGAGGCCGAATCCGATATCCGTATCCACCGGATGGGTTATGTCCAGTTCCAGCCACACATCCTGGCCGGTCGCGTCCACCGAGTCGTCGAGCTGCATCTCGAATACGGTCGGCGCTATCCCCACCAAAATGTCGCCGAGTGCGCCGGCGGGAGCGTCCCAGGCTCCCGATGTCTGCGCCGGCATCGCGCCGGCCGGCAGGATCGTGATGCACCAATGGGTCAGATCGAAAGGATCGGCGAAGATGGACGAGCCGCTGAACGCGCTGTCCTCGAAGTCGATGTCCCAGGTACCGCCCGTCTCCTGCCCCCAGGAATGGGGCAGGTACCAGGTGACCGGAAAATCGTACAGGGTGGTGAACAACGATACCTCCTCCTCGCCCACGTATCCGTTGTACAGGTTGACGACCGTGCTGCCGTGGGTGACCGTGGCGGTGATATCGGTAAAGGGCGTTCCGGGGAATAAAACCCCGCCCCGGGTGACCACATAGAAATCCAGCTTGATGACCTCGCCGGGACCGATGGCGCCGAATGTCACCGACTGATTCATGGACGGCGGCGGATCCGGGCACGCTCCAATAAAGGGGCAATCGGGCATGACACCGCCGGGCTGACATATGGTGTCGCCGTAGCCTGCCGGACATTGTACGAGATCGAGATCGCAGGCCGGCGCCCCCGCGTCGCCGTCCAGGCACACCTCGTTGGTCCCGCAGGTGCCCGCATCGCTCCATGTCCCGAAATCGGCGGCAGCCGCTCCGGCGCAGCCACCCACGATCCCGTCGCAGTACAGTTCCTTGTACCGGACCAGGACGGCGCCCTGACACGTGTCCAGGGGAGCGCATTCCCGTTCCTCCTCGTACTGCGAATCGCATACGTAGTCCGTCCCCTCATAGTAACAACCGTCACAGCAATCGAGCGCCGCGTTGAAGCATACGCAATCGGTGGCCGTGTCGGTGTCCGTATCCGTGTCGGTATCGCTATCGGTGTCGGAGTCCGTATCGGAATCCGTGTCCACGTCCGTGTCGATGTCCGTATCGGTGTCCGTGTCCGCGTCCGTGCCCGCATCGGTGTCCGTGTCCGACTGCCTGGATTCGGCACATCCGACAAGCAGGAGCAATGACATCGCGATTAGAATATTCAATTTATTGTTCATGGCGTCCTTCTTTGAGTCCAAATTCAAGTTACTTCATTAATAACACATTCGCCGAGGTCAGTGGGCTTGCGCCCAATTTTCTCCGGTTCCCGTGTCCACGACCAGCGGGACCGAAAGATCCATCGCGCTTTCCATCTCCTGCCGCACGGAATCGATTGTTCTCTCAACCTCCTCTTTGCGCACCTCGAACACCAGCTCGTCGTGTACCGCCAGTATCATCCTGGCGCCCAGCCCCTCAGAGGCAAGCCGTCGGTCTACCTTGATCATCGCCAGCTTCAGGAGATCCGCCGCCGTTCCCTGGATGGGTGTGTTGCGCGCCATCCGCTCGGCCTGTTGCCTGACGTTGTGGTTTGTTGCCGTGATATCCCTCAGCTCGCGCCTCCTGCCGAGTAACGTGAAGACCGCCTTGTCTCTTCTCGCCTGTTCGATGGTCTCGTCCATGAATCGCGCAACTCCGCTATACAGATCGAAGTAGCTATCTATGAAATACTTCGCCTGGGCGCGGGAGATCCCGAGTTCCTTCGCCAGTGAGAACTCGGTCTTTCCGTAGATGACGCCGAAATTGATCGTCTTCGCCTGGGCCCGCTGCTCCCTTCCCACTTCCTCGGTCGCGCCGTACCCGAACACCGCCCGGGCGGTGCGCGCGTGCACGTCTTCCCCGCTCGCGAACGCTGCTGTCAACTCCGGGTCGCCGGACAGGTGAGCCAGCACCCTCAGCTCGATCTGTGAATAATCCGCCGACAGAAGGACATGGCCGGGTGAAGCGATAAAAGCACGGCGGATGTCACGACCGCGTTCGGTCCGAACAGGGATGTTCTGCAGGTTGGGATTGGAGCTCGAGAGCCTTCCGGTGGCGGTCACGGCCTGGTTGAAGCTGGCGTGTATCCTTCCCGTCTGAGAGTTGACGAGCCTGGGAAGCGTATCGAGGTAGGTGTTCTTGAGCTTGGACATCAGGCGGTGCTCGATGAGTACCCCCGGAAGCGGGTTCATGCCCGCGAGGGCCTCGAGAACCTCCGAATCCGTGGAATACCCGGTCTTGATCTTCTTCTGGGTCGGAAGCCCGAGATCGGTGAAAAGGATCTCCTGGAGCTGCTTTGGAGATGCCAGGTTGAATTCCTTTCCGGCCAGCTCGTGGGCCTGCCGCTCCAGATCGTCCAGCAACACTCCATACTCCTTTGACATCTCCCGCAGGCGCTCCACGTCCACCGCCACTCCGTTCAATTCCATTGTGCAAAGTACCCTTGCCAGGGGGATCTCCACATCCATCAGCAGAGACATCATCCCCGCCTCGTCCACCATCGGCCGCATCCGCTGCGCCAGGGCGAACGCGATCTCCGCGTCCTCGCCCGCATATTTCGTGGCGAGCTCCACCGACACGTCCGTGAAAAGGAGCTGATGCCCCCGACTCTTCTCCGTCACCTCGTTGTAGGAAATGGTCTTCCGGTGCAGAACCTCCCTCGCCAGGAAGTCCAGGCTATGCGAACGCACATGACTTTGAAGTAGATATGAAGCGATCATGGGATCCATTGACACGTTGGCGATATGCACCCCGTGACGGCGGAAGATGGTGTCCTCGTACTTCACGTTCTGGGCGATGACCTCTATGTCCGGGTCCGCGAGTAAGGGCCCGACGATCTCCAGGACATCTTTCAGATCCATGGTCGCGCCTTGCGTGTGCGCCACCGGGACGTATACGGCCTGATAAGGTTCCCACGACAACGCCACCCCCACTATCCGGGCGACAACCGCGTCCACCGACGTCGTTTCCAGATCCACCGCAAAACGCCCCGCCCGCCTGATCTTTTCCGCCGCCTCCAGGAGATCGCTGCGGTGGGATACGGTCCGGTACACGGGATCCTGCTCCGGCTCGAGATAAGTTTCGTCCACGCCGAAGAGCCGCTCCTTGAGCTGACGCAGCTCGAACCGATCGAGAACCTTTCCCAGGCGCGAAGAGGACGGCTCACCGTAACGCGTGGACTCCAGGCTCACATCAATGGGAACCGAGTCGTTCAGGGCCACGAGCCGCCTGGACATCCTCGCGTCTTGCGCGTGTTCCTCCAGGCGTTTCCTCATGGCCTTCGACTTGAGCTGATCGAGGGATGAAAGAAGCTGCTCCAGGCCGCCGAACTCTCTGAGCAAGGGCGCGGCGGTCTTGGGACCGACCCTCGGCACTCCGGGTATATTGTCCGAGCTGTCCCCCGCCATGGCCAGCAGATCGCCGAGCAACTCGGGGGGAACACCCCACTTCTCCGTCACCGCGTCCTCATCCCAGATCTTGTTCTTCATGGTGTCGAGCATCAGCACGCCCGGCCCGACCAGTTGCATCAGATCCTTGTCCCCGGAAACGATCACGACCTTCATTTTATCGCCGCGGGCGACCTTCACCGCCGTTGCGATTACATCGTCCGCCTCGTAGCCGTCGCATTGCAACACCGGCAGGTCGAACGCCTCGACCAGCTCCTTGATGAACGGAAACTGAACCTTGAGATCATCCGGCGGCGGTGGACGATTGGCCTTGTACTCCGGAAAGATCTTTTTCCTGAACGTGGGCGTCTTCGAGTCCATGGCCACCGCCACGTGGGTGGGCGAATGCTCCTTGAAGAGCGAGGTGAGCATGTTGGCTACCCCGAAGACCGCGCCCGTGGGCGTCCCGTCGGATCTGGTGAGGTGGCCCACCGAGTAGTAGGCCCTGAATATAAAAGAGGACACATCAATCAGGTAGAGCGCATCCTGAGCGCCCTTGCCCGGGAGGGGATTGCTCGGATAGTCATTCATACAACCGGGTTATCGGATGGGGGAAACCGGGTCAAGTCAAAGCCGGCCCCGCCTCAATCCGTCACTACCTCGAAGGAACAGGACAGTCCGCCGAGATCCCGACACTCGCTCCTCTCGACGAATTTGCCGGGGTTTTTGTAGCTTGAAGGATTCCGATTCCTGCCTTTAGTAATAAGGATGTCGATTGACAGCCTTGTTCGATAACTATAAAGACATCATTACATAAGAAAAACAGCAGACGAACAGCCGGAAAACGGAGGTGAGAATGGCATCGAAAGCGACATTGAGAAGACAGAAATCGGCCGGGAAAGTGGCTGCGTCCGGCCGCACACACAAGAAGCTGATGTCCGGAGCCATGGGCGGGATTTTCGGCGAGGAGGTAGTCCAACCGGTGGAGACGATTGTCGACAAGACCGCCGATCACCTGGAGTCCAAATCCGCCGCTATGGTGAAGGCCGACGATGCGAACTTGGAGGAGCTTCGCGACGATCCGGCCGCTCGCGACGGGCGGGACGAGAATGTCGATTCGGCCTACGACGAGGTGGTAACCAAACGGGCGCAGCTCACGACCATCATGGGCGAAAAATACGTGGCTCGCCTGGGGTTCGAGGGCGATACGCCCGACGATCCGCTGGAGTTGGCGCGCGTGGTCGGCGCCGTGGTAACCAATTTGACCAAAATCCCGGCGCCCGAGCCGCTGATTGAGGACTACACCTTCAATCCGTCCAAATGGGCCGACAAAATCTCGAAAACCCTGGGCAGGCTGGAAGAGTCCGTGGCCGAGGTGGACAAAGAGGAGCGCGAGGCCGAGGCCACCCTGAGCGTCAAGAACCTCGCCATAAAGGAATACGACCGGGCCTTCTCCGTTACCGCCAACCTGTTCAGCGCCCTGCTCGACGCGGCCGGCAAGAAGGATCTGGCAAAGAAAGTCAGGCCGTCCACCCGACGCGTCGGCCAGACGGTCGAGGACGCCGCCAACCCCGATCCCACGATTTAAAGCTGGTTTCCATCATCGTGCCACCCTGCTGTAGCTCGCTGGCGAGCGGAGCAGGGCCCCTCGTAAAAAACCCCAAACCCGCGCGGTTGCTCGTTTGGCACAGTGCCGGACGTCTTCCGGGCCGCCCGGAACGCGGCTTTTCCAGTGCCCAACATCTCCCTACCCGCCCGGAACACGGCTTTTCCAGTGCACAACATCTCCCTGACCGCCGGCAACACGATTTTCCCGGTGCCCGACGCTTTCCGGGCCGCCGCCCACGCGATTTTTTCATTACCAAGCTTCTTCCGGGCCGGGGGGGAAGGCCCTTGCACCCGCAAAAACGTCTTCCGGGCCGGGGGTGACGTCTTTTGCAGTGAAAACTTCGCTCTTGGGGCCGGTGGGGACGTATCTGGCGCCCAAAACCTCGCTCTCCTCCCCGGTAGGGACGGCCTTGGCGGTTGTAAACTCCCCTGCCGGGCCGATGGGGACGAATTTTCAGAAAGACGGGAAGGTCATGTGGTATCATCGAACTTCGCACAAGCGCTGGGCAATTGAGCAATCGAGTAAAGACCTGAAATTTGAAAAGGGGATTTCAAATTTCTACTGCACATGGAGGTTTGTCATGAAAAAAGAGTTCCTGTTTATTATTGGTTTGCTCTTGCTGTTGGGGCAAGGCTCAAAAGCCATGGCACAGAGGGAGGAAGTCGCTCCGAGCGGGCCGGCGCCTATTCTGGACGTGCAATGGTATGGTGTGGATACCACTGGAGAGGAGGCGCAAAGTGTTCTTGTCGTGAGAATTGAGAATGTTTCGGACAGCCCCTGGACCGTCGACGTGAGCGTGGAATGCATGGGGCTGATTCAACACGCGGCCGAGCTCGATCTTGGGGTAGTGGAGATCGCCGCCGATGAGGCTATCTACCTGGAGGTATACGCCGCCGATCTGCCACTTCAAAGCCAGGACTACATCATGCAGGTCAGAGTAAATGCCGAGGTGGAGTGGGAGAGGTCCCGCATGGACCCGGTTATACGGCCGACTTACTCGGAGTATCTCTTCTACCGACACGCCGATGAGCGAGTGAGGAAGGTACACACTTTTTCGGAAGAGATATTGAGCGTTGTCTACGGCGGTCGGCTGGCGCCAGAGGAGCCCACGCGGGGCGAGATCGGCTGGGTGATGGGAGAACGGGGATATCTCGAACCGGTGTATGCGACGGACTTCCCCTTCCTGGACGACAACGAGCGCGTTATCGCCTACTACTATGGAGCGACCGCAATTCATTCCGGGAAGTCGGGAGGGTTTGGGAACACCATACCCTATGAACACCCAAATCCCTTCGCTGCTCCCGAGATAAAGTTTTGCACGGAGTGGTTGACGGGATACATCGACGCCTATTTTGGAGAGGATCTTCTTGTCATTCCCAGTTGGGACGATCCCTGTTACAGGTTTGTTCCCGCGTCCTATGCCAAGGTGAAGGTTCTTCATGAAAACGGAACTCATATTTGGGACGGCTACCTCGATGTGGATGGATGCACGCCCTACCTGCCGGTGGAGAGCTTCACCTATTACACTATCGAACAGTGGACGGACATGGAAAAGGACAGCGGAACGACAAGCGAAAAAAAGATAACGGTATTGCAAGACGCGGCAGATGTCTGGGAGGACGAGGACTGGGCTGAGATAGTCTATTCCTGGGTGGGGTTTGGTGGTATTTCGTGGCCTAGCCAGAACACGATCCACATCACACCGATGCTCAGTACGCGAGGCACTCATGTCGCTCCCGTGGCAGCGCTTGTCCTCGAGAACTCGGACAAGATGGCCTATCCGGATCTTATGGAAACGTACATCAGCACCAAGCTCGGTGGCGTTCTCGGCTGCACGGGAACATACTATGCTCTGGGAAACAAAGTCTGCGTTGTGGACGATCGACCCTACTGGAAATACGTGATCGCCCATGAGATGGGCCACAGGGTCGGTTACGGTCAGTACGCCTGGTGGGTCGGCAGCTACGACGAGTACAACACGTCAGCGTATTCAACCGACCATCATTGCAACTGCGATCATATAGACCCAGCCAGCAACAACGGCAAGGGGCAGTGGCATTGCCTTCAGTCGCGCGAAGAGATCAAGACCGCTCAAGGCGAGGGATGGGCGCAAGCGTACGCAACGATGCTCTTCAACCACCAGGGTTCCACTTCGGGCGCCGACGCGGCTTTCGTTTACTACAAGGCCAAGAACGATATTTTTCTTGTCTTCCCGCCGCTTTATGTGAACGCCAAGTATCAAATTAGAAGAATGGAGACATACTGCAACGACGCCATAGTCGACAGAGGCACGGAGCAGGACTGGCTTGTCTTCTTCACCACCGTTTGGCAAGACACCACGAACCGCTTCAGCGCCGCGGAACTCATCGATGTCAGCTACTTCTGGAACCCCCCATTGTTCACATCGTACTGGAGCGAACTCGTTGATAATGTTGGGGGGATTTATGGGCCATTAAATGATAAGACCATACATTTTACAGACACGGGATTTAGTGCTGGCGTAGATCACTGAGGTTTTCAGGAGAAAGAGGCGGAGTTTTTCCGCCTCTTTCCTTTAAAGTAGGAGATGAAATGAACACCATCGTTCTTTTTTTTCTGGTAAGTTGTTCATTCTTTTTTGCCTGCTCTTCATGCAACGAGGGTTCTTCAAGTGGGCTGGATGCTTCTACCAATTCCAACACAGACACGGATTCCGACACGGATACAGACACGGATTCCGACACGGATTCTGACACGGACACCGATACCGATGATTGTGTTCATCCCGTTGTGGTTGAAGATTGTTCAAATGGTTGGTGTACAATCCCCAACGGTTGCTACATTTTCGGTGAAAAAGACGACGTACCCTGCAGTGGGGCTTTTCAGGACAAGCAAACACAAGTCACGCTAACGCATTCGTTCATTGTTAGACGGCATGAGATCACACAGGCTGAGTGGACCGCCGTCGGTTTTCCTAATCCATCGGTTGCTCCTCAGAATGGTAGCAAGCCGGTGGGTTTCATCGACTGGTTCGAAACGCTCGCCTACTGCAACTATCTCTCGCAGCAGGAAGGTCTGGACACCTGCTACGATCTCACCGGGTGTACCGGAACCATCGGCGATGGCTGTCCCCCTGAGGACATTTGGGGATGTGACGACAACACCTTCAATTGCGCACACGACGTGCATAAGTACGCCAACTTCTACGACTGCCCCGGCTATCGTCTGCCCACCAGTGCCGAGTGGGAGTACGCTGCGCGTGCGGGAACGACTACTTCAAACTACAACGGAGAAATTACGACCGAAGGATACGTATGTGAAGAGGAGCCCTCGGCGGAAGACATCATGTGGTACTGCAACAACACCACCGAAGTAATGCCGGTCGGTTTGAAGCAGCCCAACGGCTGGGGAATCTACGATATTCTTGGGAACATCTGGGAGTGGACGGATTACGTGTACAAAGGGCTGAGCTTGGAACAAACCGTTGGACAGCAGGCTCCCTTGACCGATCCGGTTGGAGACGGCGTGGGAAATCGAAGGGATCTCAGGGGCGGTTCCTACCGGCGAGTGGCTTGTCGCGCTACCGCTGCTTATCAATACGGAATAAATCCAAGTACCAGAGGACCCAGCACCGGTTTCCGTTTGGTGCGAACACTGGATCCACCGCCCCAGCCCGACGCGGGAGTCGATGCTGGGAAGTGATGCGGTTTTCTCCTGCCATCACGTGGTTGGCTGCGGTTTCCTTTACGGTTGCCTGTTCTTCTTGTACAGGCTCTTCATCTGACAAACCGGATTCGTCTACTGACACAGACACCGATTCCGATTCCGACACGGATGCAGACACGGATACAGACACGGATACGGACACGGATGACTGCGTTCATCCTCCGGTGGTGGAAGATTGTTCTAACGGTTGGTGCAACATCCCTGATGGCTGTTATATTTTTGGATCTCCCGTGGCTGAGCCATGCAGATGGATAAACAACGAAGTTCAGGTTCAGGTAACACTCACGAATTCCTTCATTATAAAGAAGCATGAAATCACCCAGGCGGAATGGACTGCGGCGGGATTCCCAAATCCTTCCGTCGAACCCCACAATAATAATAAACCTGTCGGCTTCATCGACTGGTTCGAGACCCTCGCCTACTGCAACTATCTCTCGCAGCAGGAAGGACTGGACACCTGTTACAATCTCACCGGTTGCACCGGAACCATCGGTGACGGTTGCCCCCCGGAGGACATTGGGGGATGTGGCGACAATACATTTAATTGCACCCACGATGTGCATAAATACGCGAACTTCTATGAGTGTCCCGGCTATCGTTTGGCCACCAGTGCCGAGTGGGAGTACGCCGCTCGAGCGGGAACGACTACTTCAACCTACAACGGCAATGTTACAACCGACGATAATTCCTGCCAGGAAGACCCTGTGGCGGAAGACATCATGTGGTATTGCAACAACACCACCGAGATAAAGCCGATCAGCTTGAAACAACCCAACAACTGGGGTCTGCACGACATGCTGGGCAATATTTGGGAATGGACGGATTACGTGGAGAAGGGGTTGAATTTGGCCCAAACTGTTGGACAGGATCCGCCTTTGACCGACCCTGTTGGTGATGGAGTGGGCAATCGACGAGACCTGCGCGGTGGTTCATATATAAATGAGGCATGTAATTGCAGATTGGCAAAACAGTATGGAACAAGTCCCGAAGATAGAGGTTTGATGACCGGCTTCCGTCCTGTACGAACACTGAATCCCCCACCACAGCCCGACGCGGGAGTCGATGCGGGGAAGACTCCAGGGTCAATACCCATCACATGTCACTTAACGTTCCCGGGGCGGTGCCCCGGGCTGGTATGTTTCAGCCTTTAAGACTGGGCGGCAGGGCATGAGGACGAGACGTGACGAGTCCGCCTACGCTCGACGTGTGCCCTGCGTCGCTCGCTGTGGCGAGCTATGCAGGGTAGCACGATGACAAAGCACGACCTTGGATGACGATCAAAACGATTACCTTTTTTTCATGACAGTTCAGAAGAATCTTCCGGCGAGTTCGTCGGCGAGGATCATTCCGCTGGAAGTTGGGACGATTCTTTCTCCCACAAACCGCGCGTGACCCTGGTTGACGATATCCCCCGCGATGCGGCGCCATTGCTTGACAAGATCCGGACCCAGGTCCCGCGATACGCGCTCGATATCGACCCCCTCCACCGTGCGAAGGCCGAGCATTACCAGCTCACGGGCGTGGTCCAGGGGGCGAATGACTTCCCGTTGCGCCGGCTCGCCGCTCATGTATTTTTCCACATCGTCGCTATTGACCAGGCGGATCATCAGATCGCCGTCCTTTTCGAATCCGTGGGCGCCGGCACCAAGGCCGACGTAACTCCCCCCCGACCAATAATGTCGATTGTGTACGCTCTCATGACCGGGTCGAGCATAGCTGGACACCTCGTAGCGCTCCATGCCCGCCTTTGCCAGCGCTGAGCCCGCCGCGAGCCACAGATCCGCCATGGCGTCATGATCGGGCAGCGCCGGATCCAGGCCGGCGGCGCGGCTTCCCAAGGGGGTATCGGGCGCGATGGTCAGCTCGTAGGCCGATACGTGATCCGGGCCGAGCTCACATACCATACGGATCTCCCGTGTCAGGCCGTCCGGAGTCTGGCCCGGCGTACCGTAGATGAGATCGACGCTAACCGAGCGCGCGCCACTGCCACGGGCTATCGTAACCGCTCGCGCCGCCTCCTCCACGTCGTGCCGCCGCCCGAGCCACCTCAAGCGATCGTCGTCCATGGCCTGAACACCCACGGAGAAACGGCTCACCCCCGCGTCCACCAGGTGCCTGAACCACTCGTCGTCCGCGTCACCCGGGTTGAGCTCCACCGTCACTTCCGAAACCTTCGCCCCGCCCTCAAGCGCGCGAATGAGTCGTTCGAGATCGGCGGCGGGCCACAGGGAGGGCGTACCGCCTCCGAGGTAAACCGACAGCGGCTCGCGTTCCTTCGCGGCTGTTCCGCAACCGCTCCATTCTTCAAGCAGCGCTCCCAGGTAGCGCTCTCGCGGTATGACGTCCACATCCATGGACACGAAATCACAGTACGGGCACCTCCCCTTGCAAAACGGAAAATGGACATATATTGAGAAGGCGCTCATCTTGTTCAGAGTAGTAGAACCAAAAGAAATGATAAACGGAATGAGCCAGAAAACAGTCACCGCATTGGTGCTGTGTCCGGACTCCGCGCCCGGTGAGGGAGTGGAACGCAAAATCGCCGGCCTGACCGTCGGTGAGCGGCTGCTGCTCGCTCTTTCCTTCGAGGGGATCGGCAGGGTGGCGTTCGTCGGCGACGGTCCCCGCCCGGTATCGTCCCGGGCCGACATCGAGATCTTCGACGCGGACAGCGACATCCCCCCGGACGAGCCGTTCTGGCTGCTCATCTCGGACACGGTGTTCGATCGATCGATGCTCCGGGAAGGTAACGAACCCGAGCCGGATCTTCCCCTCCGCCTCCTCGATCCGTCCGCCTGGAAAACTGTCGTGGAAGACCCGCCCGGATGGCTGGCTCTGACCGACAAGGGCCGCGCGGTGCAGGGCAGCCGGTTTGCCATTCGCATCACCGATCGGACGATGGCCCGGGCCGCGCAACGGGCTCTTCTGCTGTCGCTCATAAAGCCTCTCGACGGCTTCGTGTCGCGCCACATCAACCGAAAGATCTCCCTGGGCATCACCAAATACCTGGTGCGCACCGGCCTTGCGCCCAACCACTTGACGGTGTTCATAATGCTCTTGGGCGTGGCGTCCGGCGTGTTCGCCGCCCTGGCGGATCCCTGGTGGATGCTGGTCATCGCCGGTTTTCTTTTTCAGGCTCAGTCGGTGCTCGACGGGTGTGACGGAGAGATCGCCCGCCTCACCTATCGCTTCTCATACACGGGCCAGTGGATGGACACCATCGGTGACGATCTGACCAACTGGATGTTCACCCTCGGATTGGCGATCGGTCAGGCGCGCATGATGAACCTTCCGTTGCTCTACGCGGCCGGAGGATACGTTCTTGTGGCGCAGCTCTGGGCCGCGGGGATCATGTACCAGCGTCTAGTCAAGATGGGCACCGGCGATCTGCTCGCCATACCCAACGCGGTCACCGGAAGCGAGGCCAAGGGCTTGCTCGGGCGGATAGTCAAGGTTCTGCACGTCATGTCCAAGAAGGACACTTTCGTCTTTGTCACGGCAATCATGGCAGCGGCCCAGATCCCCCTGGTGGCGTTCGGGCTGATAGGTTTCGGATCCACCGGAATGGCCATCGGGCTCACCATCAACGAATACAGGTTGAGAAAGTCGGGCCGCTAGGCACCTTCAGACAAAGACGTCGGCGTCCGGTTTCTCCTCGATGACGAAGATCTCGATCAGCGTGGGATTGAACCTGTCATCCCTGCAGATCCTGTTGAGAATGCTGGCCACGGAGCGGGCGGTGTCCTCAAGGCGATCGGGAGCCACGGAGTTTCCCAGCCGTTTTCCGATGTACCCTCCGTTTTCGAGGTCGATGATCTCCAGGTAGGTGGGATCCTCGAAAAACAGCCGATCGCTCTCCTGGCAACTGTCCATGGACGCCCGAACCTCATCGTCCAGCGTAATGCCCACGAAAATAGTCTGTTCGGATGGCATCGGGGGAAAGGCCTACCAGACCAAGTTGCTGGCCTTGCGAAGACGCGGAATGATCTGGGCCTCTTGCTCGAAGGCGTTGCAATCCAGGCATGAGAAGGAACGCCAACGCTTGGTGGAGGCCTCGTTCAGGCAGCGGTCGTAGCGCTTACAGTCGTCCCGGCGGTGGAGGCGGATTTCGCGGATGTCCAGTGTTTCGTCTAGCCGTTTCATGTTGGAATCTCTTTCGTACCTTTCGTTCCCCCGAAAATCGACATTAGATTATAATCTGAGGAGATGGACAGTGCAAATATTTCTGCGCCGGAAACTTTCTTGGCAGGGTTACGGTCTGGAATAGGTCTCGCTTGGCCCTTTGCAGGGCTGTCCCTTGATGATTTCGAAGGTCTCCTTGGGAGCCTCGAAGACGGCCTGGGCGAGAGTGAAGCCCTTCACGTCGCCGTCCGGATGGCGGCAGGGGCTGTAGGGCTTGCCGTCGTGGGAAGACAGCGGAACCCTCAAATCCTCCAGGGTGAGTGAATCGATGCTTTTCAGTCCCTCCGCCCAGCGGGAAATGACGTCCCAGCGGGATGTGGACGACGAGGAGACATACTTCTGATCCTGGTCTTCGTCCTGCATGCCGTCGAACACCAGGTGGTTTGTGTGATAATACAAGCCGTTGATTTCTTTGATTTCTTTCTTCCCGGGCGACACCTCCACCGCCACGGATCTCTTCTCGGGGAGGCTGGTGAACACATGATGATACCCAAAAGCCCTATCGGGATGAGTCGACCACGCGAGGGCCTCGTCGATACCGGAGGCCTCCAGGATCATACGATCTAAAAAATAACGCCCGACGCCCAGTCGGACTTCCTTGCACGCGATGTAGTTGGTTGTCTGGACCAGGCCCCGTGCATTTACCGCGGGTGCATTGCCCGGAAGGACGCCGGGATAGGAGAGGCAAATATAGGGGATGCCGTCGTTGGGGACGGCCTTGATCATGAACATGAGATCCTTGTACTCCTCGTGCCCGTCCTCATTGTGAAGATGAATCACCTGACCGTCCTGCGCAAGCACCACGGTGGAGCAACCCGGGTTTCCCTCGCTGGCCCCCGTCGACGATTCCATCTCCTTCTTTGCGATCAGCGCTCCGAACTCGGCCTTGAGATTGAGCACCATCATGGTTTCGAACGGAATCTCGGCGCCCTGTGCCCAACCCTGGAGTTCGCTGAACGCCCTCGGCGTGTGCTTCATCGCCGCAGCCACGAAAACATCATACGCAGATCTGCCTTCTCCGGCGGCAAATGCCTTCAGGTCCCCGAACCAGTCGGCACGCCTCTCAAACCCCATACGGATCTTGTCCCCGAACATCCGCCCTATCCCGCGCCCGATTTCCCGCGGAGTGCCGGACACCTCCAGATACGGAAAGGCGGTGTCGCTCCCGGCCACTGACCGGGGAAACAGATCCCCCGCCCCGGGTACGGTATCTTCCTTGTTGGGAACCTGACTTGGCCCACCCGCCACGGTGGCACAACCCCCAAAAGCAGACGCCGTGAACAGCCCCAGAGTTCCGAACGCTCCGTTCACAACAAATCGCCTTCTTCCTATCTGTTTCATTTTTGCCCCCGGATGCGTCCCTTGATTTCCTGAACCTCGACCTTACCGGTCAGATCGGCGGGGCGAATCCCCCGCGCGCCGCAGTATTCCTCTAACTCGTCCACGATCCTCACGGCGATGGTGGGCTCGGCGAAGTTGGCGGTGCCGATCTGGACGGCCGATGCGCCGGCCAGGAAAAACTCCAGCACGTCGCGAAGGCAGGCTATTCCTCCCATTCCGATGATGGGAATGTCCACCGCCTGGTAAACCTGATAGACCATCCTGACCGCCAGCGGACGTATGGCCGGCCCTGACAGGCCTCCTGTGACCGCGCCGAGACGGGGCTTGCGGGTCTCCACGTCGATGGACATGCCGCGAAAAGTATTGATCATGGAGATGGCGTCCGCCCCGGCATCCTGCACGGCTTTACCGACCTCGGAAAGATCTGGGGCCTCGGGAGACAGCTTGACAATCACGGGCAGGCTCGTCGCCTTGCGGACCGCTCGCGTCACGCCGGAAGCCGATTTCCCGGATATGCCGAAGTGAATCCCCCCCTCCTTCACGTTGGGACAGGAGATGTTCACCTCCAGCGCAGCCACTCCGTCCACGGTGTCGAACCGCCTCGCCAGCTCGGCAAACTCGTCGTGGGAGGTACCGTAGATGTTGACGATAACCGTCGCTCCCATCCGGCGAAGGACAGGCATTGTCCGATCGACGAATGCGTCGTATCCGATGTTGGCGAGCCCGATGGAGTTGAGCATCCCGCCGGGGGTCTCACACACACGCGGCGGCGGGTTCCCCGCGCGGGGCTCCAGGGAGATCCCCTTGACGCTGATCCCCCCCAGGCGGCTCACGTCCATGATATCGGCGTACTCCACACCGTACCCGAAGGTGCCCGAGGCGGTGATGATAGGATTGGCCAGGCGCAGTGGGCCGAGCTGAACGGCAAGAATATCGCTCATGGCTCACGTCCAAATATCTTCACTGACTCGAAAGCCGGGCCGTCGCTGCAGACATATCGATATTCTCCGCCGGCGTCGAGGATCGCGCATCCCTTGCAGACGCCCATACCGCAGGCCATAGGAGATTCGAGGGCGACCTGGCACCGGGCGTCCGCCCGGGCCGAAACCCGCGCGACAGCCTCGAGCATTGCCACAGGCCCACAGGCGAAAACGCTCGCCGACAGGTTCGATCGCAGGAAACGCTCCAGGGGCGCAGTGACCAGGCCCTTTTCCCCGACGGAGCCGTCCTCGGTTGTGATCGTGAGATCGCAGATTCCACCGATGCGATCCCGAAACGGAAGGTCGGCGCCGGCACGTGCGCCGTACAAGAAAACCTGTTCGACACCTCTGTCGGCGAGCCGCTCGGCCAGAAAAACCAGCGGCGCGACGCCGACGCCCCCGGCCACGAGCACAACACCCCCGCCGGTTTGGGATGGGAGCGAAAACCCCCGGCCCAGCGGGCCGAGCACCAGGAGTTCGTCTCCCTGCTTCATGGAGGCCAGGAGGTTGGTCCCCTCTCCCACGTTCCGCACAAGGATAGCACCCTCTTTCCCGACCTCCACCAGGGAGAACGCCCTGGGAAGTATCGGATGGGTACCCCAGCTCCCTCTCACCATCACGAACTGACCCGGCTCCCCCTCGATGTGACGATCACCACTGGACCCCATCCCGGCCTTCCCCTGTGAGGGGAAGGGGAAGTTGTTGGAAACCCGCGTAAACCGCAGGATTACGTGCTCACGCGCCGGGATCTCAATCCGTGTGATTCTCGCCTTCAAGTAGTCCATGGATTCTATCTACTAACCAGCTTACCCCTTGGCAAGCGTTTCACGACGAAGGCGGTTCAGGAAAACAGTCGGAGTTGCTTTACCAGGTCCTTTGCCATTTCCCCAACGGAGGGTTCCTCCGCAAGAGTGGAGATGCGCTTGAGACGCTGCTCCAACAGAGTGGTGCGCTTTGGGGGTCGATTCGCGCGAAGAAGCTCACCTATCTTCTCCAACGCCATCTCCACGTACTCCTCGTCCGAACACGACAGCACCTCAATGAGCACGTCGTAATCGGCCGGAAGCGCCCACTCCTTCAGGTACGCGGCAACGGCATCGTCCTTTGAAGAAGACAACGCCGCTTCCTTGATCTTCTGAAGAGCGGCCATCCGTTTCTTGCCCTGCGGGGAAGTGTCCTTCAACGCATCGAGCTTTTCCTTGACATGCGCGGGCGCCTTGCCCTCTCCGTCGAAAAAACCATCGAGCCTGGACTTGTAAACCTTTGACGCTCCATCGGCCCGTGCCTGCTTGAAGGGGTTCATCTTCGGCCGATCCTCCTTGCGATGGGCAGATCGGTCCTTGTTGCGATCAATCTCGCGCCAGCTCCTCTTGGGGCGATCACTATCGTAATCCCTGGGCATGCTCACCTCTGATTGTCACAGTATCATAAACGGGTCGGCCGGCGGGTAATGATCAGTAGTTGTCGAGCATCCGCTCGAGGAGAGCCTGTTGCGCATACGACGGAGCGACAAACTCGAACGCCTCGAAGTCCTCGTCATGCCACACTCGCCTCGCGGTTAATACGGTAGACATGGCTCCGGGAACCAGGTGCAATTCCAGATTGCACAACGGCTGTCCGTACCCGCCCATGCCCTGACGCCGGATCTTGACACCGGATGGGCTCAGGTCGCTCACGAAATAAACACGTTCGTCATCGCCCATTTGCTTGGTGACTGGCATTTCCATCATTCTTCTCGAACTGTTTCTTCGATTGACCATGCTCATCACTGTCCTTTCATGCTACATGTTACCACATGTAGCTACATGGTCCAGGAAATGGTATTATTCGGCGGATGATCGATGGAACTTCTCATGCTCAGGCGCTGTCGATCGGCCTCTTATCCGCATGCTTGTTGATTGCATGCGGCGTCACGGACGAGCCCCGCACCGGCCCTGAACCCGTCGCGACATCACTGGAGAACACCCCGGCAGACGCGGGCGCGAAGGCGACGGACGGTGGATCGCCTCAGGACGAGCCGTTCATCATTCACCAGGTGGAAAAGGGGCAAACTCTGTGGGACATTGCCCGGGCGTACGATCTCAGGGTCGTGGACGTCCTCAACGCAAACTCCATGAGTGACGCCGACGCGAGGCGACTTAAAGCAGGACTTTCTATCAAGATCCCCGGCGCCACCGAGCCCAGGCCTATCGAGACCGCAGCCGACAGGTCATCATCGGAGGAAGTCGCTCCAAAGAGGACGGGTGGCATCTACCACACTTTAAGGCACAGAGAGACTGTCTGGGACATGGCCTATCGCTTCTCGGTTCCCGTCGCCGAGATAATGGCGGCCAACAGCTTCACAAGGGAGGATGTGCTCTCCATTCGCACGGGGCAGCAGGTGTTCATTCCGGGCGTCGAGCGGGATCTCGGAGGAAAGGTGAAGCACAAGCGAACGCCCAGACAAACTAAAATTCAGCGTCGATTCGAGACCCGTGCAAACAAACTCGAACTGGGCTCCCGCCGCACTGCGAGCTTGCTGTTGACAGGACACGTGGAGCAGCGCTGGGTAACCGCCGGCGGCGGGAAAAGAGGGCGGATGCCCGGTACGCTGCGCTGGCCGGTCACAAACTGATGGTTCGTGCGAGGCTATGGATCGGGAAAAGACGGATACCATCTGGCCGTGGATATCGCGGGTGAAATAGGCTGGAACGTACGCAGCGCGGCGCCCGGAATCGTTGGATACTCCGGTGACGGCATGAAGGGATACGGTAACGTCGTCATGGTCGTCCACCCGGGGGGATGGATCACCATGTACGCTCACAACTCCGTCAACTTCGTCGTGGCGGGACAGAGGGTAAAACGCGGGGAAATCCTGGCCGAGCTGGGAAGCTCCGGCATCAGCAGAGGTCCCCACGTGCACTTCGAGTTCATCTACAACCGGGAGAACTGCGATCCCGCCGTGCTGTTCAGGCCGGGCATACGCCACAAGGACGGTCACCTGACGCCCATCGAATACACCACGTGGAAGATCCCCAAAAAGAAACCCAAGTGGGTCAAGTGCGCAAAGCGCAGAGGCTACCCCCACGACGATACCGAATTCAAGAAAAGCAACGATTCCGCAAAGGAATAAGAGTTCTGGTCGAAATCAAAAAATTATTCGATGACGGTGGGCGCGCAGGTGGAGACACCCGCGCCGACGATGTTGTGGCCGGTATCGGTGATGTACGGGGCCACGCTGCCTGTGGACATGTCGACCTTGTAAACCGTCGTCGACGGGTCCGCCTGGCTCTTGTAGAAAATGTAGAACGCGTTGGCCCAGTATGCGAAGGCCCACGAGTTCGGCGACCCTGAAATCACCGAGGATACATCGTAGTACTTGTTGACCTGATCGATCATCCCCCCTGTTACCTTATCGATCTCTGCAACTGCGGGTGTACCCGCCTGCGGGAAGAAACCCCACAGTTCACCCAGCTGGTTTCCTGTAAACTCGGCACCCGCTACCGGCAAGGTGCCGCCCGTCGACGTGAGCTGTCCGCTGGATACATCGAGGATCCCCAGAGCGGGAGCCTCCGCCGGGATGCTTTGCCCCGACGCCGTAACATACAGGCTCTCCTCGTTCGTGGAAGGCCCGTCAGTCACGTAACCCATCCCGAAAGTGCCTGGGAAATCGCCATTGCTGCCGCACACGAACGGAGTAGCCTCCTCGCACACGCCGGTCTCGATGCTAACCTTGTTCACCGCTACACAGTTCCCCACCAAAGTCTGGAACAGAACGTACGCGTAACCGTCGCGACCGACCGACATGGAGAACGGCTGCCCTCCAGAAGCACAGTTGAGAGTCCCACTGCCGATCTGCACGAACGCCGATGCGGACTGGTTTTCCGGATCGAAGCTGTAGAGGATTTCCGCGCTATCGACCACGTATATCAACTTGAGGCCGTCGTCGCACTCATCGTCGGTGTCACCGTCCGAATCGCTGTCGCCGTCCGAATCGGAATCTCCGTCCGAATCGCTGTCGCCGTCCGAGTCGGAATCGGAATCCGCATCCGAGTTCCCGCTGGGAAAGCCATCACCGTCGTCCTCGCAGGAAATGAACACAAAAACAACCAATGCCAGAATCGAAAAAACGAGCGCCCATGAATGAACTTTGTTCTGCATAGCTATCCTCCAAAATAAGATTGCAAACTATCCTTACCCATAAATGGTACATGAATTTCATTAAACAAATGGGAAAAAGAAAAAAGCCTCAACCCATGAGGGTTCTTCGGGCATTATCGTCCAGATGAAACTCGTGGACACCCACTGCCATCTCACGTTCGAGCCCATGTCCGATCGCCTTCGCCCTGTTCTCGATCGCGACAAGGTTGTCGCCATGGGCGAGATAGGTCTTGACTACAAGATTCCAAGATACGACCGGCACCGCCAAATGGAGGTCCTCCGGACACAGCTGGACGTGGCCGTGGAAAGGGGCTTGCCGGTTATCCTCCACTGCCGGGGCGCCTTCGACGATCTGCTCGACGTGCTTGCAAGTTACAACGGCGACGTGAAGGGCATCTTGCACGCATTTTCCCGCGGACCGCAGCTCGCGCAGAGGTTTATAGATCAAGGACTTAGCCTTGGATTCGGCGGTGCGATCACCAGACCGGGCGCCATACGTTGCCAAAAGAGTGCCGAGGTTGTGCCTCTTGCTCACATCGTACTTGAAACCGACGCTCCTTCATAGGCCTTGACGCCGTGGAGCCTGTCGACGTCGAGCCGCGGCACGTGCTGGACATTGCGAAATCCCTCGCCTCTCTCAGGGATGCCGACATGGATGATATCGCGCGGATTACAACTCGCAACGCCGAGGAGATCTTCGGGTTATGAATGAACAAATTAGCCCCCAACCCGTCCCAAGCGTTCCCGTCCCAAGCCCGTCCCAAGCGTCCCAAGCCGTCCCAAGCCCGTCCCAAGAGTGTCAGACACATTTGAGATTATTCCCGTCCCAAGCGTTCCAGACACATTTGAGATTATTCATAGCGTTTTGACTGCTGGGCGAAGGAAACGCTCTCGGTGCGGGATCGAGAGAGGATCTGTGCACTCGTGCATGAGATTTGCGTGTTTCAGGTCCATA
>SDBV01000638.1_pt1 | contig 50782 bp, 32 predicted proteins | sample 2277081 | NCBI WGS metagenome assembly SDBV01 (sample SAMN10402039, study PRJNA504765) | marine sediment metagenome | isolation source: marine sediment core GS10_PC15, 223 cmbsf | place: Arctic Ocean: Southern Knipovich Ridge | collected 2010
CATCCTGTGCGTCCGCCCCTCCGGGGCGGGAAGAATAATCGGGACACTTACCGGGGGTTCCGCTTCGCTCCACCCCCGGCTACTCACGTTTGCCCCTCCGGGGCAACAATGAACCAAAACCGATGCTCCGTTATTTGTTCACCTATCTCTGGGGAGCTGTACTTAGCCACGATTCAATCGTGGGAAACGTGATCCAGTCCTTCGGACAAAAGCCGCACAATATGGTCGTCGTCCAGGGAATAGAAAACACACCGCCGTTCCCGGCGCGACTTGACCAGCCGGTGCATGCGCAGGAGCCGGAGCTGATGCGACACGGCCGACTGCGTCAGCCCCAGGATCGCGGATAGATCACATACGCAAAGCTCCTCGCGAGACAGGAGGTCCAGGATCTTCACCCGCGTGGGGTCGCCCAGGACCTTGAAAGCCTCTGCGAGCCGATCCGCGTTATCTCCCCTGACCCGACCCCGAATCGCCGTGGCAACCTTCCCGCGGTCAATGAGATGCATGTTGCAAAGGAGGGCGCTATCCTCAGCGGATTGTGCTGCTTGGTCCACCATTTGAGCGGCCATGGCCTCCTCCCTTTCCTGAACCTTGAATTTAATGAGCATATGAGCAACTGCTCATGTATGCATAGTACCTCATCTTTGCCATTCTGTCAACCTGTAACCTAAGTCATTGTCAGGAAAGGAGTTTCTCGCGGCGATCCAGGCACAATATCGATGAAAGCAGAAGCAGATTCCCTATGACGCCTAAAAGGATTCGATTGATGACAATCGTCTTGGCCCACGCGGCATAGGGGAGACCCTCTGGGTGGACAAAGGGGTTGAGAAAGAAATTGAAACGGCTGTACCGCATCCCCTCCCCCTTGAATAAGAGGTAGAAGACGGCCAAAACCATCAGCACGACCATGGCTCCGGCATATCCGCTCCGCATCAGAACCGTCATCAAAAGCGTGAATACGCCTACCACAAAAACAGGAGCCAGAGCCTGAGTCATGGCGGCTGCCGGATTGATATCCGGGAAAACGAACCGGCTGACGACCGCCCAGAAACCCATTCCCAGAATAACTGATCCAAACGCGCACGCGATTTTAATCCCCCAGATTGTCCACCTTCTCCCTGCCAGATTGAACAGTCCTTCAAGCGAATTAGAGGCTTCCTCGCGCGATATCAACTCCATCATCACGTACATCGCCAGAACCATCCCGGGGAAAGTGAATACCCACGTGAAGGCCTCTCTTCCATCCAGGGGGAAATCCCGCCGCTGGTTGAGCAGGTAATACACAACGATGTAGCCAACGCCCGCAAGAAGGAACAGCCAATACTTCCTGGCATAGAGCAGCTTCATATTCGCCTTCCACAAGAGACGAATTCCCGCTACACGCTCTCTCCACCCGACGTCATGGAAACCGCTGGCCGATGCTATTCGAGGTATGTTTTCCATATTGCTCTTTCCCGGCTGCTTTACGCAGGCGCCGGACTGACCATCCGGGTCAAAAGCGCCAAATAGGCGTCTTCAAGGGTTGGAGTTGTGCCTTGCGCCGGCACAGACGGCCTCTCGCCCAGGAGAAACCGCACCCGGATTCCTTCAGCCACTCGGACTTGAGTCACAATCCGCCCGTTGTCACGTATCCATTGAAGCTGTTCCTCGTCCAGGACACCCTCCCAAACCATTCCATGGGCCAGTTCCCGCAGGGATTCCGGTGTTCCCTCGTAAAGCACCTGTCCTTTGTCCAATACAGCCAGATGATGACAGGTCGTTGCGATATCCTCGGCGATATGAGTCGAAAGGATAACGACCCGGTCTCTTGCCAGCTCCGAAAGAAGATTTCGGAACCGGATCCGCTCTGCGGGGTCCAATCCCGCCGTCGGCTCATCCACAACCACAATTCTGGGCGCCTTCAGCAGAACCCGGGCGATCCCGACACGCTGTTTCATTCCTCCCGAGAAGGTTCCGATTCGCTTATCGATCTGGTCCTCCAGGTTGATCAGCTTCAGCACGTTTCGGACGCGCTCTTCCCGCTCGACTCGGTCCCACGTGCCGTTGAGCAGCGCGTAATACCGCAGGTATTCCCCTGCCGTGAAATCGTCATAGTGCCCGAAGTTCTGCGGCAGGTAGCCGATCGCACCCTGCAGGGATTCTCCTTCGCTCCTCAGGTCATGTCCGCTAATACGCACGCATCCCCGGCTTGGATCATAAATATTGCACACGATCCGGATGAGCGTTGATTTGCCGGCTCCATTGGGTCCCAGGAGCCCGAACATCCCTTTCTGAAGCCGCAGGTTCACGTCCAACAGCGCCTCCACCCGTTCCTTTTCTCCCACCAGGGGAATTGCCAGGAGCAATCGCTTCAGAAAACCTCGAATTCCATGAAGTTCAGCCACCGTTAGCTTCTTTTCGCGTCGTCGTCGTGCGAGGTTGCGCGTATACAGGAAGAGGAGGCAGAGGACAACCACGGCAATCGTGACTCCCGGCTTTTCGTGAGAGCGGAAGTGAGAAAGAGCCAGCGCGGGCAGGAACAGCGCCCGGTTAGCCCATTCGACTGCGGAACGAGCCTTTGCCGGCAAGTCTTCGTATCTCAGGATGCTCATCCTCCGGAAGGCGATCACCAGCCCGGTTCGAATCAGATCAGTCACCGCCACCCATGTGATGAAGGGAAGGAAAAACAGCCATCCTTTGCTCTCCACGCTCAGGTTCAAGTAGATCAATAATCCCAATAGCGGAAGCTTCCATGTCAGGTCGCGCGCCTGGTCGGCAGCTGAAATGATGGGAATCTCCTGGTTGACACGCCGTTCCTCTCGGCGGTGGACCTTGTTCCAATCGCGAATTGCTTTCGCCGGCTCGCCGTAAACCTTCGTCAGGCTGCGTAGCTCGATATCGATGTCCTTGTCGCCGATCAGGTCGATCTTCGGAGGCGGCCAGATCAGCCGCTTGACGAGCCAGGTTGCACCAAGGACAAAAAGCCACAGGGTCAAAAACGCGAGGATGGTGTAAATTGCGCTTTCGATCCAGCCTTGCTGGTAGAGATAGAAACGGCAGAATGCCCCGCACGCTATCGTCTCAACCAGCACCGTTTTTGGACCGATTTCCTTCAACCACTGGATGAAACGGTCGAGGGTGATGTAAGCCGCGGGGATGAAAATGAGGGTTAATGCAGTGCTGACGAACATTCCTCCTATCATGGCGACCCCAAACGACGTCCAGATATCGAACTGGCCGCCTTTGCCCAGGGCAAGCGGCAAGGCGCCTACGATGGTCGTTCCGGCGGTCATCAGAATGGGCCGCGCCCGGACCCGGGCCGCCTCCAACGTAGCCCGCGCAAGCCGGTACCCCCTCTCTCTCCGCAAGTACCCCGCTTCATCAATCAAGAACACTCCATTGTTGACAGCGATACCCAACACCAAAATGAGCCCCAGCCGGGCCATTGTGTCCAAGGGCGTTCCGGTCAACACAAGCGCCCAGAGAATCCCAATCGCGGCCAATGGGATGGTCATCATGATGACCACAGGAGCCGCCAGGGATTCGAATATAGCGGCCAGGACCATGAAGACCAGAATGGCGGCCTGCCAGGCCACCCGCTTGAAATCTCTCCTGACCTGGGCCTCCTTCGCTTCGTGTTCGATCTCAATCGCATACCCTGGGGGAAGCCGGACCGAGGCGACCACCTCTTCAACCTGTCGCTGGACGGTCTCGAGGGCCTGGCGCGAAGACGCAATTACAGGCTGGATGGAATAAACGACCGTGACTTCCCTCTCCTGGTTCACCCGGTCAATCCCGTGCGGCTGATCGGAGACGCGAAATTGCGCCAGTTCGCTCAACGACACGGTGCGATTCCCCTCCCGGGCGGGAACGCGATAATCGCGCACCTCCTTGGGGGTTCGCCTGCGGGTTCCCTCGGGTCGAACTTCGATAGGGATCTCGTCATCTCCATCCCGGAACGGAACCGTAACCCGCTGTCCCTCTCGTCTGGTCGCCCAGATGAGCATCATGATTTCCGATACGTCGAGATTCCACGTTGACAGCGCCTCCCGGTCCGCCTCCATGACCAATTGCGGCACGACCGCACGGGTCCGTGTCCTCGCGTCGGTCAATTCGCCGCCCAGAGACGCATTCAAACGTTCCTCAATATCGTGGGCGATCTCCAGGATCACATCCATATCCCGTCCGCGAATGTTGACCTGCGCAGCTCCGCCGCCCCTGCCGAAAATGGCCTGGCCGCCGTCCCCGCCGCCTGGGCCGGTTCTCTTTGGATCCACCTCGATGTACTCGCCCCCCGGGATTCCCTCCAGGTCTTTCTTTAACTGTGCCTTGATCCGTCCGAGGTTCAGCTTTCCTTTACGCTCGTCTTCAGGCACGAAATGAATGGTGATCTCGGCATCGTCGTTGTCGATCCGGGAAAGGATAAAGCGAGTGTCCTTCAGAGAAGTTACAATCTCCTCCACACCCGCGGCCGTCCGCTCTGTCGTATCGAAGGTGGTTCCCGTCGGCATCTCAATACTGATCTCAATCCGGTCCTCCGGCTTCTTCTCTTGAGATTTTTTGATCAGAACGACAGTAGTGATGACCAGCGTCAGCAAAAAAGCAAGAAACACCCCCACAATCGTCACGCAAGGGTGTCTCACGGTCGCTTTCAAAGAAACCGCATACAACTCGGAAACCCGGTGCCGGAGGGGCTTTTCCAGAGCGGTTCCCTTGTTCAACATTCTCGATAAGAGAGAAGGGATCAACGTCAACGCCACCGCGACGGAAGCTATGAGAGGAAACACAATCGCAAACGCCAGGTCACTGAGGATAATCTTGGCTTCGTTCTGGAGAAACAGCCCCGGCAGAAAGATAACAACCGTGGTCAGGGTTGCCGCCATCACCGGGCGGGTGATTCGGCGGCCGCCGACCATAGCCGCCTCCTTGGGGGCCAATCCCATCTCGCGATGTCGGAAGATACTTTCAATGGCCACGATGCTGTTGTCCATCAACAGGCCGATAGCCACCGCCAGGCCGACGAGAGACAGAATGTTGATCGTCATTCCCTGGTAATACATCAGATTGAACGTGGTCAGAAGACATACCGGAATCGCAATCAGGATCACGCCGACAAGCCGAAAACTCCGCAGAAACAGGAGAAGCACTCCCGCGGCGAGGGCGACCCCGGTCAGAGCCAGCTTCTTCAGTTGGCGGATGGCTTTGGCGATCTCTTCCGCGTGGTTCATCGTGACTTTGATCTGTACCCCTTGGGCTGCCAGCTCTGCGTTCAACGCTTCGACTTCCTTCTCAACCGCCTCGGCCACCCGAATCATATTCGCCGTGTCGTCCTTTCTCAACGAAATGCCGACACTTTCCTTCCCGTTGATTCGGAAAATGCTCGTCCTTTCCCGATGCCCTTTCCTGATTTCCCCCAGATCTCGGAGCCGCACGTGGGAAGATGGCGCGATGGGGAGTTCCCGGATCGTCTGGACATCATGGAACTGGCCGGTGAACTCCACCGAGTAGCGGAGATCGCGGTCAATCACATAGCCTAGCTTGGCTGCGCGCTGGTTTTCATTTTGGACCCGGGCATAGATCGATGGCACCGAAATGCCGTACGCCTGGGCCCGATAAGGATCGATCAGGATCTCGACCGCCGCGTTCCGGCCACCCGACGCCTCTGCAGACACCACCCCGTCCACCGATTCGATGCGCGGGATAATCTTCTTGTCGGCGATATACCGGGTCCGGTCCACGTCCTCTTCGCTGACCACGGACAACTGCATGAACAGGTTGAAAAATTCTCGCGTGTCAAACTTGAAAACGTTGATGTTGCGGAAGTCGTCGAACTGCCGCTTCAGGGCGTTCATCCTTTCGTCCAGGCGGAGATAGGCGAACCGCATGTCGGTATCGAAGTGGTAGGAGACTGCAATTCTGGCGAAGTCGGAATAAATTTGAGTCCGGATCTCTTCGACGTTGTCCAGTTTCGCGATCTCCCCTTCTGCCGGGAGGACCATTTCCCGTTCGATTTTCTCCGGCGAGGCACCGGGGAGGCTCAGCATCACATAAAGGCGGGGAAAGACCAGGTCGGGCAGAAGTGCAATAGGGAGCTGATAATAGGAGATCGCCCCCAGCAGGGCGAGTGCCAGGAAGACCATCCAGGTCGTGACGGGGCGCTTGATGGAAAATTCAGCGGGGCTCATAGTGAAAGATACGGATTTGAATTAGCCACAGATAAACACAGATAGACACAGATACTTGTCACTGGACAGGATCTTCCATTTCTATGTTTATCTGTGCTGTTCACAATCAGTTTGATGTCTTTTGGCCAACATTGTTATGGAAACAATCAAGTTCCCGAGTATGAAAGAGATTGCTTCGTCGCAGACTCCTCGCAATGACGGAGGAAAAAAGAACATCGAAGCGTCATTGCGAGGAACGAGTCCGCGAGTGACGCGGCAATCTCAATCAGCGTAATCTGCGGACAGCTTCTTTGGTTGCGGCCTGGCCGCACTTTTCCATCTGTGGTTTCATTCTTGCAGTGCTCTTGCCTGCGTGCTGAATGCTTTCTTGAACCGGTCCAGAAGCCGGTATGCCACCGGAACAAAAAACAAGGTCAGTAGGGTAGAACTCACGAGTCCGCAAATCACCGCAATGGCCATGGGCGATCGAAGGCTCGCCCCTTCACCAACGCCCATCGAAAGGGGAAGGAGGGCGAGGACCGTGGTGCTGCTCGTCATCAGGATCGGGCGCAAGCGGGTTGCAGCGCCACGGCGGATCGCCTCCAGAGTGTCACAGCCTTCAGCTCGCAGGCGGTTGATGTAGTCCACCATGACGATCGCATTATTTACCGCAATCCCGGCCAGCATAATGATCCCGATATAGGCCATGATGCTCAGGGGCCTTTCCAGAATGGTAAATCCGAACACGACGCCGATAGCCGCCAGCGGGACCGTCAACATGATAATGAACGGCTGCATCAGGGACTCGAACAAGGAAGCCAGAACCATGTAGACGAGGATGATCGCCAGGATCAACGCAAACGTCAGATTTCGGAAGGACTCCCTGCGTTCTCTTTCCTCTCCGACCAGGCTGATTCGATATTCCCCCGGAAGAGGAATGGACGCCAGACTTTCTCGCATCTGCCCAATCGTCTTACCGTAGCTAAACCCCTGCACGAGGTCGGCCGTCACGACACACACGCGGCTCTGATCCCGCCGTCGGATCTCCTTGGCCGCGTCCCTCAGATGAACCTGGGCAATATCTTCGAGTTGAATCTCCGCGCCCACAGGGTTGTCTATGGGGAGCTTCCTCAATTCCGCCAGGTTCATGTCCTCAAATTTGATTTCCATGTCCCGAATCTTCTCCAGGTCCTCAAAGTCTCCCACGTTCTCTCCCTTGACCCGCAGGCGAACCTGGTTGACCACGTCCTGGAGCGAAAGCCCGAACTGGCCGGCCACTATGCGGTCCAGTTGAATCGAAACCTGCGGTCGCCCTTCCTCCAGACTGCTCGCGATGTTGTAAAGCCCCGGAGTCTGCCGCATGGATTCCTCCACCTCGCCGCCGATTCTTTCCAACGCATCAAAAAACGGACCGCGGATTTCCGCAGCCACCGGAGACTCCCCGGTTCCGAGAATAAGCTGGAGAGTCGTCTCGTGAAGCAGATAATTCATCTCCACTCCCGGAAGCGATTCCAGTATCGGGGCAACCGCAGCGACAAATTCCTCCGTGGTGACACCCCGGCGGTCCGCCGGAACGAGCCTCACAAAAATCATGGCCGTGTTGCTGTCGGAGACCTCTTCCTGAACGACGAGGCCCTCTTCTTCTTCCACGCCGATGTGCGAATAGATATGTTCAATCAAATTGTCGGGTGTACCGGCCTGGGCACGTCCGAAAAGATTAGCCAACAGCGGCAGTTTCGGGGGGTGTTGTTTGACGACCTGTTTCCCCGCGTCGAAAAGAATTTGTTCAATGCCCGTAATGGTCTCTTCCGTGCGCTCAATCCGCGTCCCAGGCGTCAGCTTCACCTTCAAGGTAAAGTCATCCTGATCGCTTTTCGGGATGAATTCAAAATCCAGATAAAAGGCCATCCCTGCAGCCAGGGCCACCGTGGCGAACACGGCTCCGATGACCAAGACAGGTTTCTTCAGACAGACGTCGAGCCATCGCACGTAGCCCTTGGCCAGGATTCCCCGACCGGAATCGATGGCTTTGCCCTCCCCAAGGAACCGGGCCGCTGCTACGGGGATTACCAGCATAGCCACGACCAGAGAGGACAACAGAGCGAAGGTCACCGTGAGCGCCTGCTCGCGGAACAGCGCAGCCGACACCCCATGAACAAACACAATGGGAACGAACACGACCACTGTCGTCAAGGTAGCTGCCGCGATCGCCGTCGCCACCTCAGCGGTCCCTCGCACTGCCGCTTCCTTGGCGTCCCTATTGGATTGCTGGCGATGGCGAAAGATGCTCTCCACGACCACGATAGCATTGTCGACCATCATGCCCGCTCCAAGCGCCAGTCCCCCCAGTGACATGATGTTGAGGGTCAGCCCGCCGAAATACATCAGGTTGAACGTAACGACGATGGATATTGGAATCGCCAGACTGACGATCGTGGTGGTTCGAAAGTGGCGCAGGAACAGATACAGAACTATGACAGCCAGCAGGATGCCGTAAATCGCCGTTCTCTTCACGTCGTCGATCGAATTGCGGATGAATGTTCCCTGATTCGAGGCGACGGCGATCTCGTAGTCCCTCAAATCCCGCCTCAGGTCGGCCAATTCCTCCATGACCTCATCGATCACTTTGACCGTGTTTCCTCGCGCTTCCTTATGGATGGCTATGCCGACGCTTCGTTTCGAGTCGAAGTGGACCAGGTTGATCGGTTCCTTTGGCTCGAGGCCCACGTGCCCGACATCGCGCAGGTAAACGGGAATCTTTTCCGAGCCGGCGGCAGGATTGGCCCTGCCGGTTGCTGGAGTGGTTGGGTTGCGGTAGCCTACGGTCGTCGAAGCGATCTCCTCGATGGAGCTGTATCTTCCTTTTCCCTTGATGACATAAGTCATCTCCCTGTCGTCCACATTCCCGCCGGACGCGTCCATATTCGCGGCCCGGAGCTTGGCGGCAATATCGGGCGCCGTCAAACCGTATGCCTCGAGAAGATAGGGATCCAATCGGACGACAATGTCTCGCTCAATTCCTCCCGAAACCCTGGCTGCTGCGACGCCGTCCAACCGCTCCAAAGTTCTTTTCACGGTGTTCTCCGCGATTCGGCGCACTTCCTCCAGATCGATGTCCTCTTTTCCCCGCATCGCCAGCGTCAGGATGGGGAGGGCCCGCGGATCGAATTGGTTCACGCTGACCTCTTCCACCTCCCGGTCTCCGGCGAACTGGCTGACCTTCTTCTGGACGTCGAGCAAGGCGAAATCCATGTCCGCATTCCAATCGAATTCGACCGTTACAATGGTTCGGCCCACCCGGGAAATGGATGTCACCCGCTTCACTTTGGGGATGGTGGCGATCAGGGCCTCGATCCGCTCTGAATAGCTCTTCTCCATTTCCGAGGGGCTCTTGTCCTGTGACTTCACCGACACAACAATCTTCGGACTGTTGATGTCCGGAAGCAGATCGATATTGAGACCCCGGAAGGAGATGACCCCGAGGAGCATCACGCCCAGAAACAGCATGAGCACCGTGACCGGGAAACGAACTGCCAGTTTCGCCAGATTCAACTCTTAATACTCCGGTTATGCCTGAACTTCAAAGATCCCCAATCCTCAATCGATAATCGCCAATCCCCAATCAAGAGGTTTGTGCTCGAATTCGAATGCGCGAATCGTGCCGAAGCGTTTGAAAACCTTCGATAATGACCATTTCGTCCGGCTCCACGCCCCGTTTGATTTCCGTGTAATCCTTGTTCGAGATCCCGATCTCCACCGGCCTTCGTTCCGCACGTTGCTCCTTGACGATAAAAACGACGTCCTCATTGCCCCGCGTGACGATAATGCGCGTCGGAATCACGACGGTTTGTCCCTCATTGGTAGCCGTCACGATTTCTGCCTTCACGAACATCCCCGGTTTGAATTCACCCTCTGTGTTGTCCAAGAGCACTTCGGTCTCGAAGGCTCGAGTCGTGGGGTCCACCGTCGGACTGATTCGCAGAACTTCGGCTTCAACCGTCTTGTCGACTGCGAGACTCGTGATGTAAACCTTCGCGCCCTTCTGCACTCGCTCCACATCCCGGTTGGAGAGGGAAACGGAGGCCAGCACCTGGTCATAACGCATCACCGTGGCCAGGTCCATTCCTATGGGAATGTGTTCCCCTTCCACGACCTCTGCCAGAAAACTCAAAACCCCTCCGATGGGTGCGCGGATCTCCGTTTTTTCCAACTGGATCTGGACGTTCTCCAATTCGATCTCCGCTTGTTCGAATTTCAGTCGCGCCTTTTCCAGCTCCGCATCCGATACATCTCCATTGCTCCAAAGTTTTTCTATTCGGGTAAGCTCGTTCCGCGCATCTTGCTTATTTTTTTCAGCTGCCTGAACCCTGTTGACCAGCTCATCATTCACGAGTTTGGCAATCAACTGGCCCTTTTCCACCCGATCACCTTCCTGAAGGCACCGATCTGTTCCTGGACAAGGTCCGACGGTTATGTCTCCTTCCACTTCCGCCTTGAGCGCCACCTCCTCGGTGGCTTTCAGCGTCCCGGTCGTGATCAGCAAATCCTCGATCGTTTGCAGAGTCGCTTCCTGCACCGTGACGGGGGTTGTGATCTCCACTTCGGGAGTACCGCCGCTGCCACCGCAACCGGCGGTCCAAACGAAGACCGCCCCAAGACCCAACCATCTGCTTATTGTTGTTCTTCGCCTCGTCATTCTGACTCCTCTTCAACCACTTGAACCCATTTCACGGCGTCCGCCATTATCATTCCCCTCTTATTCCCCTTGTCCGACAGCTCGACGATTGCCGGTTCGCCTGCAACAAGCCTCATCTTTCCCAATATATTCCATCCCTCCTTGGCAGACTCCATCTCCACTTCGACTTGCAGCTCGCTTTCTCCTTGCCGAATCGAATATTGATATGTCCCTGTCCTCACCATCTGGGTCAACAGCCGCGAATCCGCAAGATGGACGGACACTTCATACTCGCCTGTTTTCGGGATCTGAGCCTCCCAGCAGGCTAATTCGTTGCCGGTTCCAGCCCGTTTCACCTTACTGGTCAGGTAGAAAGTTCCGTAGGCTTCGGCGTCGTAGCGGCTTCGCCATTCCCGAGGCTGGCCAAAACCTCTCCATTGCGGATAGGCTTCCTCCCAGCTTCGGACTTCTTTAGTGGCCCGCCTTCCTCCCGACTTGACTTGCGCCGTCGAGAATCCAGGATCAAGATCGTCCACCACAATTTCCACTCTTCCACTTTCTTCCCCGCTGTCGACAACCACCACTTCCTCCTGTCCCTCCGATTCGATCGGAATCGAACGATGCAGGAACTTTTTCTGAACCCGGTTCCGCATTCCGGAAAAAAAGGAGTTCACAGTAACACGCAGGGGTTTCTTCGTGGCAATCCCGAACCATTCCTTTTCCTCTCGGGGCCCCATAAGGATCTTTTTCTCAATCTTATCGTTCTCCAGCGCGATTTCGATCCCGGCTACCCCCCGCGCATCAGTAATGTTCTTGATGCCAATCCGGAACTGGTATTCCTTCCTTGTCTGGCCGTGTTCCAAAGGCGTCGCCTCGGCCCGCGTCAGCCGATAGATTGGCACCTCCGAGCGGAACAAGAACTGATCCGCCATCCACGAGAAATCCTCACCCTTGATCTCTCCGGCAGCCTCCAGAAATTCTTCCACAGTCACTTCAGCGTACTCGTGTCCTCGAAGGAACTCCCCGAGGAATTCCGAGAAGGAATCATGCCCCATGCTCTCACGAAGTATGTTCAAAAAGGATTTCCCCTTGATCAGCAAACCCTTCCGAAAATAATCCTTCCCGTCCGAGGGGGAAATATCACGCAGTGGCGTCTCGGCCAGCCGGGTCCATTCCTCGCTCGTCAGAGAGTGAAGGCCGACTTCCCGGGCCAGGTTGAGGTTCATCGAAATGGTCACATTCCCCCCTCCGCCTCCGAATGACATGCCTAAGTTTCCAAGTCGCTGGAGGTTGGTAAAGTAGTCTCTCAGGGTGATCCCGTACCGGCCACATCCGACACCTTGGATGAAGCCCGGCATTACGACATCGAATAGGGCGTGCAGATCGCCCGCTCCTGCAATCCTCGGTGTCCAGAAATTCCTCACGAAATAGGCCGGGGCATCCGGACCGGAAGGATTGCAGGCGAAAAACCGGTCCAGAACATCCGCCAGAAGCACTTCCGGTTCCGCAGTCTCTTGATCCTCTTCCGCATCTTCAAGGCGGTATTCAACGGCCTTGTCGAGCCTCGCTCCAACGAGGTCCAATTCCCGGGAGAGAAGCATTCCCGGCGGCCCAAGAAGGGTCTGCTGCCGCCAGCCCGCCTCGAGGGACTTCATCTGGATCGGGACTTCAATGATCGAGAATCGACGATAGGGATAGTCCAACCCCGCGTTCTGTTCGAATCCCTCCAGCTTCTCCCTGTAAATACGACGGAGTTCTTCGTTCCCGTGCTGAAGGAAAGAGACGAATCTCTCATGGACGGGGGCGTAGTAGAATTCGACTTCCACATCCCCTATCTCGGCTGTCTTCACCCGGTAATCCCCCGCGATGACAGCCATCTCCGGCACGGGTTTTTCAATTTTCCACACCGTCTTTCGTCGTTTCCCTTGGAGCTCATCCGATGCTCGTTCTCCCTGGGTGGCTACCGTGAATCGGGCAGGGAGGTCGATTTCCAGCGTGGCCGTCGCGAAATTGGCGGGGCGGTGCCGGGGATAGGAATACCCCACCTCCACGTTAGGCATCGGGTACCAGCGGCTGGACGAGAGAAGGAACCAGTAATCCCCACGAAGCAGAGAGACCCGGTAGCCTTGAAATCGTTCGATATCGTACGCCTGTGTTTCCTCAATAGACGACGGCGATCGATTCTCCTCTATGAGAATCGGGAGTTCGTCCGTCATCGGGCCCGCGTATTGGATTGCCAGAATGATTTCTTCCTTGGGCGGGAGAGCCGGGCTGAATCGCGCAAGCAAAACGCTTCCGTCCCGGTCCCACTCCACCTCGTAATCTCTCTCCAAGGGTTCAAGTTTGGTGATCTTCAGCCCAGGATTCAGGACAAAGACCCCCTCTTGCATTGGAGAGTCGCTTCCATTTTGCACAGACATCGTTCCTGCAGCCTCTAATCTCCCTCGGTTCAAACTCACGGAAAGGTCATAGTGGGAGACTCGCGCCTGAGTCCGATCCGTGTACCGGCTTTCCAACTCGATCATGGATTGATCGCGCGTTTCAAGGGCACTGACGCGGTGTATGAGAGCTCCTCCGAGTACCAAACAGCCCACAAACATCACTGCCGCCACCGCGGAAGCCAACTTCCGGTCGCGGGGACGGTAATTGGAGAACGGGAATAGGGCCGAGCTGAGTCCCAGCAGGAAGAGCGTAACGCAGACGTAAAACACCCGGTTCAACAAAAGCGGCCCCAGGTCGATGAATCCGCTCAAGTCGGAGTAAACCGCGTTGAATGAGGTCCCGTTCCAGTCAAAGATGCCCCCCAACTTGAAACGCAGGAAAATACTCGCAGGCACAATCCACGCGATCGCGACAATGGCGGCGAAGATACGCTGCCGCAGGGCTATCGCCAGGAACATGACGAGTGCGACCGAGATGCAGACACCCGGAACGATGAAAAGGAAGAAATAAGTCGTATACTGGGCGAACCTGATCGGGAAGTCCTCAATCAGAATCCGCATCAGAATATTGAAGAGAAGAACGATCAATCCCAGAGCTAAGATCGGAAACACCACTCCCAGGAATTTCCCCGCGACCAGCTCCGTGGCTCCGATCGGGCTTGAGTGGAGGAGCTCCTCCATCCGGGATTTTCGATCTTTCTCCAGAACATCCACCGCGCAAAACGCCACAATGACCGAAAACAGAAAACTGAAATTCGTTACGGCCGAATAGGTGGCAATCGTTCCCGACATCATGCCCATCATGCTGGAAACGACCGGCTCGTAGTTGAATCGAGCGGGCAGAAGGGAAAGGATCGACGACGAGATGATCATGAGCGCCGTCATGCCCACGCCCAGCAGCGCCAGGACGCGAAATCTCCACGTCCGCAGCAGCATCTTGCTCTCGTATCTGGCAATAGTAAGGATCGCTAGGAGATTCATTCTGTCTGTCGCTCTCGTTTTCGGTTACCCAAGTCCATAAAGTACACGTAGGCGTCTTCCAGGGTAGGCTGAGCCGGCTGGGCATGAGACAGGGGAGAAGAATCCCCCACGAACCGCGCCCTGATCCTGTCTCCTTCAGTCACCATCGTGACCACGCTGCATTCCCGATCGAGGAGAGCCAGCTCCGGATCTGTGCAGACCGCTTCCCAGGTTCTCCCATCTGCTTTCTGAATAAGCTGCGACGGGGAACCGCAAAAGCTGATCCGGCCTTGATCCAAAATGGCCAGTGTGTTGCATGCGCTCGACACGTCGCCAACGATATGAGTCGAAAGGATGACCGTGTTTTTTCCCACCACATCGCTGATCAGATTCCGAAACCGGATCCGCTCTTCCGGATCCAGACCCACAGTCGGCTCGTCAACGATCAGAAGCTCAGGGGGACCCAGAATCGCCTGGGCGATGCCCAACCTACGCCGCATCCCTCCCGACAGCTTCTTGATCCGCCTGTTCTGGACATCGTGCAAGCCTACAAACTCGAGAACTTCGTCAACCTTCCCGCGGAACTCCTTTCGATCGATCCGCCCGCTGAGCTTGGCCTTGTAGGTCAGAAACTCCCGGCACGTTAGTTGAGGATAGGCCGCAAACTCCTGCGGCAAATATCCCACCAGTCGCCGAATTTCCTTCCTGTCGCGTTCGAGGGAATAAGGGCCGATCTTGCCGTTGCCCCCGGTGGGAGCAAGAAGCGTAGCCATGATTCGGATCAGAGTGGACTTGCCCGCCCCATTGGGGCCCAACAATCCAAACATCCCCCCCTCCAGATGGAGGGTCACCCCTTTCAGGGCCTCCGTCCCGTCCGGGTAGGTCATCTTGATTTCGTCGAGTTCGATAGATACTGCCATTTTCTTGCCATCTTCTTGCCCGGGCTCACCTTACAAAGGTTCCGCCCTTCGGCGAATCACTCTCCAGGCACACTATTACCCTCTATGGGTGTTATTACGTTTCAGCGCGCGATATATCACAAGTGGTCGGGACAGTCAGGGAAGGATGCTTCCTGCAGTGATTGTGCTGGCTAAAAGCGCGAAGGGCCGCCGAACACCGTGTCCGGCCTTGGCCAAAAACACGCAGCACCGGACAACGCGCTACTATAGAAATATCAACGAGTAGAAAGACTACCTTATTGGTACGGTATTGAGTTCCCTCTCGTTCCCAAGTTGAACTTGGGAACGAGGGCAGAAGATCATGGTCTTTCAGACGGCTCAGCGGGAGCTTCGCCCTCCCGTGGTCGACCGAATGAGTGGAATGGGAGGGCGAGAGCTTGCCCTGAGCTTGCCGAAGGGCTCCTGCCGAGCCGCAATTGGGGGTTCCCTTTTCTTTGCAGTCCTCAATAGTACGGTAGTACGGTATTGAGGTCTATTGAGGTTTCGAGTGGGAATTGTGACGCTATTGTGCCAACGGCTCGGGATTATCGGATCGGCGGTCCTGCCGAAATGTGCCATAATTAAAACGGCATGGACGTGGAACAACCAACCCCAGAAACTCCCAAGAGCGGTATTCCCATATTCTCTGTACTCGTGATCCTGCTGTTCTTATATCTATTGCCTATACTGTTGATCGGTGCCGAGGACGCGGTTTTTGGCTCCGATAATATTGGGAGCTTCCTGACCACAATCGTTCCGCTCAAATTTTGGGACACGTTCTACTTTCCGGTTAATTTTCTATTCAAAGTGTTAGCATCCCCTCGGAGCTAATAGAAATAAGGTAATGGTTGGCGCGAAGCCTTAAATTAGGACACTACCGAGAAGCTGCTGGCATGGACGACCTGAAATCCGAGGATACGAAAAGCCTTAGTCCTTTGAGTTTGATCGTGTACCTCTTGCTTGCAGTGGCTCTATATTTCTTGCCATTGGCCGCAGATATTATTGAAGGATTTCTCAGCCAGCCGCCACTCCCGATTATGACTACGGCAGGGGAGACTAGATATGTCCATCGTGTGGGAGACAAGCCATTACGCGCAGGACACATCTCCCTATTTTTTGAGCGAATCGGACTGTCGTTTAACAAGATATATCCTTTTGAACCGTTCTACCGCTGGGGAAAGGTCATTTTTTGAGCTTCAAGGATCCTCTATACAGATCCTAGGAAACGACTGACCACCGCGCGCCGTACCCAGGGGATAACGGCATTCAGTCTAGTCCCGATGGAGAAGAATGACGCGGCGGTGGGGAAGTGGGGTAGAAGGTTCAGGCGGTCAATTCATCGGATCGGCAGTCCGGTCACTGGAAAACCGGGTAGTTCCTCAGAATGTCCAGGGAGTCCTCGTCCTCTCCTCCCAGATTTATCCCGTAGGAGCCAAGCATCGATTCGACTCCCGTGCGTTCGAGTTTAGAGAGCCCAACGACTGAGCCATAGATCTCCTTTGGTTTCGACACCGGCAACAGGCCAAGTCTCTCAAGATTTGTCTCGTCATAGCCAAATCCCAGGAAGCATATTACCTCCGACTCATTCAAAAGGCTCTGGGCCTGCTCGAATCCTTCCATACTTGTGGGGCGCTCGTTAATGATCTTAATTCCTTCTGCGGCCTGTCTGAGGTTCTCGGGATTTGTGTCTGCGCCGTATTCCAGCGGGTTTTCTCCAAGACCGGGAAGGCTTCCCAGCGATCCGTACACGTGGATTATTGGTATAGATTGCACCTTCGCGGCACACTCTTTCTCAGTTTTTCCATACGAGTGTTTGAGGGCGGTAAGTAGGTAATGTTCAAGCGAACGTTCGTAATTGAAAGTCAGGATCGATATGTTGTTCGTATCGAATTCCTCAAATATTCTGCCAATAAGCTTATTGTAGAAATACTCATACCAATTCTTGGTGACATTGAAGAGGTCGCGTTGGGCCTCATGTGGCAAGAGGAGAGAAGCAATGGCGGATTTTCCCACTTTCAGGAATACGGATCTGTTTTCAAGGAAGGCATCTACAGATAATTTCCCGGACAGACGTAGAGCGTTGCCGAATACCTTAATTACTACTTCCCCGATATTCATCTGGCGTAGAGATTCAAAAATTGGTGAGCCTGAACCGGACACCGCGCCCACACTTACACTGTCCTTCATTCCTCTTCCCAAAGGAAATCCATAAGGCTGAGACGCACCCGCACCTAAAATAAGGACCGTTTTTCGTTCAATCATGGGTAAGAATGTTCCTCAATCCCCACTCACCACCGCATACATCTTCTCTTCCTTAGACATGTTACGCCTCGTTGCTAACACCCGAAATCAGCGGCATTCTTCTATTATTATCGCCATTCTAAGAACGTAGATACTAAGGCCATAAGTGCTGCCATCCAATAGCCATATGCTGAATACTTATTCTGTCTTCTGGAAGATTCGTTTTGTTCGTTGACGAATGAGTTGAAATCCGCTGCGAAGTCTCGGATTGGCTGATCAACATCCGCGCCACCTATTTCCACTAAAACTTGCCCAGCCAGTGGTCTTTCGCTGAGCTCGAAGTGTGGAATATCTTTTTTGGAAGCATCCCAATGGCGGCGGCCGAGCACGAAGAATAGGATAGCAAAGATCAGCCAGATTATGGATACAGCTATTGTCATTTTTCTTTCTCTCATTTTGTCTAGCGGTTTCCGGATGAGCGGCGCGACAGGGTCCGTTCGATCCGGCGGTTAGGCAATTAGCTGTCATTCCTACCCATCGTTGGCTCTCTCTCTGTTTGTGGAACCGTTTCAGGAGTGCAGGTAACCTCTTGATTCTCCATCCTTGAGACGCGCTCTTCCAAGGACGCCAACCCTCTGTGGCAGAAGGCTCCGACTATGCCAGCGAAGATAACAAAAAATAGCCAGCCCTCCGGCTTCTTGTCTTCCAGACGTGAGACAATGAGGAGGACAAATCCAGTAATCACCATGAGCCATGACATGGCTTGGAGGGCGCGGAGATTCGTCCGAGGCTTGTCAACACCACCATCTTCCTTCCGGACGCGGATCCATCGGCGCCCCAACACGGCAGACAAGACCATCAGCAGGACCAACAGGACGGGGAAATAATTTATCATGTGCCTTCCTCCTTCCTCTCTCTGCCTAGCTAGAGCTCACATCCTTTTTCTCGGAATTACCATACTGCACATTCATTGTACACCTTTTGTGAGAAAAGGCCAACCTTTGGGCGTTTAGGCGTTATCGCAGAAAAAGACCACGCCACGGCAGCATGGAGGTGGACTGGACCGGCAACCGTAGCGTGAAGAAAATGCACGAAGGGCCGCCGAACACCGTGTCCGGCGGCCCCTACTGGAGGAAGTGAGAGGATGTATGGGCGGAATGACAAATGATTTAGGATTTAGCGAAGCCTTTCCCCATAGTACATCTCATAGTACGTCTGGGCTTTCTCTATCTTCGGGTTCAACATGTTCGCGGTGGCTTTCGGGCCAACAACCGCAAGAACCAACAAGGCTATCGCTAATAGGATGAAGAGGATTGTTCTTCTCATTTCGGCCACCTCCTTTGTGCCTGCGATTTCTTCCTCATCATTTCCTCCTCGTGCTTTCCAAAACTCTCGGATGTAGATAGAGCGATTATCATGCCGAAATCGGATGTAACGAATCCTGAACTCATAAGTATATATAATACAAAGGGATACATTTTGAAATTCTCAAGCGCTGGGTCTACCTGCAGGTCCCAATCAGCCCCGGTCGCTGTTGAACTCTTGAACAAATGCGGTATTTCCTCCCTCATGGAGGTGCCATTTTCTCGACGAATATGCGATACAGATATATGGAGAGAGTGCCCGGGGCGGGGCCCTTGGGCAAGCGCCGTTCGACCCGCAAGATAGGTTGGTTTGGAAAAATCCTGTGATAAATTCGCCACAAACACGTAATCACACTAGTGAGGAGGGAAACCGCGTCCCGGACGAGGAACTCATGAGGCGGTATGCCCGTGGGGATCTCGTTGCGGGAGAGGAAATAGCGGCGCGCTACTACAAGAGGATTTACCGGACCGTCTATCAGGTAGTCAGAACGCCGGAGGACGCGGAAGATATCACGGTCGAGACCTTCCTGCGGTTGCATCGGAGCCGGAATCAGTTTGATCCAAAGCGGAAGTTCGCGACCTGGGTGATGCGGATCGCCACAAACCTGGCGCTGGACCTGATTCGCAGGCGGAAAACCGAACGCGCTCACAGAAGCTGGCTCTTTTCGGAGGAAGACAGCATTGATGAATTCCCCGATCCCCATGCCGTGGACCCGAGGACGGTCTACGACGCCGACCTTCGCAAGGAGACACTCCGTAGGGCATTTGAGGAGCTGCCGGAGAATTATCGCGCTATCCTCACCCTCCGGTATTTCCAGATGATGAGTTATAAAGAACTTTCCCAGGCGCTCAACCTTTCGCAAACCAATGTCGAAACTCTCTTGTATAGGGCCAAGAGGAGGCTGCGTGAGTTGATTGAAAAAGGCGGGGCGCATGAATACATAGGAGGAGCTGAATGATGGAATGCCTCGAATGCCGCCAACGACTTGAAAGAGGCCTTGCCGGCGCCGGAATTCCGCTGCTGGAAGCCGAATCCGCGGAACACATGAAATCATGCGCGGACTGTTCCCAATATTGGGAGGCTTTACAGCAGGAGGGCCGCTGGATTGAGGAGATGGCAGAGGAGGTTTCTGTTCCCGAATCCGTGTTTGGCAGGATTCGAGAAGTGTACAAAGAAACGCGCCCGATTTCGTTCCATTGGAGGATAGCAGCGGCTGCCGCAGCCGTCGCGGTGCTGTTTCTGCCTTTCGCCGGCACACTGTGGATCAGCAGCCGGCCCGGGATCGATGTTGCTGGACTCCAGACCACCGTGGCCGAGGATTCAGAGCTGATCGTTTATCTGCTGTCGTCCCTGGTCCGTTCGATGTATTGACGAGGGTTCCCCATGGGTCTCGATGAATGCATAAAAAGCTCTCTCCGGTTCGCGCTTCGGAATCGGAAGCTGTGGATTTTCGGCTTCTTCCTCAATGTCAGTCTGGGAGTGGGGCTGAAGGTTCCGACCGGGTCCGATGAATTGGCCGAAGTCTCGCTGGCGCAGGTCAGCTCCATTTTTGTTCGCCCTCCCGGCAGCCCGATCTGGCTTCTTTTCGTTCTGCTGCCCGTTCTCATCTTCATGGCGTGTGTCTCTTCCGCGGCACTCATCGAGGCTGTTGGTCGGAATCGTTCTTTGCGCGGATTCAGCCCGAAGTCTCTTTGGGAACAGGGAAAGCGCTATTACGCGAGAATTTTCGCCATCTCAGCCTTACTGTATATCGTTGTCTGGGGGATGCTGCTCGTGGAAGTCGCGTTTCTCTCGTTCCTGAGCACGCTCATAGACATTCCTGCACTGAATCTGCTTCTGGCAGCCGTATTCCTTCTGATCCCATTCCTTCTGCTCGCTTTCGCATCGATCATTGTGGGGAATTTCGCCAGGCGGGCATGCGTTCTGGACGGCAAGGGAGTATTTGAATCCTTGAGGGAAGGGGTTCGGCTCGCGCGTCGGACCTTCACCCGGACGCTGACCATCTGGCTCGTTGACGCCGGGCTGTCTATCTTCGCAATTCTTCTCACCTTGTATGTGATCGGCTCGCTCGTCATCGGTTTTGCCGTCCTCGGCATTGCCTGGAATCCGGGAATCGCCCAGGTTCTCGGAATTATCACCGTCCTTTTCGCCACCCTGGCTCTTGTGGCTGTCAAAGGCACCTTCTCTTCCTCCTACTGGACACTCGCCTACTGCGACCTGCAGGAAACCCGCTAGCGGCTCGCCCTCAAACTCTTCCGCCTTGCTGTGTCCAGTCGGCTCCAAAACTCCTTGAGCGAAGTGAGTTGGGATTCCGCCGAGAATTGGTCGGAGTATTGGGAATGGGTGTAGAGGTGGCTGATGTAGTTCGACTCTTCCCAGAGACCCAGGAGCGGTTCCGGAAGATCTGTGGAGAATTCCAGCGGGGTCTGATGAACGTATCGAGGACAGCCGAGATCCCTTGCGAAAGCCATCAACGCCTCATAGCTGTAATCCACCAGCTCGTTCGGAGCCATGTCCTGTAGCGCTGGGTGGAGGAAGGGATTCCGAAAATCAACCGAGGCATCAGCAACGCGCTTCGGGCCGACCCGCCCCCGCTTCCCTCTCTTCCGAGGCCTCTTTGGTTTCTTTTTCGGTTCTGCGGAGGGACGGAAAAGCCTTCCAATCAGATCCCTCAACCGCTGAGCGGCTTTGGGAATGAAACTAAGGAACCCCAGCCCAGGAAGGGAGATACCGCCAAATGCCCGGAGAAGGGCGCCCAGGACGACAAGGGCGATAATCGCCCCCGCCACCAGCAAGACGAGAAGAATTCCCTTCTTCACCAGGCCGCCGGCCTCCGCGAGTTGCTGAGGCGTCTGCTGTTGCCTTCCGGAGGACCCGTCCCGCTGCTGGTCTCCTTGGCCGGATTGCCCCTGCGTGCCCTGGCCTTGGCCCGGCGAATCCCCGGCCGAATCTCCGGCTTCCTCCTGACTCTGGTCGTCGTGTACGGGCCGACCTTCTTCATCAAGCTGCTGACCTCTGACCGTCCCCTGGCTCTGGTCTTCCTGTCCGGGAGCGGCGGATTCGGGCGTTTGTTCCGGCCTTCCGGGTCGGGGCCGGTCCGACAGCCGGTCGCCCGATATGGGTGATCGACTGATCGTGAAGCGGCCCTCGATTGCTTCCGGCGCGATGATGCGTTCCCGGAGCATGGGAATGGTCGACGGAGGTCTGGGAAGAAAATCCGCGAAGATCGCCACGGCCAATATGACAACCGCACCCACAGCGACCCAATAGAATCCCACTCCCGGCGGGATCTCCACCTTTTTCTCTGCGAAGTAGTGACGAAGCCCCGAGAGGCTGGTGAGGAGCAGCAGCGCGAGGGCCGACAGGACAAAGACGAACATGCAGAGAAAAACACGCGTCTGGATTTCCGTCTGGTCCGAGGGAACGACCTGTTGTCCAATTCCGAATAGAATCAGGGCGGCAATGGAATAATAGACGACCGAAATACCGGGATGCTTCTTCGGAAGCCTCTCTCTGTCCTCCTCTTTCCCCTTTTTTTTCTTCTGGGGCCAGCGAGCCTTGAATCGATCCAGCAGGCCCCCGCGCCCCTCCTCGTCCCCGCGTACGGTGGTAACGAGCCCTTGGCCTGCGGCTACCTCGTCGGGTTTGTCGATGCAGCATTCTTTCGTCAGCTTGTTCGATGTCCACCAGATCACCGCGACGATGATCACATTGGTGATGAAGGGCGAAGCCGAACCGAATAACGGGACTTCGACCGCGAGCGCGCCGTGCTGGCCGGAAAACGTCCACATGAATAAGAGCATGACGCCCCCCAAAAGCAGGGCATACATCCCCGCCCCGCCTCCTTCGCCATAGAGCGCCGCGACGCGATTGATAAGCACGCAGCCGATGATGTAGTTGAATATCACGAACTTCAGGCGGCCGGAGGAAGCTTCGAAAAAGAGGGAGCGAATGTCGAGCAGAAAGTAAACGAGACTCCCCACCAGCAGCATGATGAACACCGGCACGAAGACCGTGACGGCGATTTCAACGATAAAGTTTCTTTCCGGCTGCGATCTCATCGAAACTTTCCGGATGCTGTAGGTGGTAGACCGGGATCTTCAAGACGCCCAGGTAAGAGCTCGCTTCCATGAAGGACGTTTCGTTCTTGATGATGTAGACAACGACCCCGAAACCCGACGCCTGCAGGTTTGCCAGCGTGGCCGAGAGCTTGTCCGTCATCAGGGGCGTTATTACCAGAAGTGCTGCGTCACGAGGGAGATGGCCCGACTCATGGAGCAACAGGTCATCGAGGGTCAGCCCGTCGGTCTTCATGACCCGCGCACAAGCGTCCATGATTCTCATGGCCTGGACGTCGCTTCGCTTGGTCTCGATCTGGAACGCTCGTAGCCGCGTGGATTTTTCGTGTTCCCGGGCGATATCTTCCGCCGACTTGCGCGTCATCGCCCCCTGCCCTTTCTCGTCCACCCATTTGGCCACCTCGGCTGCGTCTCGCCCGTTGGTGAAAAATCCCACTTGTTCACGGCGCTGAAAAACGAAGTACGCCAGGGACGCCGCCGCACTGACCGCCAGCTCCTCGCGCTCATTTTCTTCGTCGCCTGCAAACCCCTCTTCGTGGAAATCGAGCACAACCGTCGCTCCCATGATTACCGACGGATCATACAGCTTGCTGTAAAGCTGCCCCGTGCGAGCCGTCGCTTTCCAATGGATTCGGTTCAACCGGTCGCCCCTGACATACTCTCGAATCCCCGCGATGCGAGTAGGATCCTCGAAGATACGGTGAGCGAACCGCACATTTCCGAGCGGGCGCCGAGTCGCGAATTCCACCTCGGTCAGGTACCTCACATTCGGATAGACCGTGATGTAGTCCCGCGTCCTGCCAATCTTGAATCGTTTATAAAGGCCGAAAATATCCCCCGTTTCCATCACGAGAGGACCCAGCGGGTAATAGCCCCGGCGATTGAACCGGATTTGATAGAGAAAATGCTCGCTTCCTCCCGGCGCGAAAATATGAATCCCCCGCAGCTTTCCCTTGACCGGATGCTTCTTGGGAACCGTTTCCTCCACGTAAATCCAGGGCACGGGATACCAGGCCCGATTCTTGACCTCCACCCGGACACGCACCTCGTCTCCGATATTGACCTTCTCCCGATCCACTTCGCGCGTCACTTCAATCCCCTTCAAGGAGAAAAAAGTGATGAACAGAGAGAACCCCAGAACGAGCAGAAGCGCATACATGGCGTAAGTGAGGAAACTGGCTTCCCAGATAAAGGAAATGCCCAGGATCAGAGCGGCGGCGACAAACCAGAGTAAGGAGCGGAGCGTCTTCATTTCTGAAAGGCCGTCCCCACGGGGACGGGGACCTGTTTCAGGATTTCGTCAAGGATGTATCCAATGGTGATCTTTCGCAGGCGGCTTTCAGGCTTGACTGCGATGCGGTGCCCGATCACCGAGGCGGCAACGAATTTGATGTCGTCCGGAATGACAAAGTCCCGGCCGCGCACCGCGGCGGTCGCCTGACCCGCCCGGTACAGGCCCAGAGACGCGCGCGGGCTGGCGCCGAGGTAGAGATGCAGATTCCCGCGTGTCGCTTCCACCAGCTTGAGGATGTACTGCTTGATCTGAGGGTGAACGAACACCTGCCGGACGGCTGCCTGTAATTTCAGGATTTCCTCGGTGCTTACCGCCTGTTGAATCGTGTCGATCGGATGCACGTCTCGCAGGCGGTCCAGCATATTGCTCTCCGCGTCATAAGACGGGTAACCCATCGACAGCTTCATCAGGAACCGGTCGAGCTGCGCCTCTGGAAGCGGAAAAACCCCCTCGTGCTCGATCGGATTCTGCGTGGCCGCAACAATGAATGGGGGGTCCAGTTTGTAGGTGATGCCGTCCATGGTCACCTGTTTTTCTGCCATTGCCTCCAGGAGCGCGGACTGCGTGCGCGGGGTGGCTCGGTTGATCTCGTCCGCCAGGACAATCTGTGAAAAGATCGGCCCTTTGCGAAACTCAAACTCCGTCGTCTTCTGGTTGAAGATAGACACCCCCGTCACATCCGTCGGAAGAAGATCCGGCGTGCACTGGATCCGGCTGAACGAGCACCCCATTGAAATGGCGAGAGAGCGCACCAGCATCGTCTTGGCAACTCCCGGAACGTCCTCGAGCAGAAAATGCCCATCGCAAAGCAGACTGGAAAGCGCAAGCTGAATCACCGGCCGCTTTCCGATTACGACTTTCTCCACGTTGTCCAGGATTCGATCGGTGATTTCACTGAATTCCGACATGTCTCAACTCCATGTTGTTCAATTGCAGGGCTCGATCGAGATTTCTCAGCTCAGTCTATTACGGTATGGGGACGCCGGGCAAGTGCGCTGCATTCTTAAATTCATAATGGGGGCAATCCGTCTCGGCGATCGACAGTATCGTATTGGCTGTAAATTAGGCCTCAATGCGTAAAAACTGCCTTCTTTTTCGTCTATCATGACAGATTGAGGTCGAAATGATCAGCGATTCCGCCAGACGCTGATCAGGGATCACAGGGCTGGTGGCCCTGAAAATTCCTTTCCACTTGCCTCGTTGTTGGGCTTGAGAGACACGATGGACCCCATTCCGGAAGGCCATATTCTTTCCCGGTGGCTGGTTGATGAAACAACCGACAGGCGAGGATTCTTCCTTGTCTTGGACTCGAACGGCCACATAGAAGATATCCATCCAAGTTTCGCCTTCTGGCTCGGGAAGTCTCGTTCCGCAATCCTGGGAGCTTCACTCTCGGAGATAATCCCATCTGAACATCGAGAAGCCATCAGTAAAGCAATTCGGTCGTCCTCGCCACAGGAGTTTTCCCGCTTCCTGGCTGTCACGGATGATCCACTATCCAGGGAGCTCACATTTGCACCTCTTTTCGACCAGGAGGGCAGTCTGGTTCATTGGGTTGGGTATCTCAAGTTTCCTTCAGACGCCCTCAGTCGACCAACGCTGTCCGGAAGAAACCGGACGAAAGAAATCGGTAAGACCATTCATGAACCGATCACCTTGGATAAACTGACCCATGTGTTGGGGAAGAGCGAAGCCATTTCCAACCTTCTCGATTTGACCGCAAGAGTGGCTTCCCTCAGTACCCCTGTGCTTATAACCGGTGAATCAGGAACGGGCAAGGAGCTAATCGCACGCGCCATCCATGACACAGGCTCTGGAATTGGACGGCCGTTTGTCCGAGTCGGATGCATGCTGCTCCCAAGGGATTCAACAGATACTAGTTCTCTGGAGGAGAAGCGGGAAACGGATTTCCGCACTGTGGCCAGATGGAACCGACTGTTCAGACAGGCCGAGGGAGGCTCGATATTTCTCGACGAGGTGGGGGAACTCGGTGAAGCCGACCAACTCACAGTTCTTCGAGCTATTGAGAGAATGGTGTCCGAAGAGAAACTCGTTCGCTACGCTACAGCCCTGAATGTGCGGGTTATCGCGTCGAGCAGCGGGGATCTCAGTGGACAGACAGCTGAGGGCAGTTTCCGGCGGGATCTTTTCAACTCCATGAGTGGTTCAGCCCTCAGCCTGCCGCCATTGCGGGCTCGCCCGGAAGACATACTCCCCGTGGCCGGCTTCTTCCTGGACAAACACGCTCCGGGGAATGTCACGGGATTTTCATCTTCCGCCCTGGAGGCAATCGGGAACTACCCCTGGCCGGGAAATCTGAAGGAAATGGAAACCACCCTCAGGCAGGCGGCTGCAGTCGCCGAAGGGCCCTTGGTGGATTCGGAGGATCTCCCGGCCCGCATCGCACGATACACGCAGGACCTATCGGCGCGTCTTGCGGACCTGGTCGAACTTCCGGCTTCGCTCTCCGACACCGTGGCAGGCCTGGAGCGGCAGGTTATTCAACGGGCCCTAATCCAATGTAACGGAAATCGTTCGCAGACAGCAAAGACCCTGAGAATGAATCGGACAACTCTCGTGAAAAAGATTCAACGATTAGGTCTCACGAATTTTCCGTGAAAACCGGCACTGCCCTGAGAGAAACGCAGTATATATTTCCCAACAATCTACATTATGGGATAAATCCAGAATTTTCGTGTCAGGCCGGTCCGGCCAGGATTGGAATCGGCAAACTCGGCTCTGAGAACCTGACCCGCCAACTACCCTCGTGGGAGAAACCGTGCTCCCCCCGCCGCAAGCGGCATAAATGCCGTGAGCCCGCGAGGGTTTTTTTTGTCCAATGTCGATGGATATTCGGAGATCTGGTAGAGAGGCTAATCCCAATGGGTGGAAGGATTTATCGCGATTCTGGAGGAACGCAGAGACTAACTGCTCAAAGCGCGCCTTTGGGCCTTGAGGTCGTCGATCCGGAGTCGAATTCGCCCCTTTTCGCGGACCTTGCTTTCGCCGCGCAGTTCCCTCTGGAGCTCCTGGAGTTGCGCGTCGAGGACACGTCTCTGACGCTGCCTTTCATCGACGGCCCGGCGCTTCTGAACATCCAGCTCCTGGAAGTACTGGTCCGCGGCATTTCCTTGAGTCGCCGCGGGTCCACGGATGTTCATGGCGCCCTTGAGCGTGTAAGCTTCATTCTGCAGGCGCTGAATCTGGTTGTCGATAGCCGTCCGATCGGAGATTTTTGAGGCGCGTTTTCTTTCTGCCTGAAGCCGGGAAATCTCCCCTCTCACCTCCCCAAATCGAGCCGATTTCTGGCTTTGTACCTGGGCGAGCTCCGACCGAAGCTGCTGGTAATACATCGTCATCTCAGGAGACAACTCTTCCGCTGGTTGTGGGGCCGTGGCCGCCGCGGGCCCTGCCGTGATCGGAACCACACCGGCCGCTGGGACCTCGGCCTCTCCCGGCTCAGCCTCTTCGGGTTCCTCGATTGCCATCTCGACGACCCGGTCGATTGCCGAATCCTCCAAGGTGATTTCTATCGTTGACCCAAGCGCGGTAGGGAATTGGATGCGCACCAATCCGCCTTCTCGAGAGACGATCTTCCCGATCAAGGTCTGCCCGTTTTCGAGGAGAATCCGATCGGGCCAGGCGCCCACACTGAGGGTTGCGAAGACCAAGAAAACAACAGTTGTTTTAAGCAATTTGGAGTGCTGCATTGGGAATCCTATACGGGTCGGCCGGAACTTCGGCCGCCTCACTGACGATCCACCAGGGAGGTTGCGACGAGCTAACCTTCCGGTGGAAGTCGTTCCTCTTTATCCAGGCCTCAACCTTTTTGACGACTGAAGAGGGGGAGAATGCCACCTCTTCAATAAGTTCACCGGTCTCTCGATCTCCCCGGGACAGGACGTCCTGCACAAGGGACGACCGCAGACTCTCATGTATCAATTTTATACGATCTGGGCCAACATCTGCCTTTTTCAATATCTTCAGGCGTTGCTTCAACACTTCCATCGGGGCCATCTGTTCCTTGTCGAACGGCGTAAACGGCTTAGGAATAAAGGGGTTACAGCTCGCCGTGAGCCGGCCCAGCTTCTTCCCGTTTCCCTTCCTCATCAGCGAGGCACGCAGACTCTTGAGCAGATCTGCGATGGCCTCCACATCCGAGTCTTCTTCGCCGGGCAGCCCGAAGAGGAAGTATAGCTTGAAGTTCCGGATCCCGTAATCCATGCAGTGGTCAATCGTTTCCACCAGGACCTCGGGCGGGATCCACTTCCTCACGACCTTCCCCATCCGCTCGGTCGCCACTTCCGGCGCAAAGGTCAATGACCGCCACCCTCGAAAAGCAAGCGCCCGTAAAAGGGCATCAGATAATTTATCGGCACGAAGGGATGAGACTGTGAAGGGGATCTTTTCCTCATACAGGAAGTTGGCCAGATCTCCGAGCCATGGATAATCGAACACGGCCGACCCGACGAGCCCGATTTGGCGGAGAGGCCCCTGGCCCGAGTCCAGGCCGTCGCGGTACTTGCCGGCCATCCGCGAAATTGAGTTTGTGAGCTGCTCAAAGGGCTGATTCTGAAAAGGATTGCCGAAGCTCGCCCAGCAGAATCGGCACCGACGCGGGCAGCCTCGGGACACTTCGAGCAGATGGGTGCTGGCGAATGCGGCACGGGGAGTCAGTATCTGGGTCTCGGCCCACTCCGTAAAGTCTCCGACCCGGACCGGGGCGGTTCTGTCTTTGTGGAGAGCGGGAATGTAAAAGCCCTGGAGGTCCTGGAGCTCCTCGAGGGCGGAGATGAGCGGTTGTCCCGTCTCCTTCGCCCGAACCAGGGCATCAGCCGCCTGGTGGATCGTTTTTCTTCCGGGACCAATGATGAAGAAATCGACGAAATCGAACATCGGCTCCGGATTCATGGAAATGGCCGATCCACCGATGCAAATCAGCGGATCGAAAGAAGACCTTTCCTCCCGACGGAGCGGGATCCCTTCAGACTTCAGCATTCTTGCCAGGTTCAGATAGTCCAGCTCAAACGAGATGGAGGCGGCGATCAGGTCGAAATCACGCAGCGATTTTCCCGATTCGAGGGTCCGGAAGCCCAGTTCCTTGTCGTAGAACGCCCTTTCACAAAGCGTATCCGGTCGGCTGCTCAGTTCTGTGTAGATTGCCTGGTAACCCAGGCTCGTCATCGCGACGCCGTAAGAACTGGCGTATACCAGGCAAACGCGCAACAGCCCTTCCTTCTTCGGAAGGGCGCCCACTTCATCACCCAGGTAATCCTTGCGAATTTGTGACAGATTTCGATTATTCATAAGGGAATTCCGCAGTGCGTCCCAAATCTACCTCCCGTGCCCCGATTATCCCGCATATCCCGGGACTTGTCAAAATTCTTCATCAAAGATACTAATTCGGCTTTGCGCTAATTCCCGAGATTCAGAGGTCCGTATCCGTTGATTTCGCGGCCTCCTGACTTGATATTCTTTCAGGAATCTGGTAATCGCTTGGAAGATTTGATTTCTCCTGCCCGATTGGATAAAATCCCACCGGAGTTGTCAAATAGGTCAATCCAATGTCTATTTCTGGTCCTAACGGCCTGGCAGGCGTAAGCTGGAGGGTGCCGTCGGTCTGCAGACACGTCTTTCAAATCGCCACCCCATTAACGTAGGCCAGGATCAATTCTGGCGCATTTACTGTATCTGAAGGAGGTTTTTTTCAATGGCAGCAGTAACGGTTGAAGAAGTCACCGAACAGGCTCAGAAGAATAAGCCTGTGACACTAAAGGATCTGGACATTTCGCCGGGGAAACGGGCTCGGTTGCATCGGCTCCTTTACCACTATGGTGTGGGAAACGGAACAATGCTGGTCCTGCCCATCGACCAGGGAATGGAGCACGGGCCGATTGATTTCCTCCCCAATCCGCCCTCCGAAAATCCGGAGTTTCAACTCGAACTAGCCAAAGAGGGAGGCTATTCGGCGATCGCCTTTCAATATGGTCCCTCGTACAAGTACATGAGGGATTATGCCGGTGATGTCCCGCTTATCTGTAAGCTGAACGGAAGGACGAACGTTCCACCGGAAGACGAAGCCTTCTCTCCTGTCATTGCAAGTGTGGAAGAGGCGGTCCGCGTTGGAGCGGATGCAGTCGGCTACACGTGCTACGTCGGTTCAGCCTCCCAGGACCGGGATTTCATCCAGTTCCAGAAGGTCCGTCAGGACGCCGAGAGGCTTGGGATACCGGTGATCATATGGGGCTATCCACGAGGGAAGCATATCGAGGAGAAGGGTGGACGTGACAGCCTCTATGCGGTGGATTATGCCGCGCGGGTTGCGTGCGAACTCGGAGCGGACGTGGTCAAGCTGAATGTCCCGAATTTCGAGACAGACAGGGCCTCCCAGTACCCGAAGAAATACCAGGAACTGAACCTCGACACGCTCAAGATGATGGAGAAGGTCGTCAAGTCGGCGGGTCGGACCCTTGTCCTGGTATCGGGCGGAAGCAAGATGGGCGACGAAGATCTGCTTGCAAAGGTCGAGCTCTGCTTGGATGCGGGTGTGACCGGTCTTATCTTCGGGCGGAACATGTGGCAGCGTCCGATGGAGAGCGCGCTCGAGATTACCGGCAAGATCCGGGAGATTATGGCGAAGTACCCACGCTAGTATCGTGCGAAAGCCGGTCAAAGTGCCGAGATTACTTGGGTAATTTAAGAGGGCCTCCGAAGGAATACTTCGGAGGCCTTCCACTTACCCAGAGATAGGTGGACAATCGAGGTAGCGCAGGCGTCCCGCCTGCAGGTAATGCCCATGCTACCCTGCCCAGACTTTTTGTTGCCTCTCGTTCCCAAGTTCAACTTGGGAACGAGAGAGCAGGCTGTATGATGACACCCGCTGAACGAATATTCATTGCCCTCGACTTTCCTTCGATTGACGAAGCGAGGGCCCTTATTGAACAGGTGGGATCTGAGGCCCGGGCTTTCAAAGTCGGATTGCAGCTTTATTCAGCGGCAGGACCCGAAATCGTCCGAGAACTTGTATCTGCGGGCTATCGCGTATTCCTCGACTTGAAACTTCACGACATTCCGAACACGGTTGCAAAGGCGAGTGAGGCGCTTTGCCGACTGGGCGTCGGCGCCTTCACGATCCATACTTCCGGCGGAAAAGAAATGATGCGAGCTGCCGTCGATGCGGTGGAACAGGGAGCCTCCGGCTCTCGTCCACCGTGGATTCTAGGGGTGACTCTTCTGACGAGCCTGGATGCGGGAAGTCTCAAAGAAGAACTGGGTGTCGATTCGGAGCCGTGCGACTATGTGCTCAGAATGGCCCGCCTTGCTGAAGAGAGCGGAGTGACGGGAGTAATTTCGTCCCCTCAGGAGATTGCTCAAATACGAGAATCCCTGGGGCCCGATTTCAAGATTGTAGTCCCTGGAATTCGCCCCAAGGGATCCGAAGCAGGGGATCAGCGCCGCGTCGCAACCCCCGAACAAGCCTTTCAGAACGGTGCCGATGCCATTGTCATCGGCCGTCCGATCACTTGCGCCAACGATCCGCGCGCGAGCTTCCTCCAGATCCTGGATTCTTGTTCGGAGTATATGTAGCGGCCGGGAGAAAGTTGAGACGGGTCACCCAACCTTTGGCCCTGCTGCGACAATCTCGTCGGACACGTCGGAGAAATGAGCGATGTTCTTGACGAATCGGTCTGCCAAATCCCGCGCCTTGGAATCGTACTCCGCCGGATCTTTCCAGGTCCCCTTCGGATTGAGCACCTCGGACGGCACATTCGGACACGCCTTCGGAACGCTCAAACCGAAGATTGGGTCCGTGGCGTATTCAGCGGAAGCAAGCGATCCGTCAAGAGCCGCCGAAACCATCGCCCGGGTGTGAGGAAGATTCATCCGTTCGCCGACACCGTAAGACCCGCCGCTCCATCCCGTATTGACCAGCCAGCAGTTCACATTGTGCTTGGCAATCTTTTCCCGCATCAGATTGGCGTAAACAGTCGGATGAAGGGGGAGGAAAGGCTTTCCAAAGCAGGTGCTGAACGTCGCCTGGGGCTCGTTGCCCATTCCCTTTTCGGTTCCGGCCACCTTGGCCGTGTATCCCGAAAGGAAGTGGTACATCGCCTGCTCGGGTGTCAGCTTGGAGATGGGAGGCAGCACGCCAAAGGCGTCACATGTGAGGAGCAAGATGTTCGCGGGTTGTCCCGCGATGCCGGGGAAAATGGCTTTGTCGATGAACGCCACCGGGTAAGCGGCCCGCGTATTTTCGGTAAGCGAATCATCATCAAAATCCAGCCGCCTCAGTTCGGTGTTCATTATGACATTTTCGAGAACTGTCCCGAATCGGATGGCGTTCCAGATTTGGGGTTCGTTTTCTTGGGAAAGCCGGATGCACTTTGCGTAACAGCCCCCTTCGAAGTTGAAAATGCCATCTTCGCTCCAGCCGTGTTCGTCGTCGCCGATTAGTTGACGGTCCGGATCGGCGGAAAGCGTTGTCTTCCCGGTTCCCGACAGCCCGAAGAACAGGGCGACGTCTCCATCCGCCCCCTTGTTAGCGCCGCAGTGCATGGAAAGAACATTCTGAAGGGGGAGAAGGTAGTTCATTACTGTGAAGATGGACTTTTTTATTTCACCGGCGTAACTCGTACCTCCGACAATGATCAGTCCCTGCCCGAAATTGATAATGACAAAGGCCTCGGATCGCGTCCCGTCCTGTTCCGGAATGGCCTGGAATTTTGGGGCGTTAATGACTGTGAACTGCGGCTTGTGGTCTCCCGGCGACAGGGTCTCGTCCGGGATGAATAGTTGGCGGGCAAAGAGATTATGCCACGCGTCTTCGGTGATGATCCGAATGGGAATCCGATATTTCGGGTCGGCGCCGGCCCAACAATCCTGGACGAAAAGGTCCTTGCCCTGGAGATAGGCCGTCATCCGCCCGTAAAGCTGGTCAAACTGCTCCTCCTCAAACGGCTCATTGACGTCTCCCCACCAGATTTGATCCTCCGTGGTCGATTCGCGGACAACGAATTTGTCGTTCGGAGACCGGCCTGTATGCTGTCCGGTGCTGACCAACAAGGACCCGTTGCTCGCCAAGAGCCCTTCCCTTCTGCGAATGGCCTCTTCGATGAGGGCCCCGGTCCGGAGATTCCAATAGACCTGACCGATATTGCGGATTTTGTGTTGATCGAGTCCGTATGTGCTTTCACGATTCTTCGAAGTCGGCATAATCCCCCCTGTTTTCTACAGACAACTTCCCCCTGGAACGGATGGTCTAGGATTGCGTAGCGCTTGACTCGCGGCCCCTATTTTTTATCATTTCCGGGCGCGCGTGACAATGCCAATCGAAAAACGTCCTCAATATGGCCGGCAAATTCGAATTTCAGCTTTTTCTTGACCTTTGGAGGGACATCAGCCAGATCCCTCTCATTCTTCTCCGGCAGCAGAACAGTCTTAATCCCAGCCCGCTCGGCGGCGATGACCTTCTCCTTGATTCCCCCCACCGGAAGGACCTTCCCGCGAAGGGTAATCTCCCCAGTCATGGCCATATCGCTCCGAACGGGACGCCCCGTGAACAGGGACGCGAGCGAGGTCACTATGGCAATTCCTGCCGACGGGCCGTCCTTTGGCGTGGCGCCTGCCGGCACATGAATGTGAATATCGGAGTTGGCGAATATGTCATGTTTGATCTTGAGATCGTCGGCATGAGATCGGATCAGGCTGTAGGCCGCCTGTGCGGATTCTTTCATTATCTCGCCGAGACTTCCCGTCAATGTCAGGTTCTGACGCCCCGGCATCCTGGTCGACTCAATGAACAGAATCTCGCCCCCGTTCGGAGTCCAAGCCAAGCCGGTCGCCACTCCCGGCTCCTGCGTCCGCTCGGCCACCTCGGAATAAAATTTCTCCAGACCCAGAAATTCCCTGATCCGTTCCGGCGTAACTTGCACGGGATCTTTCTTGCCCTCGGCGAATTGCCGGGCAATCTTCCTGCAAACCGCCGCAATTTCCCGTTCGAGGTTTCTCAGGCCGGCTTCCCGCGTGTAACTCTTGATGATCGCTTTGAGTGATGCCTGGTTGAACTTGACATCCCGGGATGTCAATCCGTGGGCTTCCAGTTGTCGCGGAATCAGGTATTTCTTCGCGATGCCAATCTTCTCATCTTCGATATAGCCCGAAAGTTCCAGGACTTCCATCCTGTCACGAAGAGCCGGCGGGACAGGTTCCATCATATTAGCCGTGGTGATGAACATCACCTGCGACAGATCAAATGGCACTTCCAGGTAGTGATCCGAAAACGCATGATTCTGTTCCGGATCCAGAACCTCCAACAAGGCCGCCGAGGGATCGCCGCGGAAATCCGCGCCAAGTTTGTCCACTTCGTCCAGCATGAAGACCGGGTTGTTGTATCCCGCCTTCTTCATTCCCTGAACGATTCGTCCCGGCAGGGCGCCCACATATGTCCGCCTGTGTCCTCGGATCTCCGCTTCGTCTCGAACTCCACCCAAAGACATCCGGACGAATTTCCGCCCCAAAGCGCGGGCGATGGACTGGCCCAGCGATGTTTTTCCAACACCCGGCGGACCAACAAAACAGAGAATCGGCCCTTTCGTGTCTTTCTTGAGCTGACGAACGGCCAAATACTCAAGAATTCTGTCCTTGACTTTGTCCAGATCGTAGTGATCGTTGTCGAGGACCTCCCGCGCTTTCTTAATATCCAGACGGTCTTCCGTCGACGCGTTCCAAGGTAGATCCAGGATCCAATCCAAGTAAGTCCGGGACACATTGTACTCGGCCGCGCTCGGCGGCATACGGGACAGCCGGTCCAGTTCGTAATCGGCTGCCTTCGCGGTCTCCTCCGGAAAGCTGGCCTTCTCTATCCGCCCTCGCAGTTCCTTAATCTCCAGCGTGTGGGGATCCCCTTCGCCCAATTGCTCCTGGATGGCCTTGAGCTGCTGTCGGAGGATGGCCTCTTTTTGAACCTGGCCCATCTCGCTGCTGACCTGCTTTTGGATTTCCTTCTGGACCTCGAGGACCTGGAGTTGCTGAGCGATCATCATGTTGACTTTTTGCAGCCGCTCCCGGACATCGATTGTCTCCAAGATCCGCTGGCGTTCCTCAGCTTCGATATTCAGGTGGGTCGCAATGAAATCGGCGATCCGGCCATGGTCATCGATGTTTACCAAAGCGATTTCCACTTCCGTGGGGAGCGAACTCGACAGTTGCAGCATCTTCTGGAATTGATCGATTGCGGTTTGCGCCAGAGCTTTCTCCTCCACGGAGTCCACGGACAGATCGTCAACCTTCAGCACCGCAGCTTTCAGGTACGGTTCGGCCCTCACGGTCGCCATCATCCGGACCCGAGCAAACCCCTGGATTAGGATATTAACCCCTCCGTCCGGGAGCTTGAGCATCTTGATGATCTTGGCCGCGCACCCGGTAGTATGAAGATCCTGCAGATTCGGAGGATCCTCGTCCTCTTTCTTTCGGAGAACAGCTGCCAGGAGGCGGTCCCCTTGAACGGTCTTGTCAACCAGGGCGATGGAGCTGTCACCCGTGACAGCCAGCGGCGCCACCATGCCTGGATAAAGAACGATGTCTTGCAGCGGAAGAACGCCAAGAGACTCGGGGACTTCGATTACGTCCTCTGCCTTTTCGATCAGCGTATTTGTCTCGTCGGCCATTGTTTCTGCGGCTCCGGCTAACCTTCCTGAATCTGAATCGTTCTTGGTTCGTCTTTCTTGACCGGCTGTTTCGCAATCATGATTTTCAAGAAGCCGGCATCGAGTTGGGCCTCGATCAGGTCCTCCGTGACCCAGTTCGGGAGAGCAAGGACTTGCCGGAATCTGCCGAAATTGATTTCCATCCGGCGGTAGGTCTTCGTTCCCTCGCGATGGGGCTGGGTACGGACTCCTGAGATCGTGAGTAGATTATCCTGTAATTCAATGTTCAAGTCGTTGTCGGAAACTCCGGCGATCTCGAGGAGAACGGCGAATTCCTGGTCCGTTTCAAAAATATCGGTGTTCGGTCGCCAGAAGGAGTCGACCTGGAACGAAGGCATCGGTGTCGATGGCCCGACAACTTTAACGATGTGCAGCATTTATGCGACCTCTGTCATCCATTTTGGGTTTACCGAACAAAATTCACGCGGGGGCTATTTCTTGTATCGCCGCCGCGGCTCCTTTTTGGCCGAGATATAGCGGGCGATTTGTCCCAGAGTGACGAGCCCGACGAGCGAATTCTGGGACACTACCGGGACAGCCGAAAGGTGGTTATCTATCATCATTCGGTACACAGTCGAAAGAGTGGCCGAGGGCTCGACGCTCCGCGTATTTCGTGACATCACGCCGTCGACAGGTGTTTCTTTCGGTCGATCGTGCAACGCGGCCAACAGATCCGCCTTGCTCAGCATGCCCACCAAGTGCTGGTCCTGGACGACCGGGAAATCCTCCTGGTAACCGTGAAAGAATCGTTCGAGGAGCTGTCCCAATGTCGTCTGGGGAGTAGCTACCTGGAGATCTCCGATCATGATCCGGGAAACGGGGACATCACTGAGGGCCATCTTGAGCTCGGTTCCCCGCTCTTCGGATGTGGCAGCGATATAGATGAAAATGCCGATCAGGGCCAGAAACAACTGCATGTACAAAACTCCGACGATTACGAAGATTAAGGCGAACACCTCACCGATATTAACTGCAATCTTGGTTGCGGTGAGGTATCCCAATCGATTCGCCAATAAGCCCCGCAGGATTCGCCCTCCGTCCATCGGAAACGCCGGGAGGAGATTGAACAGCCCTATGAAGATATTGAACCCGAAAAAGACCAGGAGTATGGGGGCATCGGCCTCTATCGAGGTTAATGTATACGCCCCTCCCAGGACAACCATGAGAACGAGTGATGCTCCTGCGAGGACAAAATTCACCGCCGGCCCTGCCATCGCAATCAACACTTCCTGGGAAGGTCGCTCCGGCATTCGACTCATCCGTGCCAGCCCCCCAATGGGCAACAAGATGATGTCCTTCACCTTGGCCCCAAAACGGATCGCAACGACGCTATGCCCGAATTCGTGCAACAGTACGATGAAGAAGATCAGACAGATCATCAGACCGGACCGGAGTCCGATGAGCCAACCCTCCTGTATACCCGTACTTATGGCCACAAAGACAAGCAGCAGGATGAAAGTTATATGAAGTTTGACGTCAATGCCCTTTATTCGGGCGATTCGATATGACCACTTCACTTGAGAGAATCATTGGGCCATGCCCAATGAGACATTCCACCTCCCCAAGACCATTATAACGTTTCAGGAAAACTCCTGGAAAGAGCCCGCGACTGGGCAATGAATACCCCTGATGAATGCCTCAGGGACCATCCGGAAATTCGTTGAACAATGCGTTCCGCCTGGGAACGCTTGACCTTAGCTATTCCTCAGGTTCTGTGTAAATGAACGCATGCTGGATGCCGATCTTCCTGGCGGTAACGAGAACTCTCATTACGGTTTCAATGGAAACGCCCCGGTCTGCGGCGATTCCCATGAAAGGGTCTTTCATCCCCTTCATCCGGTTCTCGAGCACATTAGACAGCTCAGCCAGTGCAATTGGGTCGGAGAGATCCTCTAAGTAGATTTCCCCACTTCGTTCAATGATTACCGTTATTTGATTCTCATTGGACTGTTGGTCAGGGTCCGCCCTGGGTAATTCGATCTGGATCCCGGGCTGCAACACAAACTTGGACGTCAGCATGAAAAACAGGAGGAGATTGAAGACTGTATCCACCAGAGGGGTGAGATCCATGGAGACAATCTTCTTTTTTCTAAGATGGGTTTTAAAACGCACAGGACTACTCCTCTTCCTCGAGGAGGTTTACAAGCTCAGACGACGCGATTTCCATCTCCACGACCAGATTCTCAACGCGGGTGAGGAAGTAGTTGTAGGCGATGAGAATAGGAATGGCCACTGAGAGGCCGGCTGCCGTCGTGACGAGGGCTTCGCCGATTCCTCCGGCCAGATCGCCGGGGCTTACCGGCCCCACGGTTGCTTCAATGACCATGAAACACTTGATCATTCCCTGGACGGTGCCCAGCAGTCCAAGGAGGGGGGAGACGGTGGCGATCGTTGATAGGGCGGTCAAATAGCGTTCAAGCAGCGGTATTTCAAGCCGGCCCGCATCCTGAATCGCTTCCCGGATGACCTCCTTTCCCCGGTCAGATTTGATCATTCCTGCTTTCAGAATGTGGGCAATTGGGCCCCCTGTTTCGTCGCAGATTCCAATTGCCTCATCAATCTTGTTCTGCTGCAGGACGGTTCGGATGGTTTCCATGAACTCCTGCGTGTCAATTCTGGCCCTTCTGAGAGAGAAATAGCGTTCGAAGGAAATCGCGAGCCCGATCACCCCGCATATGATGATCGGAATCATCAAAACGCCGCCCTGGGTTAACAGGCCGTAGGAGAAGATGTCGTTCATGTCGGTTTTCTCAATGCCAAGTTCTCTTCTTTAAGAGTTCGGCACTCCCTATTGGTTTTCCTCAGCGTTCACCTCTGGTCTTCTCTTGGCTGTGCTGAAGTCGGCCGCAACTATAGTATATTGTCTCTGACCTCCACAATCTGGCGGTCCAGACCCCATACCCTCGATCGAGCTTTCCGGATCCGCTCCTCTGTGACGCGGGAGCGTTCCACACGCCGGAATGGGGCGCGGGATCTCCGAAACACGGTCCGCCCCTCCATCCGGGGCTCACTTTCAAGCCGTGTCAACTCCTCAGCAGCAGCCCGCCGTTTGGCCTGAAGCTGAGTCAATCGCCGATGGAGATGGAAAATCAACCGGTGAGGGGATCGCCCTACCCGTCTCTGGATGGGATTGGACGATATCTCGGAGGTCCCGGGCAAATAGGATACGCTCTCCGTCTCCCCTTTTTCAACATTTCGGACATTCGAAGCCGGGAGGGTCATCCGTATCTTGTCAAATTCTAGTATTATCTCGTGTTTTGTCCTCTCGACTACGTCCGCCCTGATTTCCACCCCCGAATTCAGAATGATTCTGTCCCCGTGGGCTCTTTCGACGAGACCAAGAAGCATGACGGCTGCAGCAGGAGCATAACAGATCTTGCCGGAAAGCATTTTATGCCCGGCCTCCTTCAGTCAGTTAACGGCCGTTCCCTGCGGGGTGGATGACACGGTAGGGCAGATGATTTCACCAGGTCGCTCAGCATCCGGAGGTTCACGACGTCCCACGGCTCGCCGTCCTCTTCCCCCTTATCCGTCTCAAGGATCTTCGGAATGTTCTGAACCGGGGATCGCTGAGGATGAATCGGAAAGGTTCCAGCCCCATCTCGCCGCGCCTGCAATGGCGATATGACTCCTAGATGAAGAGGGGGATCTTGACTGGTTTTGTTTTACGTTTTGACGATTAAGGTGGTATATAGTCAATATGCCCCAGATTGCAGTCGCGGTCTTGCCGAACCGATCAAGGTTCACATTATATCAACATCCAAAGATTGGGGCCAAAGGCCGTCGGGGGACTGTTCAAGAAAGCTTTCATGCAGGATACTTCAGGGCTGGTAGGAATGGCGCTAAGTTAAGCAGATTTCAGCCCCGCCCGTAGCGGGGCGACGGATTAAAGCCCAGGGTGAGTCCGCCCCTTCGGCAGTCTCAGGATAAACTCCGGCGGAGAACCCTGGGATGCAGTGGGTGTGTAGATAGAGCCCCTGACTTGTCCGCCGCTGGCGGAAAGGGGCGACGGAACCTTCCATCCGCGGTTCCGTCACCCGCTCCGCGGGTTCCATCATTTTCTTGAAGATTCCCAGGGTTCCCCAGCCTGCGGCAGGGTCACCCTGGGCTCTATTCGGCCATCCCCTTCGGGGATTGTGGGGAATTCTCACGAAACGGTCCTTAACTTAGCGCCATTCAGGGCTGGCAGGTTTCCTTGGAGAATTGGGACGTAGCAGTTTCATGGCCATGAGATTCGGTGGGAAGTAAGATTGTGGCAACGAGCCTCACGGTCGTTGCTCAAGTGACGGCAGAGTTTCCAAAAGAGGCTAAAAGTTCCCCTACCTGCCGCTTTCTTGACTGGAGGACTCTGAAAGGGGCAAAAGGGCATAATATACACACAAGCTTAAGTAGAGGATTTTTGAAGTTTTTCAAATTTATTTTCTTGACTCGTATGACAGATTTGCTATAATAGGCCAAGGATTGTGTTTAATGATAGGGTTTAACCACATGCTCGTTGATTTAGCAGGCGACTCCGTCAGAAGCGGAGGTGATCGTCAAAGTGTCAAATTTGCTGGAGCTAATCGCTTCCAACCCGGCAATACTATTGGTAGTAGCTGCGGCCCTGGGATTGGGCATACTTCTCGGATACGGTTTACCCGCGCTAATCGGACGCGGTCGAATCGGCCGGGCTCAGGCCCAGGCACAGGAAACACTCTCGGATGCCAGAAAGCATGCCAATAACATAAGGAGGGAAGCCAGACTTGAGATTAAGGATGAGCTTTACGAATTACGCAAAAATTTTGACCAAGAAACCAGAAGCCGTAAAGAGCAGTTGGATGCACATGAACGGCGATTGGTTCAGAAAGAAAGTAACCTAGATAAGAAGGTCGATCTTCTTGAAAAAAAGGAGTCAACTGTTGGCGCGCGCGAGCGCGAAATCAACGAGCGAGAAAAGAAGCTTCGACGAAAGTCGGAGGAACTAGATGTAGTCCTGGAAGATCAGAAACGTCGTCTCCAGGATATTTCCGGGCTAACCGTCGCAGACGCGAAAAAGCAACTCTTTGCCGCGCTCGAAAATGAAGCCAAGCGAGAGGCGGCGGTGAGAATCAAACGGATAGAGGAGGAAGCCAAGGAGGAATGTGAAAGAAAGGCGCGCTGGATGATCGGGAACGCGATCCAGCGGTACGCCGGGGAGCATGTTTCAGATTGCAGCGTTTCGGTGGTTAACCTTCCCAATGACGAGATGAAAGGCCGGATAATCGGTCGGGAAGGGCGAAACATCCGGGCGCTCGAAATCGCCACGGGGATTGACATCATTGTGGACGACACCCCGGAGGCGGTGATCTTGTCGGGATTTGATCCTGTTCGGAGAGAGATCGCCCGACTGACCCTGGAACGGCTGGTGGCAGACGGCCGAATTCATCCAGCTCGCATCGAGGAGGTCCTGGAAAAGGCCAAAGAAGATGTCGATACCGCAATCTGGGAAGCCGGCACTCAGGCAGCGATCGATGCGAATGTGTCGGGGATCCACAGCGAGCTGATCCGGCTGGTAGGAAGGCTGAAATACCGGTTCAGTTACGGCCAGAATGTCCTCAATCATGTTGTGGAAGTCTCCCATTTGGCGGGACTGATGGCTGGCGAGCTTGGGATTGATACGACGCTGGCCCGTCGGTGCGGGTTGCTTCATGACATCGGCAAAGCGATGAATCATGAAGTGGAAGGTTCACATGCAGCGGTCGGAGCAGAAGCCGCTCGACGATTCGATGAGCCCGAGGAAGTCGTCAACGCTGCCGCTTCCCACCACGGTGAGGCCGAAGCCTCCAACATCTTTTCGGTCCTCACGGCTGCGGCCGATGCGGTTTCCGCCGCCCGCCCAGGAGCGCGACGAGAAACCCTTGAAAACTACATCAAACGGCTGGAAAAACTCGAACAGATCGCGGACGGATTCGACGGTGTCGAAAAGACCTATGCCATCCAAGCCGGTCGAGAAATCCGAGTGGTCGTCCAGCCTGAGAAACTGAATGATGCTGAATCCATGATGCTTGCCCGGGACCTTTCAAAGAAAATTGAGGAGGAGTGCCAGTATCCGGGACAAATCAAGATCACGGTCCTTCGAGAAACTCGGGCCGTGGAATACGCAAAGTAGGTCTTTAAGACCCCAACCTTCGGCGGGATGTCTGTCTTTATCCATTGAAAGGATTCATCAGCTTCCCGAAGGGTTGGGGTCTCTCTTTTGCCTCCAATTCAACCTATCTTGTGGGGTTGCAATCACACGGACCCTGTATCTCGTGTTTTGCGGTCGTACAGCGGAGTAGTCATGAAGATCTTTTTTATTGGAGACATTGTCGGACGCCCGGGCCGTCAACTCGTCAATGTCCTAGTTCCCCGGTTGGTTAGGGACAATGCGATAGATTTTGTTATCGCGAATGCGGAAAACGCCGCAGGAGGGCTGGGGGCAACGCCAAAGATATTAAGAAGCCTCCTCAGCTATGGAGTCGACGCGATTACCATGGGTAATCACGTCTGGAGCAAGAAGGAAATCCTTGACGGGATCGAGGATTTCGTTCAGGTGATCCGCCCCGCAAACTTCCCCGACGGCGCTCCGGGGCAAGGCGCGGCAGTGGTTGAGGGGCCAGCCGGAGTTAAGGTGGGAATAGTCAATGTGTTGGGACGAGTTTTTATGATGCCGATTGAGTGCCCATTCCGGGTAGTGAATGAGGAAATCAAACGCCTCCGCGAACAGGTCAAGATACTGATCGTGGACTTCCACGCCGAAGCCACGTCGGAAAAAAAGGCAATGGGCTATTATCTGGACGGCCGCATCTCCGCTCTGGTCGGAACTCACACCCACGTTATGACCGCGGACGAAACGATCCTTCCCGGCGGGACAGCCTATATCTCGGATGTGGGAATGACGGGGCCCCACGACTCTGTGTTGGGCGTCAAGAAGGACTCGGTGATATCGAATTACCTGACTCGGATGCCGGTTCGATTCGAAGTTGCCCAGGAAGATCCGATACTCCATGGAGTGTTGATCGACGTGGACGAAAACTCCGGTAAAGCCACCAACATCCGCAGAATCTGTGAACGAATGCCCCCCGACCCCCATATAGGTGAGCAGAGAAATGAATGAGTTCAAGAGGCGATTCCCCGCCCAGATGGCCGGATTTCGAAGAATCAAGAAATCGAGGGGGAGAGAAATCGGACTCATGTTAATATCCGGAAGGCCAGGTCCTGTGGGTCGTGCTGAGCCACCGAGCGGTCGATTTGAACGATTTCGACAGGAGAGGATGAGCTTATGTTTTTGAAGTCTCTCGAGATGGTTGGATTTAAGTCGTTCCCCGACAAGGTCAAGCTGGAATTTCAAGAAGGCTTCACGAGCGTTGTGGGTCCGAACGGTTGCGGGAAGAGCAACATCATGGATGCTGTCCGCTGGGGCCTGGGTGAGCAAGGCCTGAAGGCTCTCCGGTGCAAGAGGGGAGAGGAGTTGATCTTCCAGGGGACCGAATCCCGTCCCCCGGTCGGCATGGCCGAGGTGACCCTTACTTTTGATAACTCTGTGGGTTCTCTGCCGATCGATTTCACCGAGGTTTCGGTGACACGGCGTCTTTTCCGATCCGGCGAGTCGGAATACTACCTCAACAAGGTTCCCTGCCGTCTCCGGGACATCCAGGAGTTGTTCATGGATACCGGAGTGGGGAAGGTGGCGTATTCGATGATCGGCCAAGGGAATGTGGACATGATTCTCAGCAGCCGGCCCGAGGATCGTCGCTATGTATGCGATGAGGCTGCGGGGATAGTCAAGTACAAAGCCAAAAGAAATGCTGCGCTCCGCCATCTGGAGTCGGCAGAATTCAATCTCTTGCGCCTCCGGGACATCATTTCGGAGGTGGAAAAGCGAATCCGGTCCCTCCGCCGCCAGGCCGGCGCGGCCCGCCGCTACCAAAAACATCGGGGTCGGTTGCATGGCCTGGAACTGATGGCCGCGAAACGAAAATACGAGAAATGGGAACACGATAGGGATGAACTTGCAGGAAACGTTTCGCGTATGCAAGAGGACGACGCTCGTTTTCGGGCCCGGCTGAGCGAGGTAGAGGCGGGTTACGAGAAGGCGCATGTGGCACGGCTGGAGATCGACCAGGAGGCGATGGCGTCTCAGCAGCAAATCCACACGCTCGAAAATCAGATGGAGCGGGCCGAGTCGACTATCCGGCTCGAAGAGGAAAGGGCTCGGAACAGCCGTTCGCAGATAAAGCGGCTGGAACTCGAACTGGGGCGGCTTGGCGTCGAATCCGCGAAGACTCGCGCGGAGGCCCAGGCGGCTGTTCACCGGAACCGGACATTCGAAGCGCGCGAATCTGAGTTGCGCGAGGAGTTGGAGTCGCGGACTCAGACTCTGCAAAAGTATTCCGGCAGCCACCGCGAAAAGGAATCGGAGCTCGAAACTCATCGCTCGGCCGCTCTGGAAATCGCCAATGCCGCCGCCGAGGCCCACAACACGCTCCAGACTGTTGAAGTTCGCATAAGCGATCTTGACCAGAGGAGTCAGACCGCACGGAAAGGTCTGGAGGCGGCGCAGGTCAGGCAGAAGGAGATTCGGGAGAAGCTCCTTTCTTGCGAAGTAGAGTTGGATAACCTCCAGGTCGCGTTGGAGGAGACAAACGAGGCGATCTCCAAGAAGAAAGAGGAGAAAGAAGAGGCCGTTCGGGCAGTGAATTCTTCCCGTCGAGCGCTCCTGGAGCAGCGCGATGAGCTGACCCGTCTGCAAGGGCGGCTGGAATCGCTGAGTGAATTGAAAGAATCCAGGGAAGGCCTTGAAGAAGGGGCGAAGTACCTCCTCGAAAAAGGGAAATCGGAGTTTGGAAATGTCATTCTGGGCGGTGTCGCAGAGTTGTTCCAAGTTCCCAAGGAGTTTGAGGCCGCTGTGGAGGCTCTTCTTGGCGAGGATCTTCAGGCCGTGGTTGTCGAGAATGATGAGACCGCTCGGCGAATCTTGTCCAAATTGAGAGAGGAGGACCACGGAAACGTAACCCTCCTGTCCAGGGAGAGAATTGCGAGACTGGGATCCCGTGAACGACCCTCTTCGAAGGCCGGCAGCAGGCCTGCGAAGGATGTTGTCCGCTGTGACGAGAAATTCCGGCCGATTGTTGAATTTCTCCTCGGAAATAGCTTGATTGCCGAAGACTCTGAATCAGCCTGGTCCATTTTGGCTGACGTAACGGAGGACTGCCGCGTCGTCACAACCGCGGGAGAGATTCTCGAACCGAGTGGGCGATTTCGTGGAGGCAGGAAGTCACGATCGGCGACGGGGCTCTTGAGCCGTGGGCTGGAGATCGAGAAGATCGAAGCAGAACTCGGTCGTGGGCACATTCGAACGGAAGAGGTGGAGAAGGAGGCTGTCTCCTTGGAGGAGAAGGTCGGGCAGATTGAATCGGATCTCACCCGATTGTCGAACGAATCGAATGAGGTCAGCGTTCGCCTGGCCGCTGCGGAAAAGGATGCCCTTTATTGGAGAGAAGAGCTTGAGAAGAAAATCCAGGAACTGCGCGTTTACGAAAACGAGCTGAAAGCTCTGGAGGAAGAGCTCAAGAATCTGGAGACTCAGAAGAAGGAAGCAGAGGAAAGCTTCCGTTCTCTGACGGCCGACCGGAAGAGCAACGAAGAGAGATTGAGCACGCTCGCTGAAGAGATCTCCGATCTCCGGCGGGAGATTGAGGCCGCGGGCGAAATGGTGACGGAGGTGCGCCTCAGACTGACGGCTGTCGAACGGGATCTGCAGAATTCTCGTGCCGAAGCGGAGCGGCTGGAGGCCCAGGTCGCCGAAAACGCGGAAATTGAGGAGCGACTCCGCGGGGAGTTCCGCGAGGCGGAAAGCCAAGAGGAAGCCGCTCTGGACAAGAAAGCCGAACAGGAACAACTGCTGATTGTCCTCCAGTCTGAGCGGAAGCAGGCCATCGATGTGAGAACTGCCATAGAATCACGACGCGAAGAAGCGGGAACCGAAGCGGGCGAAGCGGAAAAACAAATGAAGGCTGCCCGCGAGCAGGTGGACGCCCTGGCGGAGAAGCTTCGCGAAGGCGAGGTTGCGCTTGCTCAAGTCCGCGAGCGGATCGCCAATCTGGACCAGCGAGTTCTCGACGAATTCGGGTTGGAGTTGAAGCCAACGGCGCGGGAATCCAGCCTGGTCGCTGCTATCGAGGAGAAGGTGGACGCGGAAGCGGTAGAGGAACTCCTGGGACTCGGCGATGATGAGATTGCCAAAGAGGTTGATACCTTGAACAAGAAGATCTCCGCCCTCGGGACGGTGAACCTCGTTGCGGCTGACGAATACGAGGATCTGGAGGCCCGGGCAAAACTGCTTCGGGAACAGGAAGACGACCTCCTGAAAGCGCGGCAGAGCTTGAAGGAAGTCGTTACAAAGTTGAACCGCACCGCCGAGGAGAAATTCCTCTCAACTTTCACCGCGGTGCAGGGATATTTCAGCGAGAGTTTCCGGAAGCTGTTCGCCGGAGGAAGAGGCGAACTGTTCCTGTTGGATCCGGAGGATCCATTGGAAAGCGGGATCGAAATCGTGGCTCGTCCGCCTGGAAAGAAGCTTCAGGGTTTGGGGCTGCTGTCCGGTGGGGAGCGAGCGATGACCGCGGTCGCGCTGTTGTTCGCCGTTTTCCGCGCTAAGCCGAGCCCGTTCTGCATCCTAGACGAGATCGACGCTCCGCTGGATGACGTGAATATTGGACGGTTCGTGGACCTGCTTTCCGAGTTCCTCTCCCGAAGCCAGTTCCTGGTTATCACACACAACAAGCGGACCATGGCGCGATCAGATACACTGTACGGTGTAACCATGGAGGAACGGGGAGTTTCTCAGGTTGTCTCGGTCCGGTTTCAGGATTACGAGGACCAGGAAAGTCACCAGCCCGCGATGGCTATCTGATTGAGAGGGCAACCCGGTCTTGCCGGCACGCCGTATGTCTTGAGAAACAGTCCGTGTTCCAAATAGGCTAATCCAATTACACCCTAACCTTCACTCACAGGTCCTTTACTCCTTATGACCGGTAAAGAGCCAGAGGGCCCGATTGATCTCTCTCCACTTGTCATTGCGAAGGAGTTGTCTCCGGAAAAGGCCGAAGATCTCCTCCGCCGCGCCGGTTTCGCGGAACCGGCACGGGCCGACAAGGGCCTGGAAGCCATGGTTCCCGATCCTGCGCTTCGCCCTTTGTTCGGAAAGGTGCTTCGGGCGGCTTCGCCCCTGCTGGCCGAATGTCCCGACTCCGACGTGGTTCTTACTTCCTGGCTGCGTTTTGTCGAAAAGGCGATCAACCGATCGGCGCATTTCCAATCCCTGATTCACCAGCCCAATCTCTTGGAATACCTCGTTGTGGCCTTCTCCCACAGCCAGTACCTGGCCGAGGTCCTGATCCGAAACCCGGAATACCTTTCTTGGCTCGGGTATCCTGAAAATTTGGAGTTTTCGAAAAGCCGTGTGGAAGTTCTCGAAGACGCTCGGAACTCTGTCAAGAACTATTCCGACCCGGATACGCGGAAAGATGTGCTGCGCAGACACAAACGCCGCCAAATGCTCCGGATCCTCCTCAGGGATTTGCTCGGAAAGACCGACCTGGAGGCGTCAATGGCGGAGCTGTCCTATTTCGCGGAAGCGTGCGCAAGGATAGCTCTTGAAGACATGTGGTCCAAGGCCACGTCCCGTTACGGAGAGCCCATAAAGGAGGATTCCGACAAACGGGCTGAGATGGCCATTCTGGCGATGGGGAAGTTCGGCGGGTGTGAGCTCAACTACAGTTCCGACATCGATTTGATCGCTGTCTATTCCGGCGCTGGGAAGACCAACGGTCCTCGATCGATTTCCAACCACGAGTTCTTCCATAAAGTCACCGAGTGGACAGTTCACTACCTCTCCGGCATGACAGGGGAGGGGCGATTGTTCCGGGTGGACATGCGACTCAGGCCTGAAGGCAGGTGGGGCGCCTTGGCGTGTTCGCTCGATTCCTACATTCACTATTACGAATCAGCAGGGGGGGCGTGGGAAAAGCAGGCCCTTATCAAAGCGCGTCCCGTTGCCGGTGACGCAGGGATGGGTGAGCGTTTCCTGAAGAGTGTTCGTCCGTTCGTATATCCGAAGTATTTGGATTTTGAATCGATTGACGAAATACGGCGAATCAAGGGGCTTTCGGAGAAGCAGGTGCGGGATGAGGGGCGAGCGGACATCGAGGTAAAGCTCGGGACGGGAGGAATCCGGGACATCGAATGGGTTGTGCAGTTCCTCCAACTCCTGAACGGAGGAAAACAGCCCGAGCTGCGCGAAGTCAACACCTTGAGAGCTATTGACCTGCTGCGCGAGGCTTCGCTCCTTGAGCCGGAAGAAGCGGATTTTCTGGCCGCAGCCTATCGGGTGTTCAGAAATATTGAGCACCGGCTGCAGATCCACCTGGAACAACAGATTCACAGCCTGCCGCGAGAGCCTGATCAACTGGCGGTTTTCGCGCGGCGGCTCGGGTATCGGGAGAAGAGGGCTTCGGGCCCGCTCGACGAAGCGTTGCGGTGGGTGCCCAAGCCTCCTCAGGCGGAAGATGTCGCGGGAAGGTTTATTGCAGAGTACGACGCCGTCAGGAATCGCGTCAGGTCGATCTATGAGCAGTTTTTTCCCCCTGCGGAAAAGCAGGAGGAAGAAGCGGAGCGAATTGCGCACATCGTCACGGTGACGGGCGCAACCGAGGAGGAAATCCGCGAGGTCCTGGGACCGTTTCGCTTCAGAGATCCGGTCCAGGCGCAACGGCTTCTCTCAACGATGGCTCGAGGGCCGAAGGACAATCCGTTTGAGGCGCGGACTCGCGTCCTTTTCGGCCGCATCGCCTCCACCATCCTTCGTCAATTGGCGCGGTCGCCCGATCCGGACGCGGCGCTGGAACGACTCGACAATATCGTGTCCGCGCAGCAGACCTCTCTTGGCCTTTATGAAATGCTGGAGCATAATCCTCGGGCCGTCGAGCTGCTCGTCGCGCTGGGTTCGTACAGCGATTCCATGAGTCACCGAGTAGGCGCCAATCCGGCTTTGTTCGAGCCGCTGCTGCGCCCGCGAATGCTGGATATTCGTCATTCGCTGAGCAGCTTTTCCGAGGCGCTCGATCAGGTTTTGGAGGCGGCCGGGATCAGGCCTTCGGACCTTGCGACCGGCATCCCATCGCAGGTATATGAGTTCCGCGACAATCAGATTCTTCGGATCGGCCTGCGGGATATCCTTGGATTATCGGAGCCGGGGAGTCACGTTGCGGAGATTTCTGATTTGGGAGAATTGATCCTCAGGCTGGTTACTTTTGGCGCCTGCGTCGGAATCCCGAAGGAAGAGGCAGCCGAAGAGAGTTCAAAGGCGGAATCCGGAAGTTGGGTCCGGTCGGCAATCGAGGATCAGCCGCCCGGACTGGCCGTGCTTGGAATGGGGAAGTTCGGGGGGCGCGAGCTGAATTACGGATCAGACCTCGACCTGTTGTTTGTTTTTGACAATGAAGCGGAAGTTCCTTCAGGGGCGGACCGGCAGGAGTATTTCAACCAACTTGCCAGCCGCATTGTGAGGCCGATAACCGCCGTGACTCCCTACGGAAGGCTCCACCAGGTCGATTCCCGCCTCCGGCCGGAGGGAAAGAGGGGTTGGCTGGCAGCGTCTTTCGAGTATTTGGAGCAATACTACCGCAGCCGGGCCGACACCTGGGAACACCAGGCGTTGGTCAAGCTCCGCCCTGTCGCCGGGGACCCGGAGCTCGGCGGGAAATGCGTCGAACTCGCTCACTCAATAATCTATAAGACGTGGGATGAGGTGGAATTGCGCAAGTACATAGACGAGATGCGTCAGAAGATCCTGGAACAGTCCGGGAAGGATCACCCCGGGGCCATTGATGTCAAGCGGGGCGCCGGCGGCATGGTCCAGATCGAATTCCTTGTTCAGACTCTGCAGCTGCTTCACGGCGAGAAGCACCCATCCGTGCGCGTTTCCAACACTCTTGAAGCTTTGGAAGCTCTCGCAAAGATCTCTGCTCTTTCGGAGAGCGATTTCGAATGCCTCCGCGAGGCATACAGCTTCTTGCGTTCAGTGGAAGACCGGCTTCGGCTTCTGCGGGAATCGTCGGTCACCTGTCTCCCGAAATCGGGAGCCGAGCGGGCCCAACTGGCGCGCCGTATCGGGATCGATCATCCGTCGGACCTGGAGTGTGAGAGAGAACTGCTTGGCCAACTCGAAACGCGCCAGGAGAACATCGTCCGGATTTATTCGAAGAGTATGGGGCAATGATCCGGCCGTAAATGGTGAGGAGAAACAGAACGGAAGGAGGCCTCGTCAACGTTTTCAGAAAACAACGAACTCCCCCTCCAAAGTGGCTCAATTTGAAGAGGGGGAGCCGCTCAAAAATCGCACCTGAGAAAATATCCGTGCCCTGCTGAGCCTGTCCCCGAGAGAACAGGAAACTCAGTCTTTCAATCATTTTCCCGATTTGCCGCCTCCGAGAGTTCGTGGATCGATGCCCGGCAACGGTAGAAAGCCTACCGAGCGCGGACCCTTGGCCCCCTTATGAGCCAGCATTGGACCAGATGTTGTCACGGACTTGGTACTCGTCAATTTGCAAAGGTGTCTCATCAATTATCCCTCCTGGTTTCGATCCACCAATCTGTTGTCTCTACGGTCACGCATGTTTGAACTTACTGAATCCACCACTTCGTAAATCCCTGTTCGAGGGCACGAAGCATACCCATTTTTCACAAGGTATAACGAAAAGCAGGGGCCTGAAGATGACCTCCCCACCTATTGACCTCTGCAGAGAAAATGGAACATTTATGGGCGGCTCGGCAGGAGCCCTTCGGCAGACTCAGGACAAGCTCTCGCCCTCCCTCAATCCCTTGTTCGATAGGGCATGGGAGGGCGAAGCTCCCGCTGAGCCGACGGACGATGTCACTTGCC
>SDBV01000639.1_pt1 | contig 50777 bp, 83 predicted proteins | sample 2277081 | NCBI WGS metagenome assembly SDBV01 (sample SAMN10402039, study PRJNA504765) | marine sediment metagenome | isolation source: marine sediment core GS10_PC15, 223 cmbsf | place: Arctic Ocean: Southern Knipovich Ridge | collected 2010
TTCTTTAGAAAACATAAAGAGAGACAAAGAGGTTGTTACCTACAAACTTAAAAAGCCTGAAGACGTTGCTCCTGGGGGAGTTAAAGCTGAGATTTTAGCGAAGGGCAGCGAAGACGTTAGGCCTGGCGCAAGAGAAGCTATCATCACCGTTAACAACCGCACAGGCAAAGTGGAAATCAAAGGTGCTGGGGAAAAGATTGGTCGGACTGCTAAAGAAATTCAAGAGACCTTCAAGGATAGCATAGTTCAAGCTGTAAATGACGCTAAGCTAAATCGAGAGTCCGTACGGAAGGGACGCACAGAACTAGGCCTTGATCCGGAGACCGGTGTCCCCAAGAAAAGTAAGCCCGCTTCCGAACCTAAACCCAGAAAGAAAGCTACGGACGAACAACTTACAAAGCGTGCGGTAGCCTCCCTGGAACGGTCCATCGAGGAGCTTCAGACCCGAATCAAAGAAAAAGACCTAAGCACCAAGAGAAATCCCTTCACCACACCCGCAACCCCCGAGGTGCAGGCGCTGCGAGCACGCCGGCAGGCGCTTCGCAGCGAGCTCAATGAATTGCGCAAACTGCAGAAGGATAAAAAGTCCCCACGGCAGATTGCCCTGCAACGTCTTAAAACTAGACTGAAAAATGAAACAGCCCGGCTCCAGAAGCGATTGGAACTGAAAGACTTCGCAGAGAAAGAGAAGATCCCCCTAGAGCTTGACAAGGAAGCATCGCAACTTCTGGTCGAAAACGAGAAGGCCAAGGAGGCTTTCAACGAGGCCCTGTTCAAGGACAAGCTTGCCAACCAAAGTCTTAGCAAGCAGGTTATCAGTGGCGTAGCCGAAACACTAAACATCTCCAGAGCTGTCATCACCAGCTTGGATCTCTCCGCCGTAGCCCGGCAGGGGGGCTTCATAGGCTTCGGCAATCCCATCCGGGCAGCCAAATCTTTCCCAGCGATGATAAAGGCCCTGCGCTCCGAGGCAGGACAGGCCTCTGTAATGGCAGAGATCAAGGGCAGGAAGAACTTCCCCCTCATGCGCCAGTCCAAGCTGTTCTTTGCAGAGAGGGACAAGGGGCTCATAGGGCAGGAAGAGGTATACATGTCCAGACATGTGGATAAGATCCCGCTCGTTGCGGCCTCGCAGAGGGCGTATGTCACCTTCCTGAACAAGCTCCGGGCAGACTCCTTTGACGCCATGGTAAAGTCTCTGGGCAAGGAGGGGGTGGTAACGCTCAACGAGGCGAAAGCTATCGCAAATTATGTAAACGTAGCGACAGGGCGGGGATCGGTCACCGCCAGCACCACAGCGCTGGTAAACATGAACACCGTCTTCTTTGCCCCTCGGCTGGTGCTCAGCCGCTTCCAGCTGCTGACAGGGCAGCCACTGCGAGCAGCCAGCAGCCCAAGAGTGAGGGCGCTCATAGTGAAAGAATATGGAAAGTTTCTGGCCGGCATTGGAACGATGTACGCCCTCGGGCAGCTGGCAGGAGCAGATATTGAGGTAGATCCCCGATCGAGCGACTTCGGCAAGATCCGTTTTGGCAACACCCGGATCGATGTGCTGACTGGAATATCTCAGGCCTCCACCTTCTTAGCTAGATTAGCCAGTGGCCAAATCAAGGGCCTCAAGAGTGGAAAGGTCTCCAAGCTAACAGGACCTGAAGCAAGAAAGTTTGGCAACAAGGATCTCTTCGATGTGCTCGCAACCTTCTTCAGGACAAAGCTAAGCCCGGCAGTAGGTACAGCGATTGACGTTAAAGTGGGAACAGATGTCGTAGGTAATCAGGTTACCCTAGAATCTGCGACCGCAAACCTGCTCACCCCCCTGGTGATCCAGGACATCTTCGAAGCCATGAAGGAGCAGGGAGTACCCGCAACAATAGCTCTCAGCCTGCTGGCTATCCTGGGGTTTGGAATGCAGACCTTCAATGTCAACAAGAGGCGGAGAGAAGACAGGAGGGGCTTCTTCTCCATAGACCGACTCAAGCAGAAAGTTGGCCTGGGCCCGAAAGTAGCACCAGCGTCAGAAAAGGCGCCAGTTGAAAGCAATCTACAGCCTAATCCATTTAACAGAAGGAGTACGAAATGATATCATACTATCTTCAGCTCGCAGCGGTTCTGGCCATGATCCTTTTCTTAGCTACCGGATGCAGCACAACCCTCTCGGAACCTTACGACTTCTCGGCTATGAGAGTCCTAGAGGAAGAGGGTCGAATTCTAAGCGGATTGGCCAACAACCCCACTGTTACATTTCTGGGTACTAAAAAGCAGGATGACTCCGATCGCAGTTTTGCTCTCTATTACGCCGGCCAGGTAGCTGTTGCTGAGAGGGATTACGAGAAAGCAGATAGGTTGTTTGCAGAAGCGAGTGCCCTATCAAAAAAAGTGATCAACGTAATGAGCCAGGAAGTTCTCGATGCCTACACTCCTGAAAGGAACGCTTTCTAATGGGACCGATACAACAAATAGCGGCGGTTGCCACAACAGCAACCCCCATGGTGTTTACTCTGATGCTGTCTGTCCTGGGGGCGCTGTTTGTCCTGATCCTGGGAGGCTATCGTTATACCTACATCGGCTTAGCCGCACTGCGCAAGCTGATCACTAATCACCTCGAACATAAACTGGAGAAGCTGGAGAAGAGGATTTCGGATCTAGAGGAATAGCTAGGCGTCCCTCAACCAAATTTTGATAGGTACTTATAAACTGTTGCCTGGTCCCTTTCCCCTTGTTCGTGTTGTAAAGCTGCTTCCACGCCAAAGAAATGTTTTTAATAGTACCAGGTTTACTTCCATTCCTCAGTCTCCAATAGTGTACTCTAACCATGGCCGCAGCATAATATTCCGATCTTGTCTCTCTCAAGATCCTGAGTTTATGAGCCAGAGCCTGATGAAAAGCTAGGTAGTGTTCCCAAATGTCTCTTTCGGTGGCTTCCTCCATCTGATACATTGTCAGATCTTTCCTTCCCCCCACGAGGTCCCCCAGGTGGGACTCCTGAGCAGCGGTGCCGAGGAGCAACTTCTCTGCCGCAACCGACCAGCGGATCTCGGGCTCCAGGTACATGAGCGTCGGTCTAATAATAAACAGCTGCAAGTATAATATTAATTCCATTATCCCTCCCCCAGGATCCACTCCCACCATTTAGGTTTGCGCCATTTGATTAGCAAGACAACATCGCAGCGGTCGCAGGGACCGAAAGAAACAAAAGGAGGGCCAGTCCAGTCTCTAACCTGGACGTGGCCCTTTCGCTCACACTTCATGCGGGAGGCGTCCCGTCAGTCTTCTGCCTCTTGCTGTACTCCTCCCCGAAGACCCCCTTCAGGGCCTTGTCTGCAAGCTCCTGGGGGTTAGCACTTCCAACCCACACCGTCTCGGAAATGCTGCCTATAAACCCCCTCCTGCGCTTCCTAGCTGCCCAATTTGGCCCGGTAGCAAAGATCAGCACCGCCGCACGCAGGGTATCAACAGCTCCGAGCAGGAGCTGCTCCCTCTTCTCAGCAGCCTTCCTCGCGGTCTCTGCGCTCTCCCTCTGAATCCTTCGTCGCTCTGTCCTTTTCATTATTCCCATTTGCCATTACCTCCTTTACATATTCTGCGCCGTTGATGTTGAAGAAGAGCGCTGCCGCATGATCTTCGTCCGTCTTCCCCTTCAGCCAGTCTATCATGTGCCCCAGAGCCGATTCCTTAAACCTCTGCAGCTCTTCCTCCCCAGAAGCCAGCATCCAATTTGCTACCCCAATGCTTACGTCTGGATATTTTATCTCCCCTTTGTGCAGATGCTTTGCCCAGCGTTCAAACATGGGACCGGCAAGGCAGCGGTTATACCTGACCTTGGCCCTCCCTATATCTCGCACCATCCCGCTTGCATACTCCGCCCGTACCCCAGAGTCTTTGACGATAAACTGCTTCGTATTTTCTTTTGCAGCAGGATTTACAACGCTTGATCCTTCCAACTTGGTAGTGATCATATTTTCCCTCCTTATGTTTTTATTGCATCCAAGTACTGACTTACAGTATTCACGACTGTGATGTTCGGGGGGATTATCTTGCGAGCTTCTTCGTTATACGGCCGAGCAATCAAAAAGGTCTTACACTTCTCCGCCATCCAATGGATTGAGCAGGCGTTACCCCAATTGTCCTCGATCACATAGTCAGCGCAGACCGCGCTGGCAATTTCCCCCTTCTTAGCAGAAACAATCACCCGCGGGTTATCAATCCCATGCACCTGCAGCCACATTACCGACTGCTCTCCTGCAGGAGTCACGTTGTGCATTCTGTGCGTAACAAAGTAAACCTCGGCTACGTCGCACAGGGCGGCAAGTCGATACATCTCATGCGGAGTACACAAGCACTCCAAACGATCCCACCAGCCATCTTCCTCCTTCAGAACCTCCCATGTCTCGCTCTGCTGCGCATTGGTCATCAGCGTGCGGAAGTTCCAGGAGTGATGCCCAAAACATGTAACCACCGGGGTGTCAAACAGCTTGTGCGCCAGCGTGGTAAAGGCTAGGTCAAAATCTGCAAGAACCCCGTCAATATCGAAGATCACAACTTTCGTTTTGTAAATCATTGGTGTCCTCCTTCTTTACCAGGAAAACCACTGCACTCTCTGAAACAGCTTGGCCAAATCCTCGACCATCCAGGCCGAAGGCGTGTACCGCTTGTCGGCTAAGAGAGTTATAAAATACCTTAACTTCCCCGAAAAGTAATCTCGAAATTTCTGCCTGTCTTCACGACAACTAGCCAGCTCTGCCTGTAAATATTTAATTTCACTACGAAGTTTTCCCTCTGCCGTCATTGTGTTCCTCCTTCTGCTATCATAAAATGGTGATAATCTGCAGCCACATGTAGCAACTCATGAGAGAGGGAATACTTCTGCTGACCCTGAGTCATACCCTTCCTCAGTTGAATGACACCGTTCCCTTGCATGTCATAGGACCAGTTCGCGTCCTCGTCGTTGGTCATAGCTACCTCGACAACTCTGATGTTGAACCCTCCTGGCAACTTTATATTCTTGGGGAGAACGAAGCGCTTTTTCATGCGCTGTTCTCCAGTACATTTAAAATCTTCTGTAGAAGTTTCACTATGAGATCCAGCTTCTCGTGAAGCAGGACGCCGCAATCTTCTCTGTGTTCCTCCTCCACCTCGAAACCATCCCTACATACCTGACACATTAAGTTTTAGCTCCTGCCTCTCTCAGCTGGGTATAGAGATCTATAAAAGCGTCTACAAGGCTTGAATATCCGCCTGGAAGAACGCAGCTCTTGAAGCCTGACGATACACATGGAAAATGAAGTAAAGCGGTAGCCTCCTCCTCCGTTACCTCAATCACGTACTTCACAGCAGGCGCCCTGTGTATTATTTCTTTTTTAACTTTCATATTAATCCTCCTCCCCGAAGGCTTTTGATGCTGTTCTCACCCTTAGATATTCCCTAAATCGAATGCTGTCAGAATCCTCTAATTTATGTAGCCAGGTTAGTAAGTTATCAGCAAGTTCAGAATTTTCATGTTTGATTTCACTGGCGTAAATTCGTATTGCTTCCCTAGATGCTATTCCGTAATCGTCTTCTTTGTCAGGAGCCAGCACAAAATATTTCATTTCCAATCCAGCCATATTAGTCCTCCTCTCCTAACTATCTAACAAGACGGAATTGAATATCGAGAAAAGGCAGAAGCCTAAAGAACGCTTCCTCCAACGAAGTCACGTCATGCTGATTGTGCTCCACGATCTTGTCCATAGCCTGCCTATCTCCCGCAGCAGCCCGCCTCCACAGCTCTGGTTCCAGAGGGGTCTTGCGCTCCCGAGTTCCGAGATGTTCCAGAAGAGAATCAAGGCGATTAGAATGAAGACGGAGGCGATGCCTAGCCACACTGATCAAGTCAACATGCTTCACCGTGGGAGACAGCACTCGCAGCTTGTGAGCTACCAGCCTACTATTTAAAAAGGGGATGTCAAAATTGAATGTGTTGTATCCCACCAGAACATGCACCTCTTCCAACATATCCCGAGTTGCAGAAGCAACCTGCTTATCATCCCACGGAGTTTTCTTGTATTCTTTAAATTGGTCAATCCGAACCGTTTGGACTGGCCCTCCAGTAACCTTCATGCTCGCCGTATAAAGCCCGCCAAAGGTTGCGGCAAGCCCGGACGTCTCCAAATCCCACATAGCAATTTTAAGACCTTCCGTCTCTCCTTCTCTAATCCTCTGTACTTTACTTCCCATAATCTTTTCTCCCTCTCAGTTTATTATGCAAGGCACAATGTTCTGACTTGCTCATCCACACACAATTTTTCTTCCAGTATCCCTCCCACCCATTCCTCCTATGTAATGTTGCTCCTTTAAACCAACCCTTCTTCATATCCTTCTCAAAGAATTCAAACGTTTCCCACAGAGGATTCATCTGTACAGCCTTATGCTGATAGTAATTTCTTCCGTGATAAGAAAGACCTCTCAAGCGGGCTTTAATAGAAAGCCAAGATAGATATAATCCAGTCTTTCCTCCATGCTTGTCCCGGCGAGCATGGCCATGCACAACGCTTCTGCTATTTCTTATGTATTGGCCTGCCACCGTGTACCCTCCTCATGTAGTCCGCTATCAGCAGAGCCTCTGCCCTGTTGTGATGCTTTTTTAACGTGAGGTCTTTCGCCTGATAGGGAAAGAGATGACGTGCTATCTCGATCGACACATTCTTGTCGGCCTTCTTGATGCCGTGGAGCTTCTGCCACTGCTGCGGCCGCACCATTACCAGCTGCTTTACTTTAGGAGAGATCGTAGCGCAAGCCCAGAGAATTCCTATGCCCTTGCACAGCTTAGCAAAGCGATAGCTCTCTTCAAGACCCATGATCTGCTCCTTGATGCTGAACAGACGCATCAGCTCCTGGGGGTCGTACCACCCATTTACCTGCAGGGGCATATTCTTGAGAAAGAGAACACTACAATCCTCTGTGATCGTAGCGATAGCCCCCGTCATGCCTCCATCTACGCCGGTGTAGTACATTACTTCGTTATATAGTTTTGTAAGTCAGTTATCTGACTTCGAGCCTGCAAATATAACCGCCACTTCCAAAGATTATTCTTCTCAACTCTGTGAGCAATTTTGTCTAAACCCTTAGCGGCATCCTTGAGAGAGTGCAGCACCTTACCCAAACCGTATTCTTGTCTTTTCATATCAAGCCTCTCCAAACCAAAATACCTTTTTTTCGTCTCGCTCTAAGTCCAAGATGTGTCCTTTAGTCTTGCTGTGGCGGTTCTTGACAATTTTGAACTCAACTGGCTCGTCTTCTTCTTCTGCGTCCCCGGTAAGGATGCATCCGAAGCTACATGCATACTCAATCTCACCTGTTTCTTTGAAGGAGTCCAGACCAGGGTCTCCATATGAATTTCTCCCGATCTCACTAACAAGAATGATAGTATATCCGCGCATATGGATACTTTTGAAATCGACCAGCCATTTGTCGAGCGAAGATCGTCTGTGAGATAGGTTTGTAGGAAGCGTCTGTAAAGAATCGATAACGATAAGAGCTGGGGCTTTGATTCGCATAAGATCTGAATCCAGTGAGGCAATTCCATTTCTAACATAGAGCTGGCTTGCGTGTTCTTTGAACCTTTTCGTTTTACCATAAATCTTTCTCCCTCTCTCTATAAACCAGTCGACGCCGGTACCGTCCAAATCGTAGTAGAGCACCGACTGGTGTGCATTCATCTCCAACGCGAGTTGTAACGCCAGAGTACTCTTCCCAACACCCGGATCACCGCCCAAGGCCCATATGCCACACAGACCGTTCGAAGCTTTTGAGATCTTGGGTAGAGATTCAATGGCAGGACCGTGCGGAGAGTCCGGCCAGGACTTGTCCACGAGATCTCCCAGCGATTTAATTTTATGACCGCCACTATCCACTCTCTCTTCAAGTATCGAACTAAAACGCAGAAAATTAGGGGAGCCATCCTTAAGCTGTTCTCCTGCCTCATTAACCAGTTGAACAAGTACATCCTTGTCCCGCAGAGTTTGAATCACCGCCGAAGCGTCCGAGCCCATATCGATCTTTTTCAACTTGCGGAGATATTTGCTCAGCTCGTGCTCGTCCCCTCCAAAGATCTTCTTTGAAGTCAAGTATATCGCGGAACCCTTGAGGGGAGTCGAAGCGCCATTGTTTAGGAGGTGGGTAACCGCACGCAAGACAGCTCTGCCCGGCTTGCTCAGCTCCTCCCGGCTCAATGTGGATGGTGACGTCAACCCCTCCCCAATTGCCTTCAATATGGATAATTCCAGGTCGGTATTTATCTTGAACACTTTGTTTTTCTTCACACTGCCCCCTGTTACTCATTGAGCCCCCTCCACAGCCTCAGCGCTGCTACTGCCGTTTTTAAAGGGAATTTCTTGCTGTCAACCGGGTATTCGATGACCTTGCCCCCGTCCTGGGGAATGTGAGCTATCATACCAAAGTCGCTGGGGTGGCTCTTGCGTGCCAAGTGCCGGTAGGTGTTCAGCTGCAGGTGATGCTCGGCATAAACACTCTTGCCCGTCTTCCAGTCGAAGATCCCCTTCTTCTTGTCCTTCTTGCGGCGGAGGTAGGCGTCCATCGTGCCGGCTACCGGTCCCGCTCCCTCCAGGTCCTGATCTGAGATCACGCATTCGGTCTCGATAACCTCGTACCCCGCAGTCTTCCACCACTTCAGGAAATTCTTGAATGCCGCCTTGTGGCCCTTGTCCTTAATCTTGGGCTTCTTGCCGGTGGCCAAGTAGCTGTCTATGGCCTTGTGGATGACATTGCCGGCATCCCCCCTCTTGAAGATATACTTGTCGGCCGCGTAGCCCTTCACCTGCTCGCAGTAAGCTGTAACCTTCTTCAAACTCTTCTTGGCAGAGTACCCCTTCTTTATCCCCCGTGCAATAAGCGCCAGGATCTTCTTGCGCTCCATGGAGGCATACCATCCCATCAGGAAAGGTTTTCCTATAACCTTCAAGAAGGTGGTAACGCTGACGTGCGGCACCTTCTTGATGGTATAGTACCCGCGCTTGTTCCTCGTTGCAGTCTCTTTTTTCTTCTTCTTCATACCTCTTCCCCCCCGCAGTTCCCGGTGATCACCATGCCCGAAGGATCTTCCTTGTAAAGCTGCATGGCAGTGAAGCAATCATACTGAGAGGCGAAGCTGTGCTTCACCTGCCAGACCGGCTCCCCACCTACAAACATGGTAGAGAAGAAATAGAATACTAACGCTTTAAACATTGTGGCCTCCTATAAGATCTTCTACGGTTAAATCTGGATCGTAGCGCATTATGCTCTTGAAAATACAGTCTCTGGTTACCTGGTGAGTTTTCATTTGCTTCTTTTCCAGCAGGTCAACGCAGCGCCAGAGTCTAACCTGAATTCGCTGCTGGCGATCAGAAGGATAATCCATGGCGGTAAGAGCCCTGTCCGCTATTATCGCCTTCTTTATTCTTTTCCACCAAGGGGAAGTAGGCTCTGCAAATTTCACTCCATAGCCGTAGAGCACGGCTGTCTGAATGTACCACCACGTTCTCCTTCCTTTGCCGCACCCCCGGTCTACCACTATGGGAGTGTCTCCTCTCTGCAGATAGCTCATGAAGAGGTGCATGTTGTGCATCCGGGCGGCGGGCCTCTTCTTGAGGTCAAACCTGTACTCCGCCCCTGGAAGTCCGAAGTACCTGTCAGTCTCGCAAATGCTCCCATTCTTTCCAGCAAGCCGCCGGGCGGCGAACGACTTGCCCGCCCCCGGCACTCCTCTCATGAGGTAAACAACTTTTTTGGCTTTAGACATCAGCTGCCGCTTGAAGAACTGCTGCTGGAGCTACTGCTTGAAGAACTGCTGCTGGAGCTGCTGCTAGAACTAGAAGAACCCTTCTTGCTGCCCTTCTTGCCCTTCTTCCCATCGTTCTTGAACAGGGCAATATAAATGGGATGCTCTGCCTTTCCGTGCTTCTTGAGGAACTTCTGCAGATCCTCCAGGCGATCATCCTTCACAGCACCATTAGCCATTATGGATTTAGTATCGCTGTCCCACAATCCCAGGCTGGGACCACGGTCGTACTTTTTCTTCTTGATCTGAGCAGAAAAAGCAATCGAAAACTGAGGGAACTTATCCCCGTCTTTCTTACCAGACTTCTTTGCCATAACTACTTTCCTCCTTTTAAGTCAATCACTTTCGCCTTAGGATTCTTCCAACCCGTAATATTCATCCTCTCCTCGTGTCACACTCTGGTTTTCGCACCACTTCCTCCACACCTTCTCGAACTCCTCCTCCGACTGCTTCCCCTTGGCCAGCACCCTAATTGCACTCAAGCCTATATCTGCCTGATTTCTGGGATCGTGGCACTGGTAATCGAAGCAGATGTCGGTCACAAAACTCTTAAACTCCCGAAGAAGCTCCAGCTCTTTTTTTACGTCCATGTCTCCCCCCCGTACTGCTTTCCTATACTCATGGCTATGAGGACCACACTCCCTCACCTCGTAACCCGGCATATCTTTAGAGTTTCTCCACGCCCCTACGTCCACGTCTCACCCACCTTCTCACTAACTGACAGCTTCACCTTGAACTCCGGAATCATCTTCCTCAGAGTCGGAATCTCGACCATTGCCTCGTGCAGAATCTTCAGATCCCTCTTGCCATGCTTGGGATGCATATCCTGCTCCAGCTCGTCATGCACCTCATTGAACACCGGGCTGAAGGGCAGGTCATAGGGATCCTCCAGCAGAGCCTCATGCCAGTCCACGTATGTCATGTGATGCTCTTTCAGCGCTGCTTCCTCGTAATCTACCATAGCACTACCGGTAACCAGAGAAGCCAAGTACTGCATGGGGAAGTTGATAGCCTGGTTCTGGAAGCGCTTGTACCCCTCCATCTCCGGACCCAGGTGTGGAAGGTGCCGCACCATCCCGAGATCTGCAGTAACCAGCTGCTTGCGTTCGAGCTCCTTTTTCTGAAGCCTGTGGTACTCCTTCACCTCCGGGAACATCTTGAAATATTTCTTGCGGATCTTCCGAGTCTTGTGCCTGTGCTCGTCCCAATCCTCGGACAGGCGGAGACCAACTTTAAACCAGAGATCATGGGCAAGCTTCCAATCATCCATGTTGTACCCCAGGCCAAGGTAAATAGCTTTGATGCTCTTATACCCCTTCGAGTCTTCTTCAATCTCAAGCTTCAGGAGATCCTTTGCGAGCTTGATATACCCACCTCCGCCTTCGTCGAAGTACTCCAGCAGTCGGCCCCCGCTCTTGCACATCGTGCCAATCTTCCAGGCCATCATTAGCGGTTCTAATTTATTGTAATCAAGGCTCGCAATTTTGCCTCCCTTCTTATACCAACGCGAGACCACCATCACCCGCAGCTTCGCCGTCCAGTTCTGCGGGTTGTTTCCCCCGTGTGAGATCTCCCGATCGGTACCCCCTCCAGACCGACGTCCTGTCTTAGCTCCCAGGGAATTGATCCACATGTTCAGAAGGCTGAGAGCGGGGTTGTCTGGGAAGGGAACCTTCAGGACCTCGATACTCTTCTCCTTCGACTTCCCACCGAAGCAAATCGTTGCCAGCTTCTGGTTGGAGGCATAGGCCATCATGTTCTTGACGATCTTGCGCTTGCTCTTGCTCGTGGTCAGCTTCAGAGTCTCCTTCAGCACCTTCTTATCAACCGCAAGCTTGTGAGCCTTCTTGGTGTAGCCCATCTTCTTGAGACCCATCTTGTTGAAGAGGAAGTCTCGCTGGTGATTCTTGTTGGTGAGCTCAAACTCATTCATGCCATACTTATGAGCAGCACGAGTCACAAGATCGCCGTACCGGGTAGCGGCGGCTTGCCACTCGCTGCCGAGCCGTTTGAAGCGGGAGTTAAGCACTGCAGCTCCAGCAAGCCCTACCCGGTACAGAGTCATCTCTATCCTGTGGGATAGAGCAATGAGATCGGAACGGTCGTCGAGGTATAGCTGGGCAAGCTTCAGAGATGCCCAGGCGTCCAGGCGGCACCGCTCCGTGCGGTCGTGGGGAGTCCAAAGGCCAGCATCCGGGTTCTTCTTGAATTGAGACGCTGTTGGCTCTTTCCAAGGGTCTACCCGGAACTCTGAGCAGAGAAGATTCTCCAGCCCATACCCCCCACGATCTTTGTTCTCGTCATGCAGCCTGGCGAGAAGCAGGCTATCCATGATATTGTCACCCCGTAGCCAGCCATTCTTGGCCAGCTTTTGGCGGACAAGGTAATCTAGATCTCCCGGCAGATTGTGACCTACCAGAGTGTGAGCTGTTCTGATAGTCGAGTGACAAAATTTGGCACTTTTACCATTTTTTGGTATATCAAAAGCGATAGCCTTGCTCTCAGAGGCAATTCCCTCGGTCAGGAGAGTCTTATCCGGAGAGTATTCGACATCGTACCCTACAACTTTCGTACCAGCCCTTGGAACTCCCCTAGCGGGGTAAGCCAATGTGCGCTCCAGGAGTTCAATCGTTTTCAGCCCCTTGAGATCGCTAACTATCAGGTCCCGGTGCGCGGTGGCTCCCTTCAGGATAGAGTCCGGGTGGTAGATGGCTACCGCCCGGACCTGCTTTCTGGTACCCTCGAAGGCGAACACTCGCCCCCGAGCCCCGACGATGCTGAGCCCGGCCTTGTTTCGTGCCGTGGTGAGCGCCGAACGCCCGAGGAGCACCACATTCTTAGGCCTCAAGACGTTGATAGTATTAAGTAAAAACGGTCGACAGAACCGCATCTGGGCACTCGTGGGGTTGACATCTGTGGGCAGAGCGCAACGTACCGCATTGACAAAGGCAAAGGATGATTTTTTATAGCCTGCCAATTTCCTTACCATTTTTACCAACTTGCCCGTGGGTCCAACCCCCAGGCGCCCCTTGCGGTCTTCCGTCTCCCGGGGAGCCTCGCCCACGAACAGCCCAAAGCCTGTCCACCCGGAGGGCACACGGGACTCCAGGAAGGGGTTCTTGCAGCCCTTATGCAGACCGCACTTCTCGCACTCGAAACGCTTCCTTGAGGCGTTTCCGGGATCCTCAGCTATCATCTCAGGCTTGACCTTGAGCTCTTTCTTATTACCAGCTGCCATATTACCTCTCGCTGCAGATCACATACCCCTGAGAATCAACCTGGATCTCGAAATCACTGCTCAGAGCGACAAAGCTCGTTGCGGGAATGAACTTTGTTGCTGCCTTGTACCCTACTGAAACCAAAACAATCAAAAGTAAAAGTAGGATGAATATCCCGAGTATACCATTTTTTATTATCATATCTTCCCCCACAGGCTAATTATGGCGATCACCCAGACGAGCAGGGAGATGGCAATCCGCAACCCTATATAGTCAGGCCTAATCATTTATCTCCGCAAAAGAAAACCATACTCCTGCAGCAAAACATGATACCTCATGCTGACTTTCGAACTTACTGAAAATAAGAGCCCCCATTGGCTCTATTTTAAAGAACCGAGCCTCAATCTGCGTGGTAATTAAATTATCATCCGGAGGAAATCTGTAAGTAACATTAAACTTTCTCATCAAACTCTAGCTCCTTTATAACCAGCGCATCCTCGCCGGCAATCCCCTGTAAGTCCCCGTAGAGACCCACAGTGTTATGCAACACCCGAGCAATCTGCGTCTCTCTCTTTGCCCAATTCTTGCTGATCACCGTCTTCTCCGTGGCCAGATCTTTGTTCATCGTGGTGAAGGCCTCGACAATAGCTTGCACTCGCAGCTTGAAGGGCTTGCCCGTGAGGTACTGGTAAACCAGCTCCATCTTGGTCTCCTGATTCTGAGCGCTGCCGCGAGCAGTCTCCACCTCCATTAGCCCCTGCCTAAGCATCAGGGCAAAAGCGACCGCCACCTGCGGAAGAACAACCCAGACGCCACGGATCAAAGCAAAAGGCCCTGCTCCTTTAGGCAAGACAGTACTCACCAGCACGCAGACATCAGCCTGAGAAGCCCTCTGGTCCTCTCTAAGCTTAGGAAGCCAAGCATCAACCCAAGCTTTCGTGTTTTTCAACTCCCACAGAATGGTACCGCAGGGGTGGAGAGTAGGAGACTTCACATGTTGGAATATGTCTCCTCCGCATATCCCCTTTGGCACAGGCTCTATGTGATCTCCGGGGAAGGCCTCCCCTAGAGCTTTCTCTAGTGCCAATTCGAAAGCCTCCCCCTGAACCTGCTGAGAGCCCTGCTCGGCCTTGCGCGCAAGGCTATCAATCTCCATACGCATCGAGGTAATGGTCAGCTCCTTCTCGGCTACTTTGCTCCCGAGATTCTTTTCAACCTCAGCAGAAGCCTGAGCCCGTACAGCAAGAAGTCCAGCTTCAATTTGAGTCTCTATCGTCAGCTGCATTTCCCGCTTGTCATCATCCAGCGCTCGCTGTGCCTTTGTAAAGTCGGCCTCCCTCTGCTGAGCAACCTTTAGTTTCTGCTCCTGCACTCCTAACCGCTCCTTCAATTCAGCAGCATCATTATTCTGCTTTGCTATAACGTCTTTAGCTTCAGCCCTAGCTGCTTTGTCTGCTTGCTCCCCCGCTCGATGTTCTGCTGCCCTAATTACAGCATTCTTTTCCTTCTCAAACTCTTCCCGAGCAGCCTCCAACACAGGACCGGCCAGGGCTTCTGTCAGCGCGATCTTGGCCTTGCACTTGGGGCATTTGACGGTTAGTTCAGTCGCCATCGTTCGCCTCCAGATTACGGGGGAATAGATCTTCCAATTCTTTCATGTCAACCTGTTTTGTCTTATCCAGGTACTGCGCCTCCCTTTCCAACTCCTCGTACTTCATACCACCTTCCTCCTCGGGGGGCTTGCTGCCGGGTTGCTGCAGGCCCATGCTCGCTAGAATCTCCATGACTATCTCGGCCTGGTATATGGCATCATGCAACGCAAAATGTTTAATGTAAACATCAGCCCTAGGAAGGAGTATTTTATCCTCCTTGCGTAGCCACATCAGCGTGCGCACATCCCGAGCATTGCGGAAAAACCAGGGAACCTTGAGCCCCACCTTCTCGTAGGCGGTCTTCAGCATCACCAAATCGAAGTCCGGTCCCTTTGCCCAGATGAGATCGTTGGGTCTAAGAAAATTGACGAACTCCTCCAGTGCCTGGCGGGTGCTCATGCGGTGGCTCTTGAAAACAGTCTTTGCCTCTGCGCCCTGCTCCTTCCACCAATTCACTGTATCCTGGTTGACGGTGAACCCTTCCATCAGGGCATAGAAAACATCTATGTTCCTGTAGAATTTCGTGTCTATGTCCTGCCCAAAACGGCAGGCGCCGATGCTGAGGATCACTCCTCCGGGGTTGGTGTCCAATGTTTCGATATCAACCATCACGTTTTTGTATTCGTTCTTTTTGCTCATTACTTCCTCCGTGTTCCAACCATCAAGGATACGCATTATCTCATCTGTCTTCCGAGCAGTTGAGCTCGTGCGGATTTCGACATCTTAGCCAGATCCTTAGCTCCCTGGGGCTCCCGCATCTCCACTCTCCGCCCGGCTTTGCTGAGGTTGATAACATTCTCCACGCCAAACTCTGGCATATCAATATCTGGTATGACTATGACCGGGCAGTCCTTGCTTGTTTTCTTATCCAAGTAGCGGAGGGCGTAATTTGAGAATAGTGCTCCCATGGTTGCAATCGCAAGGTAGCCCGCGCCTGCTGCTGCCAGAGCATCCGTAGGGCCTTCCACAAGGACTATAGGAGACTTAACAGCATTATAAAAACGGCCATCCTCCCCTCTATATGAGAATGCTGGCCAGACCACCACAATAGATCCGAAGCGCCCCCCCTTGGCAGACCTATACCTCATGTCATGGGTAACCATCGCTCGCGCCTGCCAGAACGGCCTCCCGTGCTCATTCACGCACGGGATAACCATGCGGGGCACGGGATCCCGCTCGATGACCTCATCGGTCGGATACCACATATTATTTACGGCCGTAGTGTAGGAGAGGTCTCTCCCGTGGAGGTAGGCTTTCATGGCTGACCTGAGCTTTCTAGTTTCTTCGGGGTAAGGCTCCGGTGGAACGCTGAAGTCTTCTTTGGATTCTTTGAAATCGTAATGTTTCATGCTTTGTTAAAAATACAGAGAACTCGGTATTCAGCAAGATACACAGCTCGATAAAGAACCCAAACTGGTTTAGACATCATCACACCATTTCGATCAGAAAACATTGTTTTGCGTATCTTATCTTCCAGGCTGGGAGTTATATCAAATATTTTAACATGCATAATAATCTCCTTCGCTTACAATCGTAGCGTTTCATGGTTACTTCCAAAAGAGAAAACCAAGAACAACGCCAATTACAAAAAGAACAAAATAGTAAACAAGCCCTTCAAAGATGATCATGGTGCATAATCCTCCAGCTCCTCTTTAAGAGTAACTATCGACGCCCCCATAAAGCGGTGGGTGTCAGTCGTTGACTTGCCCAGATCTTTTTGGATGTCTCGCAGGGAAGCCTGCCCGGTGAAGTAGAGGAATATCGCGTCTCGTTCCTTTTGGTTCCAATGCTTGCGAAGCACGCGCCGGACATCTTCAATCAACCCGAAGTTGGGAGTGTACGCCTCCTGCCTATCCTCTGCACTGATCTGGTCGTACATCTTTCGATCCTGCTTGCGTTTCACCAGCACATCGAGCGCGACATTTCGGATCACTGTCGTGAGGATACGCTCGTACTCCTGATTGTGCTGATAGCGGAGGCATCTGAGATTCGCCTCCTGAACAACGTCTTCCCAGTCGTCTCCCAGAGAGGTCTGGAGTTTGCTTTGCCGCATCGTTCCCATATTCTATCCCTTCCGTTAGATTATAACGGGGAACGCCCTCTGTTTGTTCCAGGAGGCACCCCTTGTGCCTAGCCCCCTCTCTTGCTACTAAATATAGTAGTCCTCTCCCTTATCCAGTAGACAAGCACGCTGACCGAAAGCATGAGAGCCACCACGAAGAACCTCAGCGTGATCTTCCACTCTGCTTCCTCAAATTTATTTATCCCCATTGCTCAGCCATGGCTCTAGCAACGCCCTTGTATGTTTTAGATCTGAGACAAGCCCTATCTGGAGAAGGTCCCATTTTCCAAACAACAGGCTCTCGTCCGGACACTATCCGAGTAGGGCATAACAGGGGTAAATTTTTTAACCATAAACATGTAGCTTTAACTTCTCCATGTCCAAATTGCCAAGGTTGAATAATCTGATCTGGTTTTCTCCAAACAGTTGACATAATCCCAATAGGATTTTCGATAGCAACTTTAGAACAAACGTTATTAGCAAATTCCATAAAAAACTTTATAGAAGCTTGCTGCCTTCCATCTTTGCGCTTCTGTAAAAACCATTTAGCTCCAGACACAGAAAGATGGGTACATGGTGGAAAAGCTATAATCAAATCCCAAGGTTCAAACTTTATTATCTCCAGAACATCAGCCTGTATATGCCAATCCTCAAACCCTCCAGAGGGGGGCCTAAGATCGCAGCTATAAGCCATGTGCTTTTTAACTCTAAAAGCTTTAACAACCTCTTGGCTTTCTTCGCAAGCAACAAGAACCCTCACTGGAAATCCTTCCAGCATGCGGCCATAAGCGCCAGCAGTAGCACCCTGAGATTATCTTCACCATTGTACTTCCCTGGCCAATCGCCCATATTGTTGCGACCGCCCCCTACAATCCGTTGCATCAGGGCATCACTCCGGTCGTAATGCCTTCCCTTGTTTGGGCAGAAGACCGCGAGATATTTATCCTTCATCCTCAAGCCACATCCGCTACGGTCAAAGGCAGCCAGGACGGCATTACAAGAAAAGATCTCCTCTCCTTGAGCTATCATGCGGGCTGCTTCCAGGTAACCTTTTGCTATTTTATCCATGGCCTTTTCTCCTTCCTAAAAAACTTGAACACACCGAACAGAACACATCCACCTCTCCCTCAAGTGCGCTCGGACTCTTCATTACTTTACCAAGAGTCCCCGACTCGATGCACTCCGGGCATTTGATGTACACCCGCACCGTAGTGCCGTCGGGCACCTCTGTGCTCACTGCTTTTCCGCAGGTGCTGCAATTAATTCGCTCCATGATTCTTCCCTCCTATTTGGAACAAAACACCCCCTGAGACTGTTATGATCTAGTGAAGGAACCTATTGCAAGCATATGTATGTTAGCATTTGTTAAACAATTACCTATAAACAATAACCTTAAAACAATAACCTATAGGTAAGCTAGCAGTGATTACCGCGCCAAGCGGAAATCACCTATAGTATAAACAATTACCTATTATTCGCATTTCTGATCCTCTTTTGTATTCTCGCTATACTGCCTGCACTCCACGGAGTACCTATACGATTGAATGACCGGCTAAGATTTAAATCTCTAGAAAGAGCATTAGCAGACTTTGGTTCTTCAAGAGTATAGAAGTTAATTATCTGGAAAGTAATCTGCTCCTTTGAATTCTCCACAATATTATTCTCTTCGGTGAACTGGTAACCATAGGGACAATACCTACTGTAGCGTCGGTTACCTATTCTTTGCTTGCGATAGGTTTCAACTCCATGCTCCACACACCTGCGCCGGTGGTACTCGTTCATCATCGATTGCACTCCAATGTTGAGGAACTCATGCGACTGCTCACTGTGGATTAATCCCATGTTCACCGTGTGCATCTCGAGACCTCTCTTTTGAAACCAGGAGAGCAGATCCAACTGTGCTGCGGCGTCTCTTGCGATTCTATCCAGGTGATAGGCAACCATGCCTTCGAGATTGCCCTGGGTGATAGCAACCCGAATGTGGGTGATTCTGCTTCGATCTCCTCCGCTCACTCCGTTGTCGATGATGGTGCTGGCTGTGATCAGCTCGTTGCGGAGATTATAGCCATCAATCTCCGTACGTTGGTGGATAATGGATAGGGTGCGGTCGTCGGATTCCTTGCTGCGGCGGATGTAGGCGAGCATTCTCTTCATGATATCACCAGCGTGTAGCCAAATAGAATGGCGCGGGCTACTTGATGAGGATAGTAAAGATAAACTTTTCTTGCGACTGTTGGTATGTAAACTGTTGCTGTGGTGAATCGTTTCATGTGCCGATCTCCTGAATTGTGATGGTAATGTTCAGCATGATATAAAAATAGATTTCATAGTGGTATTTCAGATATACACGACCTGTCGTGGTGTGAGCCCACACTATAGCTTGCCCTATTTCCATCATTTTTATCTTCAATTAGGGTTCGATGGTTTTGTCTAGCAAATCAGTTATTTCGTCTTCATCCATGTTGTAAATTTTTAACAGGCTACGTGCAACACTTATAAATAAAGCTACTAACGTATGCTTGTCTGCTTTTTCCATTAATTTAAAAAGAGTTTTTATTTCTGTTGATTTCATTTTGGCACCTCCGAGATCCAGAAGACGCAGGTTTGATCATGGTAAAGGTCGGCTCCGGCAAGGAAGCGGACTTCTCCAGCATTGTAAACTTGTTCCCTGTGAGTCAGGCATAACACCGCAATTCTGGTGAAATCTTTGAATTCGTCTTTGACCTCTTCCATATACCCCTCTGGTTGGGCCAGAATGGCCCCTAGGCTTAACGTTTAGGCTTAACCCCTGCTCTCCCCCTACCCCCACTTCGATCATATTGAGCTATGTTGCTGTATTTGCTGCATATTCTGCTGCCTCCCCTGATATGTCCGAGGAGACATTTTAAGCACAGGGGCTTATCGCAGGGCATGCAGAGCATGACAGCCTTGTTTGTTTTGCAATATTCACACTTTATCATCGTTCATCCGAAGTATTTTATGTAGACACCGCAGCTTGACCCCGCGTAGTTCGTGTCGAAGCCTTTTCTCTTTTCTATTTTGTACCAACACGAAATTGCGTGAAGGGCTCTGTTAATTAGTGTGTGTAACTCAGTTTTCATAATCTTTACCTCCCCTATGCCCTCTTTTATGAGAGGGACACGGGCAGGTACCTCATTAGGCTGATAAGATATGCTTAATGTGTTTGCATACATGGCGTCTGAAGCGGTAGTCTTCGCAGGTACATTCCCAGGTCACCGACTCAATACGCATAACGTGGTATGTGGTTTTTTTTCCTTCCAAATCGCTCAGGCTTACCACCGGGAATTCCGTCACGTTAGGGAGCACATGGAGAGAATAATTAATCTTCTTCAGCTCCTGTTGGATTGCCTGCTGATTTGTAACTTTTTTGTATATCTTTCTCATAGAATGCACCTCTCCTTTTAGGTAGAACGCCTTATTGAAAAAGGCATAGTTTAATGTTATTTTTTGGATGTACTTATTTACAGCTTTTACAACACATAATTTTTTCTTATTCCTTCTGTCTTGACGATTGCTATTCTAGCGAGTTTAAGCGAAGGGGGCTCGGCTCTCTTAAAATTATGGCTGTTAGCGTGCCATTCGTCAACTCTGGCTTTGCATGCCTCCAGCAGAGTTTTAATTATTTCTCGCTTTGTTACTTTTTTCATTTTGTTCTCCTTTTATTTTGTCTAATATAGCATTGGCCTAGGTAGTTGTCAACCCCTCTGTTGAATTATTTTACTAAACTAATCGTTCGTCTGTCAGTATAAAACACTGTAAGTCTTTCTGTTTCGGACAATTTTTGAATTATCTTTTCTGCTCCCCGTCGCGCAAACACTTTATTAATGGCGTGAATTCCAGTCTCAAAAACTTGGCGATTTCCCGCATAGTATTTGACTTTCTACAGTTTTATTTTTGGTATCATTTTCGTTTTTTTCTTCATGATTATAAGATAGCTTTTTTTAAAACTGTTGTCAAGACCCTATCGAACTTATTTTCGAATAGGCTGAAACCCCCATCCAGAGCGGGGTTTAGCGCTTTTCTTCTTTTTTCTCTTGCCACTATTTCTAAGACTGCGGCGTTCTGCACTGAGAGTTTTGAGTTTATCTTTTGTCTCTTCGGACATTGCTGCGGGAATATGAAGAGGTATTCCTCTTGGAAATCCGGCTCTTGATATTGCAATGTCTTCGACACTTCGGTCAGCTGCTTCACAAGCATCGACCAACTTTTCACCGTTTGAATTAACGTGAGCTCCATCTTTAAAAATCAGTAGCCAGTTAAATACTGTCATCTCGGTTCTCTTTATTTTCTTTAAAATTTGCCATTGCTTTATTGTATAAGTCAGTAGCCAAATCTACCCAGCATTTTGGATGACAAAAGGCTCCTGTGTTGTTGGATATCAAGCGGCTGTCGTAGTCAAGGATGTTGCAATAATAACAGAGTCTCATTTTACCTCTTCTTGTTTTGCTGGGTTAATCGTTTTTCTATCAGCATATTGGATCTCTAGCCTTTTGAAGGTAGGCAACGCCCACACTACGTCATGTGCTAACCATCCCGCGAAGCGTTTGTTTATAGTGCTTACTGTGGTTTCAAATACTATTCGACTTCCCGCGTAATAGCGTACTTTCCATGGTTTAACTTTTGGAATCATTTTTAAATTCTCCTTTCATTTTGTCGTAGTCCTGCCATTCTTTGGTTCCTTGATTTACTCTGCGAAGCAAAATTCTTCCTTCTCTATCCTTGCTGAAATATTTGATTAAGTCTTCTGTGACTTCTCGGTTTTCTTTTTCCACGGTTTACTCCTTGTCTGCAATGCCTATCGTATTGCCATTGATATCCGTAAGCGCTCCGACGTAAGCTACTCCCGTCGCGGCATAGTAGTCAACTACCTTTTCAAGTATTCGGGTAAGCTCTTGTCCTTCGGATTCTTCTGTTATTTTTTCCAAGTCTATTTCTATTTTGTATTTCATTTTTTCCTCCTGGTTATACGCTAACAACAAAGCTTGAATTGTTGCTTTGCAGTTTGCGTGCCTTACCTTTCGCTCTTACTCCCACAATAACGAATCCTGCCTCTTTATTCCCCTTGTCAAGGAATCTATAGTCGGATAAATCTCCATCGACTACCTCTACCCCCTGATATATCTTAGGGAGCGCTTTTCCTCTCTTAGTTGAGAATACTACTACCACATTACTATCTTTTAACATATCAGGCAAGCGGTAGTGATTATCCTCATGATGGGATTGGCAGAGATAATAGTTTTCGGGTCTTTTCGTTCTGTACTTCAGGGGCCATTTAGTATAATCGTAGGCGATTAAATCCAGATTGAAGATCCATGGGAATATTTTTTCAACTAAGAAGTCTGATGTCCCATTGAATCGAAAGATCGCCTTTAAATCTTTCTTGTTTGCCTTTTTGATTAACTTTGTTAATTCCTCTTTTAACATTCTTTCAAACTCTTTTCTGTTATTCCAAAACAGCAGGGATCTTTGCTTCATAGCCTTTTGAGCAGGGGACATTACAAGGCGTCCGGCCATGAATAAACAGGCGTCTCTGCACTGCTTTGAACTATAGGGGCAAGCGTTGTGTCCTTTTAAAACCTTTGCTGGCGTCATATACAAGATACCAGATAAGTAACCGCCTATATTCTTGTTACCTACTTCTATTTTATGAGACTGCATGGTAACAAGGTATCTTGGGAGATCATTTGCTTTCATTTTTATATAATCTGTTTGGGGTTGGCAAACTGTTTTGCCCATAATTTATCCCATAATATTTTATATACCCTTTCACATTTCAGACATTTGGGTTTAAGTGAGAATGGGTCTACTCGGATAATTCTACCGCAGTATGATAGCGCGGTAGCGCTTGCGTATGCTGATTTTGCTCCATCTCTTATATGTTTTAACTTTGCCATTCTGATTTTCCTTTATTTTATATTCGTATTGTAGCCTATAGAATTAAGATAATCTTTGCCTTGTTTTGTTATTTTGAGACCTATATTATCTTCACATTTGGGACAAGTTATTTCGTTTAATCTTGTGGAAAATCTTCTATATTGTTTTTTTGTTCCACAGAATCTTTTATCTCCAGATATAAAGTGTATCTTTTCGTTCATTTTAATTCTCCTCTTCTGTTTGATTTTTGCTGTTTGGACATCCGTGTTCATGGCAAGCTATCCCGCAAATCACTAGGGTCTCACACTGCGAGCATTTGGGGGTTATAGTCCCCCTTGACCCATAGGTTTCATCGAAACCTTCCTCTTTTAATTTTGCGATTATCGTTTTGGTATTTTTCATTTTGATTCTCCTTATCCAAAGTACCTGATTCTAACACCTAATAAATCAAAGTCAAATATGAGACCCTTCGGGCGGGGTCTGTCATACCTTTCAGCCCATGCCTTTAAGGCATAATACAAGCCCATTTCTGTATTATGTATTTGTGAATTTCTCATGAGTTTGTGCTCCTTTATTTTGTTATTACTACGTTAATTATGCTAGGTAGATAAGCAATTTCCAGGCCATAGGCTAAGCTATTGAATTGTTAAAGATTTACTATTTTAGAATGTGACATATAATGGTAAAATGGTAAGGTCTGGAACAAAAGGTGTCATTAAACTGTTATAATCTAGTGGAGAGACCTACCAATTATGCCAAGAGACCCTAAGAAAAATGTCCGAGTACAAACTGGTGGGTTGAATGCTATCCAAAGGCGGGAATGGGATATTGGCAAAGCTTTAACTCTTCGCTTGGCTAAGAAGTTAAGTTTTGAGCAGATAGCCAAACTCATGGGGCAATCGGTTCAAGCGATTAGGCGCGGGCTTAACCCCCTGATAAGTTTGCTAGATATAGAACCTGGGCTTTTGCAGGGATTTAAAGATGAAGAATCCAATCTTAATGACAGTATTCGTATGTTAGCAATGCAAGCAATGGGTGAACAATTAAGTGACGGGAAGAGACGCAAAAAATTGGATATACTTCGACTCAATGCTTTGTATGGCACTCTATTTGACAAGCAAAGGCTAGCACGGGGCGAGTCAACCGCTAACATTCATCAGCTAACCAGCATCATCAGCGCTGCTCATAAGGATAAGCCCCATGGGGAGGACGCAGCTGATACGCAACCGAAGGGTTGAGTATAACAATAGCTAGCAGTGTTGCTATGTTAGCAGCGTTCAGCGCTAGCGTGTGGCTATCCTATCACATGAGCACGGCAGCGCTCCGAGCGTTCCTGATAATGATTCAGGGGGGGGGTGGCACCGGGGGGGTACGGGGGGAATGCCCTGTGTGTGCGTAAAGGTGAAGGCGTGTAGCGTGCGAGTGAAATAAAAGTTTCCTTGCAAACCGCCGCGAGCATTGAAGATTTTCCCCAGAAAATATAAAAAGCTCGGCCAGCGTAGCTCGAATTGGTAGAGCTGCTGACCTGTAATCAGCTGGTTGGAGGTTCGAATCCTTCCGCTGGCCCCAAATAAAAAGGAACAAAAAATGAGATCAATTCCGTTATATCCTGGAGAGTCTGTAAATAAACCAATAAAGTAGCCCCAAAGCTGGAGCAGCTCTGGTAGAGCCCCACTAAAACTTCGGTAGTGCGCGGAGAGTCGCAATCTCCATTCGCATAATAAATCCGTTGATGAATATGGGAGGACGCGGGTAAAAAACGGCTATGGGAGTAATTCTACCCTGCTGTAATCAATCCCGCCTCCAGCTTTGAGGTTATTTCTATGACACCGATTACTATTATTGCAGCGGTCATCCTAATTTTGTATATCCTATGGATAACAATCGATGACGGGCCCACGGAATGAGGAGATTTCGATTTATGCGTAGACTTTTCGACGGAGGGTTCCCTGGATGAAAGATATTTTAAAAGTAACTAGTTGGACAGCATTCCTTTTTGGTATAGCCTTCCTTTTGGGTACTCTTTACATACAGACGAGTGGAGGTATTCCGCAGGCGCTGGCTACCCACAGCGGGCCCACCCAGCAGGTCGATGGCACTCACACCGAGGGAGATGGCTTTCTGCCTAATCCTGTGCTGATGGGCGGAGATGATGGCACAGACATTAAAAACATCGCCGTGGATACTGATGGGAATATTCAGGTTGACGTGCTGAGCAGCGTCCAGACAGCTGGGGTGCTCCAAGGAAATTCACCGACCACACTGGAAGGCATCACAACTTTATTTAATGCGGGGGACATCACAGCTACCAACTTCGGGGCTTCCACCGCAATCACAGTGGCTGGCACTGGAACAATCACCCAGGTCTGTCTTGCATGGACAATGGGGACCTTGAATCCTGTGCAGACGCATTCTGTATTCTTCTTCGATGCCGATCCCGCTATAGCTGAGAATGTGGCGGATCTTACTGCTGCAGAATCTTTGCTGGTTATCGGGGAGGTAGCCTTCGTGGCTGCTGACTATCCTGCAGAGTTCGCCACCGCAGAGACGGCCTGCAAGGCCACGGACATAAAATATGTAACGGCCACTCATGCGGCTCTCCACCTCACAGGAGTGGGAGCAGGCACAGACGAGATCGTGAAGCTGCGCCTCTGGTACCGGAGGGACTCTTAGGCCACAGCGGGAATGTAGAACCTCCGCCCCAACCTAAGCCTCCGAAATTGAAGAAGTGCAAAAAAGAACTAAAAAGGACAGAACCGTGCATACCCAGGAAACCAAAGACAGGGTGAGATGGCAATAATTTTCTCCACTCCGGTTCACGGGCTCTTCCGTGTGGCCGCACGCATGATGACAGATCAGCTTGGGGCGTCGGACGGAATGTGGACTGACTTCCGCCAGATCTCGGATTTCAATCTCCACATTATCGGGGCTTCGAGCCCGGATGTCATACAGATTCGGGTGAGCAATGAGTTGATCATCCCAGCGAACAGCGCTCATGGGCAGCCTCTGGGGTTTGATATTACAGCAAACTATATGGAGGTCCAGAGGGGATCTCTCTATTCCTGGGTTAAGGTGTACAAGCCAACGGGCGGAGGGACGGCCACTAACGCATACCTGCTGGCAAACTGGATACCGCTGAAATGATAAAGACTCTTTTTATAACTCTTTCTCTTTTCCTCATGCTGGACGGCGTGGGACTGGGACAGAACCGTTCCGGATCCCCTGCCAACAAGCAGGAGGGCAAGGCACACGTCACAGGCGCCATTGGAGATCTTCTGCTCGGTGTGGAGAACGAAGACCAGGCAGACTTCAACACTACCGACAAGGGGCACACTCCCATAGCAGTGACCAAAGAGGGCAACGTCCTCATCGAATGTATCACTGGGTGCGGCTCGGGAACAGAGTTTGCAGAGGATACGGCGCACAGCACCGGTGCCTTGGGAACCTTAATATTGGGAGTTGAGAACGAGGATCAGGCAGCACTCACTGCCGGAGATAAAGATTACACTCCCGTTGCTGTGACACCAGAGGGTAATACTCTCGTGGAGATTATCGGCGGCACCACAGTGGTAACTGCCACAGACCTGGACGTGCAAAGCGGCGGGGCAGATCTCGCCACAGAGGCAACCCTTGGCACCATAGACATTGATACGGGAAATATAGATGCGAGCCTCAATGTCATAGATGCTGGCTTTGCGGCAGAGGATGCGGCGCTGGGTTCTGGTGTGCTCCTGCAGGGAGACGACGGAACTAATCGCAAGAATATTGCGGTGGATGCCACGACAGGGGATATGCAGGTTGATGTAACTAATACCGTTCCGGTTACGGCTACGAATCTTGATGTTCAGATTGGCGGATCGGATGTGGTGACCGTAGATCTGGCGGGCAACAATGATGTTATAGCCACAGCGGGATTGTTGCACGGCAACTCTCCGACTACTGAGGTAGCCGTGCTTCTGCTAATAGACGGTTCGGCAGACACTGACGTCCTTACAACTAATTTAAGCAAGTCCAGCGCAATTACCGTTACTGGTAGTGGAAGGATTACTAAAGTTTGCCTGGTGGTGGAAGGCACTGCCCCCTTCTCGGAAGATGGGACGATTTATTTCTTTGATGCAGATCCGGCTATAAATTCTAATACCGCAGACATGACCGTGGCCGAAGCTATCACTGTGGTAGCTATAGTTTCCCTGAAGGGCACTGATTACAACGACAACTTTGCTACCATTAAGATCAATTGTCAGGCAGCAGATGAATCCTTCCATGCAATTACACACGTTGTCTACGAACAAGAGGGTGGTACCACAATAACCAACCAGGATTTCAGGTTGCATATTTTGTATGAGAGGAGAAGCTAATGAAAAAGTTTGGACAGATCCTTGCCTTGGTCTTTGCACTTGCTTTTGGTTATGGCTTCGGGCAACAGTCTCAGGATTTGTTTGCTACTGACTTGCCTGGAGGAGGCGGTGGAACCCACCCTGTCAACCTAGCTACCGATGTTACCGGAGAGCTGCCTCACGGATCTACGTCAGATGATGCCGCTCAAGTTCACGGTCTGGGGGCAAACGTTAATGTGCTTGGTAACAGAGATGCAAGCGGGGAGTTTATTGAGCGAGGTAGTAACACTGAGGCACAGACAGCAACTACTGTTACTTATGAAATAGGAGATGAATCAACGACAGTTACGTTCGCAGTAGCATTTTCTGGAACACCGAAGGTTTTTGTGACTGAGAACACAAACGATCAGGTTACAGTCAGCCTTGACACAATAACCACAACTACTTTTATATGGAGGCCTATAGGCAACTTGCCTACTAGCTCCACAAGCTACACAATAGACTTTTTGGCGATAGGAGCCTAGCGTGAAAACATTAATTATAAGTTTATTGTTTGCTTTGCTTCTTCCTGGGGGTGGAACAGGAGTGTTTGCTGCTATCACCGAACAAACCATTTACGCTGGGGACACTCCCATGTTCAGTAATTGTTCAGTTGAACAGACAGGGCCTATGGAATTGACGGTCATGCCTTGTTCTTGGACTACTCCTGGATTGGCTCGAGTATTCAGCATACTTGAATCTTTGCCTGCGCAGATTGGTTTGGGGGAGTTAGGCAAAGCTCTCAGAGAGAACAAAGCCGAATGGCTACCCGGACATCAGCGTGTGCGGGTTTGGTGGCGCGATGCAGAAGATAATATTATTAAAAAATCACGTACGCGCGTGCTTTCTGTGCCTAAAGTTCTAACGATTACCGCTGGTACTTTCTGGGTTGTCTACATGGTTGACGGACCCGGAGTAACAATGGATATAGTTTTACAACCTTGGAAAGTTGAAAGACCTGATAATACATTGGATTATTTAATCTTTGAATTTGACGTGCCAGTTGGAACGACTGACTTAAATACTATTGATCTGGAAGTTTTTACAGTTAGGCCAGATTTCCCTCCGGCCAAAGGCATATTTGAAAAATAGGAGATTGTAAATGAGCAACGTACCAGAAATGTCTTTCTTCGAATCCTTTCGCATCATCGACGCCAACGCCGAGGCTGCAATAAAGCTCAGGGAGGCCTCTCGTGTCATTCAGAAGAACGGGTCGGATCTCAAGCTTTGGGAAGAGAAAGCAAAGATAGTCAAGGATAAGATTAACCGCGAGCTCGCTGAGGTGAAAACGCACCTGTGCCAGGCTCGGCTGAACAGTGACGCAAGGCTTGCCACTCTGGGAAAGAAAGAGCTCGAAGCTAGAGACAGCATTCAGCCTATGCTGCAGGATGCTGCTGGGGTTAAGGAAAAGCTTGATAAGCTAAACGAAGAATACTCACAAGCGAGGGCTGATATGGCCAGGTTTATAGAAAACTCTGCCACAGAGAAAGTGCGAATTATCGCAGATGGAATTTCCAACAAAGAAAATATTATCCGTCATAATAATCTTCTGATCGATGCTGCCGAGAAAAGACTCGCCGCAATCGATGAAGCCATTACACTTGCAAAAGAAGGCGTGAATGAGTTATAAATGGGCCACCAATTGCTCACGCCCACGGGAAAGAAGTTTCTAGGTCTTCCCATAATGAAGCCGGATCGTCCGGCCATAGAAACGCAGAGTACAGTAGCCCCCCGCATTCACGATACGCAGAAGCAACTCGAGAAGCTGCACCGGGAGCAGCTCACAAAGAGAGCAGCAGCCCGAGGGGCCGCAATCAGAAATAAAAGTAGAGCAGGACAAAAAAAGAAGTAATCCTTCAGTCGCTAAGGAGACATACGGAATGAAAATATACATAATCGTTCAGGGTGGAAATCTTGCAGAGCTGCAGGAGAAAGTCGAGGAGCTCTGCGTCGAGGGCTATGATCCCGTCGGCGGAGTGACGCAGGTAGTGAGCCAGATGGTGCAGGCTGTTTACAAGCCTCGGATTATTGACCTTCTCAGGGAGACCGTAAATATTCCTCACTATTTGTCGCCTACTGACGCAAAGTCGACGATTCCAGATCCGGGCGGCGGAAGTCAAATGTAATGGTCGGTCCCGAACAGGGTGCGGTTGACGTAGTCCGCCGCTGGAGCAAGGACCCGGAGCTGTTCATAGCGGAGGCTCTCAAGGTTAAGTTCCTGAGCACGCAGCAGAAGCAGGCCTGCACAGCAATCAAGCAGCTGGTCTGGGCAAAGATTAATGTCGGCCTGGGGAAGAAGACGACTGACGCTGAGAAGAAGATGGCCAAGAAGGTTGGCATCTCCATCATGTCGGGCAAGGGTACGGGCAAGGATGCCTTCACTGCGATGATCATCGTATGGTTCCTGTGCTGCTTTACACGGCCTCTGGTTCCATGCACGGCGCCGACAGGTCATCAGCTTTCTGATGTGCTGTGGTCGGAGATAAATAAATGGTTGTGTGGCACCCCGGATAATGTCCCCCTCGTCAGAGACTGGCTTACCTGGCAGAAGGATAAGCTTTTCCTGACAGAGAGGAAGGGACGCGACTGGTACGCGATAGCGCGAACTAGCAGCCCGAAGGATTCTGCGGAGGCGCAGGAAGAAACCCTGCAGGGCTTCCACGAGGACTACATGATGATAGTCATCGATGAAGCTTCGGGCGTTATGCCTCCTGTGTTCAAGCCTCTGGAGAGCACGATGACGGGGCTCTGCAACTTCATCCTGATGATCTTCAACCCGACTCAGCCTGCCGGTTTTGCGATCGATAGCCAGAGGAAGGAGCGGGACCGCTGGGTGTGCCTGCAGTGGAACGCAGAAGATTCGGAGCTGGTCAGCAAAGATTCAATAGCAGACAAGGAGCAGAAGTATGGGCGCGATTCCAATTATTTCAAGGTCAACGTGCTCGGACTCCCCCCTGTGTCTGGGAACGACATACTTATTCCATATGAATGGGTTATCGGCGCCATCGACGCCGACCTTGAGCCACTCGATGATGACCCAGAAGTTGCAGGTATCGACGTCGGTGCTGGTGGAGATCCGACGATCTACCTGCGTCAGCGAGGACCAAGGGTATATCCTATAGAGTTCATCAACTCTCCCCAATCGATTGAGGTGCGCAACTGGCTGATGGGGAAGATGTTCAAGTACGAGCCAAAGGCTGCGATGATAGACAACATTGGCATCGGCTGGGGGATCACGGGTGATCTCCAGGAAGATATGAGATCTGCTGAGACCACGGTCATAGGCGTGAATGTGGGCATTCGCTGCGACGACGGGAAGTTCTTCCAGGTGCGAGATAAGTTAGCATGGAGGCTGCGCGAGCGCTTCGAAGTCGGCAATCTAAGCATTCCAGACGATCCAATCCTCATAGCGGAATGCACCACGATCAAATACGTCGACTACCACAACGGCCATCTGACCAAGGTAGAGAGCAAGAAGGATATGCTCAAGAGGGGCCTTACCTCTCCCAACAGATTCGATGCTCTTGCCATGGCTCAATATTATGGTGTGGGGGATATGAGGCAGTGGTCGCGCCGTACCAAAAAGAAAATCAGAGCGGCTTCAGATAACACAACATGGCGAACCGTATGAGCTGCAGTGGTCCTACTGTAAATGGAAATAAACATTTATTGGTTGACTTGGTTTTTTTAACTTATAGTTGGGAATGCATTCAAGATAGCCGACATGTTAAAGACCTTTGGTATTGTCCGCTTTGTCATCGTATGGGAGAGTAAGTTTTATGAAAACCTGGATCATTGCCGAAATCGGACTCAATCATCAGGGAGATATCAAGATTGCCAAGCAGCTCATTGACGTTGCTATAGATGCTGGCGCTGACATGGTGAAGTTTCAGAAGCGGACTCCCGAGGTCTGCCTCCCCGAGCATCTGTGGGGGGTGGAGAAAGACACGCCTTTCGGGCGCATGTCTTATCTAGATTATAGAAAACGCATTGAGTTTGGCAAAGAAGAGTACAGCGAAATTAATAATCATTGCTGGGGAAAGATAGCGTGGACGGCCTCCCCGTGGGATACCGGGTCTGTTAAGTTTCTATCGCAGTTCAGACTCGATACTTACAAGATTGCGTCACCGATGCTGACCGACTTGAAATTACTAAAAGCTGTGGCTCACCTGAACACATGCATTATTATGTCCACGGGCATGAGCACCGAAGAGCAGATAGAGCACGCTTGGGGAGTGTTGTACACGAACGGAGCCAGCAGGGTAGATCTTCTCGTATGCACCTCAGCATACCCAGCAGCAGTTAGTGCTCTGAATTTGAATAGGATTCGTACGCTTAAAGCTAAGTACCCTGGCACTATCGTTGGATACTCGGGGCATGAGGCGGGGTTGTGGACGACCCTGTGTGCGGTTGCGATGGGCGCCGAGATCGTTGAGCGGCATATCACCTTAGACCGTACCATGGTAGGTTCGGATCATGCATCATCGCTGGAGCCCCAGGGGCTGACGAAGCTGGTGAAAGAGATTAGAAATTTTGAGAGGGCTGTGGGCACGGGATTGATTGGCCCTGTAGGTGTTGAACTTCCTCAAATGAAATCGCTCAGGAGGTATGTACTATGATTCTCTCATGGCTTTTCGATATAGCTTTTCCTTTTAGGATAGCCCTGGAGCAGTGGGATTTTGGGCGGCAGTATGTTCTAATTATTCAGATTTTGTGTTTCAAGCTTCACTGGCCTAGACTGGGTCCAGGTGTATGCTTCTATAAATAATTATAGCCATGAGAGTCCTCTGCGCCATTCAAGCCCGCACGGGCTCCATCCGCCTCCCGCGTAAGGTCATGGCTCCGCTCCAGGGGAAGACTATGCTCTGGCATCTGGTGACGCGAGTTATGCGAGCTGAGACCTTTACGGATGTGGTGGTGATTTGTCCTATGAACGACTTTGTAGAGATTTCTGCTTCGGTTCCCTGCAAGACCCTAGCAGATATTAGAGTTGGCGAGGCCGATCTTTTGAAGCGCTATTTCATGGCTGGGGTGGCTTTCGGTGCGGACGTTGTTGTAAGAGTTCCTTCTGACAACCCCTGCGTTGATCCTGCCAATCTTGATCTGTTGGTTAGACATTTCGTGAATAAGGGGCTGCTTGAAGGGCGCATGCTCACGAACATTGGAGACTACTACGGCAGTCTGTGGCCGCAGGGGCTGGGGGGAGAGCTGTACCTTCAGGAGCTGCTCCGAGTCATACACGAACAAATTTCAGAAGATGTTGTGGGTCCAGAGTACCGGGAGCATCCGCATAGGATATTTCACGAGACGGGGAATGTGTTTGAGCCTCCCTGCCCATTCGAGTGGACACCTCCCCTGAGGTACGATGTAAACACTCAGTCTGACCTGGAATATATCAGGGAAGTCTACAACGCCTTTGGGAGAAACGATTTCACTACTGAAGAACTGCTAAGGTGGTCAAATGAACAGAGATGACGTGCTTAATATGTATAGACACTCTCGGGGGCTGTCGCAGGCTGCTGAGAGGCTTGCTCGTGCGGAGGGGGTTATTAAATGTTCCACATGCCAGCAGATACATGCGATGGGCACTCCCCACCCGACAACCATAACTTCTGAAGGGGTCGTAGTTGAGCACAGAAACCTAAAAAGATGACAACACAATAACCTAAAATTCGGTATCTCGCCCGCTGACTCGCCCCCCTGGGGCCACCCACAGTGCTGATATCTTGAACAGAGAGGGTGGCCATTGTCCGATCACGATCACACTGCTGATAACGATCTTCTAACAAAACTTGAGGGATACTTCCGCGAGGCTGTCCGAGCTCCGTCTTGGAGGGACTTTCAGACTAACGCCGTCAAGATCTCCAACTACAGAGAGAACAAGCAGTGGACTGCAGCCGAGATTAAAGAGCTGGTAGAGATACGCCACCAGCCCCTCTACATCAACAATCAGGTGAAGGTAACCATAGACTTCCTCAACGGGGAGTTTGCTCAGCTGAAGACTCGGGTTGGCGTTCGCCCCCGCACGGGCGAGACAGATCAGCTGGCCGCAGATGCCATGTCTGACATCTTCCGGTACATCTACCAGAATAACGCCCTAGAGTTTGAGGAAAGAGACTGCGCCGACGCAGGCTTTACTATAGGTCGCGGGGTGCTAGATGTTCAGGTTTCCTTTGATGATCTGTTCCAGCCCGAGATTATAGTTCGCCGGGAAGACCCCTTGGCTGTCCATCCCGATCCGCATTCGAACCATTACGACTGGAATGAGGATGCTCTCTATATCTGTCGATCGAAGTGGGTTGACGTGGACAAAGCTATCGAGCTGTACCCCGGCCACGACGACACCCTCAAGAGTATACTGTCCGGAGGAGATCCTGCCCACGGAGACCTCGCAGAGAAGGATGCATCAGAGGGAAATAAGGAGCAGCTGTTTGTCGACACCGATCGCAAGCGAATCCGCCTGGTAGAGGTTGAGTACAAGAAATTTAAAAGACGAACCGTGTGGGTTGCTGACGATCACATCATCCACGAAGACGACATCACACCAGCAGAAGCAAAAAAGCTCAAGCTTCCCAAGCTGGTTCGCGTTACGCATACCATCTCCCTTGGCGTTTTCACCGAGGGGGTACTTCTTGAAAATAGTGAAACAGAGTACCAGCGCTTCTCTCTCACGCAGTTCCTAGTTCATCGCAAGAGGAGCGGGGAGCCCTACGGTCCTTGCTGGGCGGCGCTTCCTCTGCAGGACTCCATCAACAAGCGCGGGTCGAAGGCGATGCACCTTCTTAACAGCAGGAGAGTCAAGTTCGAGCGCGGCGCCGTTACCAACCCCGAGGCTCTGGCTGTGGAACTGGCTAAGCCAGACGGACAGATAGAGCTGAACGAGGGGAAGTATGAAAAATTTGAGTGGGAGGACAACAGGGAGCTGGCCGCAGTGCACATGGCCTTTCACGATTCGGATATCGCCAACTTCCGCAGGGTGACCGGTGTCAACCCGGATGCTCTGGGGGAGAAGTCGGAGATCCGCAGCGGTGTTGGAATTGCCCGCAAGGTGGCCCAGACCAAGACGGTAAGCGCGGGCGCCTTCGACAACTTCCGCAGGACCCGGCAGGCCATGGCCCTCACGGTAATTGACCGCGTGCAGGTGGTTTACACCCCACGCAAGATTGAGCTAATCACCGACGATCCCCAGGATGCCGTAAACGTAGAGCTCGACCGAGAGGGGCTCGATGCGGTCAAGCAGGGCAAGTACGATATCGTGATCTCGGATCTGCCTAACCTCATAAACACCGAGGAAGAACAGTTCCAGAAGCTTGCAGAGATACTGCCTGTCATGTCGCAGACCAGCCCCTTCTGGGCAAGGATGCTGATAGCATCTTCCAGTCTGCCTGACAAAGCTAAGTATATTAAGCAGTTGGATGCCCTGCCGAAAGGTCCACAGATCCAACCCAAGATGGCCATATCTGCACAGCTGGACAACATGAGCCCGGTCGAGAGGGCCTACCTCTACCAGCAGATGGGTGCTGCAGAGGTAGCCCAGGCGGTCATGCAGGAGAACAGACCCCCCAGCGACATGCTCAAGCTCCAGGGGGAGCAGATGAAGCTCCAGGGGGCTCTGGCGAAGATAAAGGCCCAGATTGAGCAGATACAGGTCAAGGCACAGGTGGAGGGCCAGAAGGCAGAGCTGGAGCTGCAGGTGGCCAATGCGGAGGCGCAGGCGGCTACTGTACAGTCAAAGATCGATATCGTGCTGGCTCAGATGGAGCTGGAGAAGGCGAGGTTGGAGATCGAGAAGGCTGAGCTGGGTGTGGAGAAGGCCGAGGTTGACATTGAGAAAACCAAGGCGCAGGCCAAGGCCGCAGCTGCAAAGCCAAAACCAACAGGGAGTAAAAAGTAATATGGCCACACGCGAAATCAGGATACCCCACTCGGAAATACAGAACAGCCAAACCATCACCCAGGTGAACGAGCGAGCCTTCAAGAAGGCAGGCCTGGACATGCATGTTAACGGTGTAGAAGAACTGCATGATGACAACAAGCGTGGCGAGCGAGTGCTGAAGGTCCACAAGACGACCACGTATTTTTTCATGGGGAAATGAAAAGGTCTTGGAAATGTGCTATCTGCAAGAGGCAGGTCTTCCATCTTATATTTTGTAAGAGAGGGACAGTCTGTCTTGCTTGCTACGATACACATCTGTGCTAGTACATAAATTTTGAACATATGAATTTAGTGAACACTTCCCCTTCATGGCGAAGGGCGTGATCGCTACCCAATCGCCTTCCTCGCACTAGCGAGCGGTTACACACAAGGAGAAAGTTATGGATCCTAAAGATAAAGAAACCGTAGAGGGTCAGGTCACAGAGTCTGATGAAAATACGGACAACACAGAGCTAGACGATGTCTTCGGAGAGGCCTCCAATGAAGAGCCGAGCGACACAACCGCTTCCGGCGACGAAGAGCACAAAGAGGAAGTCACCGTTGAGAAGACTGAGGAAGAGATAGCTGCTGTAAAGGTAGAGGAAGATAAGGCTGCAGAGGAAGCGAAAGTAACCTACGAGGCTCTGTCTGACAAAGAGAAGGTCGCAGAGGACAAGAAGGTTGCAGACGCTGCGGAGGCTACTCAGAAGGCTGAGTTTGAGAAGTTGTCTCCCGAAGAGCAGAAGGTCGTAACCGACAAGTTCGCTGCGGACGAAAAAGAAGCCGCTACCAAAGAGAAGACTGATGCCCAGGCCCGGTATGACGAGCAGACCATAGCACTCTCGAAGAGTGAGAAACGGAGAGCTGACACGGAGAGATGGGCGCAGGAGCGCCACCAGGAAGCGCTTCAGATGCAGCGCGAAAACATCATCCTCCAGAAGCAGGCCAAAGATCCGGACTACGATCCGGCAGCAGACGAAAGCCTAAAAGAGGTTGGCCCCACAGAAGAAGAGAAGGCTCATGCTTCAGAGCAGCGGGGGCGGGCAGGTGCCTCCATGAGAGCGGCTTTCGATAAGTATGGCGAGGACAGTGTCCGAGCCGAACTTGCTGAATATAAGGTTGTCTTCGGTGAAGACCGAGCAGTGCAGCAGCAGGTTAGGGATGCAGAGCAGCCTGTGGAGGAGGCTCTGAGCGTGCTTCGACTTAACAAGTTCTTTGTTGAGTTCGGGTCAGATCCAAAAGTAATCATGTCCAACGTGGAAACAAAGCTTCGCAAGGAGTTGACTGTCACGATCCGCAACGAGGAAAGCAAGCGCATCATGGCAGACCTGAAAAAGACAAGCAAGATCCCCAAGGGACTTTCTGGCGTTAAGACGATAGGATCCGGAGACGATAAAGAGAAAGTGACAGCGCCAGAAAAAGATTCCATGGAGGCACTTTTCGATAATCAATAACGAAGCTTCGCTTCTAGCGAAGCGCAAAGGAGAAAACACAAATGAGTTTCATAGAAATTCTAAACAGCAACGGCCTTACCGTAGAGGGATGGGAGAAGAATATTTTCTCAACCTACACGGGTAAGCTGATCTGGAAGCCTTTCATGGGAACAGGCATCGGTTCGATGGTCCAGGTCAAACAAGAGCTCACCAAGAAGAAAGGTGACGCCATTACCGTAGGCATCCGTGGCAGGATCCAGGGTGGACAGGTTACTGGCAATGCCAAGGCTATCAACAACGAGGGCACTCTGGTGTTCTACAACCAGAAGTTTACGGTGGACAACGTCCGCCGAGCCGTCAAGATCGAGGATATCCCCATGTCAGAGCAGCGGACTATGTTCGGCGTTCTGAAGCAAGCGAGGGCAGCTCTTGAGGAAGAGTTCGCTATCGACCTGGACCTTGATATTACGCAGGGCATGATGGGCAATCTTTCCACAGGTAAAGTCCAGGGACGTTACCTCTATGGAATCCTCAATTCCAACTATAATGATACTCACGCGACTGCGCTGGCTACCATTGACAACACCTCGGACAAACTCAGCACGAAGCTGGTCAGCGTCGCAAAGCGGAAGGCAACTCTTCCTGTCAACGCGACTAACAAAATCCGGCCTATCCGGGTAAAGAATGGCAAGAACTTCGAGCAGTGGTTCACGTTGTTCGCACACGACTATCCTATCAGGGATCTCGTTGAGTTGGATGCCGCATGGCAGAATTCTCAGCTGAACATTCCTCCTCGGACAGGATCGTCCAATCCCATCTTCACAGGTTCCGACTTCAAGGGAGCCTACGATGGCGTGCTGATCTATAAGCACAGCGACCTTGACCTTGCAACCAACACCAACAGCATTCAGACTGCCCACAACCTTCTGATGGGAGCACAGGCTGGAGTGGTGGTTTGGGCCCAGAAGGCCAAGTTTGCAGAAGAGGGTTCTGACTTCGGACATGATGTCTCCTACGAGCTCCATGAAATCCGCAAGGTCGACAAGTCCTTGTTCTCTAGCACCGACGGCGGATCGCAAGAGGATAACGGAATTATCAACGTGTTCACTGCTGCTGTCGCAGACTAACGGGAGGTAGAATAACATGGCACAGACAGCAATCGCCGCAAGGCGAATTCAAGCAATAGGCTCAGTGACTGAGTTCGTTGCGGGAGTCGTATCCGTTCTAGCGGACGGTACCACTACTCTGACTCTGCCCCAGTTTTCAGTGGTTCAGGGGTGTGTAGTCAGTGGCAGTACGAGTGATAAGGTTGCGGTTGCTACCAGCATCTCTGGTAACACCATCACCTTTGACAGTGAAACAGGCACTCAGGTCTGCCCGTACATAGCTTGGGGATTGGGTTTTAACTAGGCGTATCTATATAATCAAGTACCGGGGGGTCTCTCCAGGCCCCTCGGGAATGTGTTCTGTAGAGAATAACGGGTAAGGAGAAAGACAGAAATGGCTAACGAAGGAAAACGCGAGTGGTTTATTAAATTAGTCGACTCGCGGACTAAGAAGTTTGTAAACGATGACACCGGAGTGTTCGCGGTTTATACCGCCGGATCTCCCGTGCTCCTTCAGATCAACAACGCGGCTGGATCAGATGTCAAGCAGCAAGTTACTGACTTGGGAGACGACCACCGCACAGTGACAATGACAGATGGTACCCTCCGCTTCTGGACTGATCGAACAGTCTCAGCGGTTGATATCTCTGTTCTGACAGCTGGCGGACGTGCTTACTGGCTGGACGGAAACACACAGAGTCAGCATCGCATTGATGTTGACCCTCACCAGCAGAACTATGTGTTGGTTATCGGCCTGAATGACCAGGCTAGTGCTACCAACATCCGTAAGCTGGGTTTCCAGATGAAGAAGGGCATGATCGTCAATGACGTGTTCGTTAACGTGGTCGCTGGGTTTACTGGCGTTTCCGCGACAGACAACATCTGGAACATCGGACGATCTGGACAGGTAGATGGCTTCCTTAACGGGATTGCCATGAAGGCCACAGGTCTGAAGATCCCCGCCTTGGCATCGACAACGGGCCTAGTGATTGCGGTTGAGGTAAGAGGAACAGAACTGATCCGGTACTCCACAGGGGGAGCGGCAGCTACGCAGCAGGGATGGCTCACAAGGGTGCCCTACGTTGCTGTGACTGCGGTTGCTTCTAACAACTTAGTGGCTCGACGGACATCGACAGCGGTGCTCGTAGGGACAATCAACGCTGCCAGCAACACTGCTGGAAAGGCATATATCTATTACAGCTACACGCTGTTGCCTATGCCGTAGTGAAAACATTAATCAAATAGTTTTATGTAAGGGAGGCGCGATTATGAAAACTAATACCCCCGGCCTTTTAAAAGCCCCTGGCTCACCGAAGAACTTTATCTTGTCAGAGTACGAGATAGCCAGCAGGCACAAGGGGCAGGCAATGGCCGCTCAGGTAAATGCCAGAATGAAGTCGGGCTACTACAAAATGGAGAAAACTCTGTGCTACTGTGGCTCTGACAAAGAAATTGAGATCACTAAGAAAGAGAGATATGGCATCAAACATCGCATGGTGATCTGCGAAGAATGCGCCTTGATAAGGGTTAATCCCAGCATGACAGCTGAGAGTTACGAAGAGTTTTACAACACGGAGTACCGGTCTGTCAGCCACATGATAAGCGGTACGCAGGATAACCCCCTTCGAGACGACATGGATGCCATAGCTCTTCATTGGGTTATGGAGCAGAACAAAGGCAGGCAGGTAGTGCAGGCATTCAAGGATCAGGGACAGCCCATGCCCAAAACAGTTCTGGATTTCGGCTGCTGGATGGGCGGAGTTATGGCTATGTTTAAAGACGAAGGCTGCGAGATCACCGGCGTTGAGTTCAGCCTAGAGGGCAAGAAGCTATCCGAGGATATGGGGTTCGAGACGTACCGCACGCTTGATGAGCTGATTGCACAGGGTCGCAAGTTTGATTTGATCATTATGCAGGACATCATTGAGCACCTGACAGATCTACCCGGCGACATAAAGAAGATAGAGAGCCTCCTTGCTGACAAGGGGGTCCTGTACGTTTGGACTCCGGGGTTGTTCGGAGAGTCACAGAATCTTGGCACTCTCTTTCAGGTTGCGCACACATTTCAGTTCTGCGGACAGACTTTGGATTATGTTCTGAACACTTTAGGATTCGAGTCCTTCTACCTGGACGAACAGATCTGCTCTTTCTGGAGGCGCAAGGAAGGCTTGGAGCATAGCCTGATGGCTGTCAAACCTGTGGAGTGGGTTGACTTCTCCATGGATCAGCTTACCGAAAAGATATCAAGAAAGCTTCCTAACTTCCGAGGAGTTTGCAAGTTTACTCGCAAGTCACGATACGAGAATATTGAGGAGAACTGCAAGCAGCATCTCCCCGATATACAGGCTCTGACTAACAAATACGTGGGAGATCTGATAGTGATTTCTGGAGGCCCCTCGGTCCCCGAGCAGCTTTCCGTAATCAAGGATATGCACAACAAGGGCATTCCGGTTATGTGCATCGCCAGGATGTATCCCTTCTGCGTTGACAATAGCCTGGGGCCTACCTTCGTTGTGTCGATGGATGCAATGGAAGAGCAGGAGAAAGGTTTCGAGAAGATTAATCCGGGTACCTTGCATCTCATGTGCTCGGTAACCCGCCCCTCACTCTTTAAGGATCTACCTGAGGGTAGCTCTTATATCTGGGATAATATGGATGAACCCAGAGTGAAAGACATACGCAGAGCAGCCGGCTACACTGTAGCTACCGTCATACGCGGTGGGGCTACTGTCACGGTTTCAACTCTGTCTCTGGGCATGAACCTGGGCTTCACAGACTTTCATGTGTTCGGCGCGGACTGCATGTTCTCAGACAAAGATCATACTCACGCTGAGGGTATCGCGGGAGAGAGCGTAAAAAGCATAGAAGAGGAAGTGACCATCAAGGATGTAAAGTACAAGAGCACCGCTTCCTTTGTCATGTTCGCCACCCACATACTGAACATGGTCTGGGCTGGGTATTGTTCTGGCCTGCTACATAGCATTAAGTTCTATGGCGAGAGTCTCATCAATAAAATGTGGGACGGCAATTTCCTGACTGAAGAAGAAATTAAGGAGAGAGAAGATGGCAATTAGCACTATAGACCTGGCTACCCCGAGTGGCCTGCAGCAGTACGAGAACACCGACCTTGACGAAGTGAAAGCCGGCATCAAGGCATCTTCGGCAGTGGTCAAGTATATCGAGATCGATAATCCGAATGGCGCCGAGGTCTTCGTAAAGCTTTGGAACGTGGCCGTGGGTAGCGTTACGGTGGGAACGACTCCTGCTCAGGCGGTGATCATGGTCCCGGCGAATACAGTCCTGCCTCTGCCCTTTCCTGCGGGCTGGACCTTTGGAACAGCTCTGACTGCGGCCTGCACTCTCTTAGCCATAGAGAACGATGCCACAGATCCCGGAGCGAGCGCAGTGATCTTGAGGGTGCTCTACGTTTAGGAATAGTCATCATGGAAAAGACTGGGATTATAGCTATCCTGATAAGAGAAGCTTCGTCTCTCAGCCTTTTTGACATAGCAGGAATGATTTTTGCTACAGCCCTGTGGACAGTAAAGAGGTATTGGAGAAAATGATCAAGAGGGATGAACTTATAAGGGATGCTCTCTGGCATGTTCGGGCCTTGCCCCCCGATGGTCGTGTAAGCCTGGAGCTGTTGCGCAGAGCTACGCGCATGCTCAACAATGTCATACGACAGGAGAATCTAAAATTAACCGGTGACAATCGGGCCCTATGGGCTACCGATAGCGCCGGTTTATTTTTGGTTGGAGACAGCCACATGTACGGCGTAGCGCAGGGGCTTCGTCCTGATGCTCAGGAGATCTTCAAGATCGTCCTCCGCAGCGACACCGGAGGTGACAGCCCGGTAAAGATAATTTCCCAGAGCACCTACGGGGCTCTCCCCAACAAGAATGAGCAGGGAGACACCACGGCCGTATTCATCAAGGAGGGAAACCGACCCCCTGAGAACGTCTGGTTTCTCGATCAGGTGAAGAACGGTACGGCAGAGGTACCCGACAAGGTGCTCGCTGACGGAACCTCTTGGGAGTGTATTCAGGCACATACTTCTGACGATGACAGCAGGCCTGGAGCGCAGAGTGGCTTCCTGTACTGGCAGAAGAGCAGGAGCGACGCTAGCACAGATTGGGCTGATGCCACCGCATATGTTAATGGGAACATGCTTTACTATTCATTCAAGAAGCCTCTCGCCACTTTCGAAGATGCATACTCAAATCCAGACATGCCGGAGGGGTGGGAAGGGTATCTGACCTTTAAGCTAGCTCTGCAGATGGCTGCTGGTAGGAACCTTCCCGAGAAAGACATCCTCGTGTTGCAAGGGTTGATGAAGCAGGCCGCGCAGGACATCTTCCCCAGCCGTCAGGAGACAGGCTCAGACAAACACAACAAGGGGATGTACTTTTAGGAAGGAGACCAAATGAGTTCAGTACTTGTAGCAAGAGCAACTTTTGTTTATGAGGGCGCCCGGCTTGCAGCGATAGCAGCTCAAGCACCGGTTATTCCTGTACCTTGGCCAGAACGCGAACAACCGTTCCAAGACCAATTTTTAAGAGTTATTGAGCGGCAGTGTGGTTCGTTAAGATCCTCATCTCCTGAAGAATTACATGGCAGTTGGATGCAAGCTTATTATGTAATGGGCTGGCAGTACGGGGAAATATACGACAAAGAGCAGAAGATTCATCCTGATTTAGTACCTTACGCCCAGCTTGGGCAGCTAGAGCAAGACAAAGATGCCGTGTTTATTGCATTATGTGACATAGCAAGGCAGTGGATTCGTTAGTGGGGGGAGAGATAACTAATGGCACACGAGGAGACACGCAGCTTTAGCTTCGACGGCAAGGAACATCTTTTCAGTTCTGTAGATCCAGACACAAAAGAAGCTATCTCTGACGATGAAATAATAAAGAGATTTAAGAACAAGAAATTAGAACCCATTGGCATTTTTGATAGCATAGATGAAATGAAGGCCTTCGCAGAGAAGCGATCAGATGATGCAGGACGCAGAGAAGACGATAAACAATTCGATGAGGACTTTGACTAATGGCAGGCAGAACATTTCCAGATGAACTGCAGGAGTTCAATCCGGGAGAAGAGAGAGATTTTTTCTTTGACTTCGTTGATGAACTCGACGGGGACACAGCGGGTTCAGGCACCGTTGAGGTTATGGACGCTGAGGGCAAGGACGTCACCCAAATGATAGCTCCCCCCAGCGGAGAATTTGGCAATTGGACCCAGAGCGGCACCAAGCTGACTGTCACCTTCAGGATCCCCCTCCAGAACTTCTCACCGTCATACCTGGCGGTGTTCACGCAGGTGTCCACCACCAGCGGAGAGAAGTGGAAGAAGTACCTGGGCATCCTCGTGCAGAACTTGACCGGCGTATTCTAATGTCCACCTATCAAATAGGTGCCTTCCAGGGTTTGAACGATCTCAACTACGCCGGCGATGGCCGGCTCTCGAGGATCGTCAACAACGTGAATGTGCGCAACGGGCGGATCACCGGACGCGGTGGCATTGATGAACTCAATAACATAGCTTTAGTTTCGTCAACAACCCCCATCATAGGGCTGCTGCCTTACTACACCAAGGACCTTACAACCCAGCTGCTGCGGATCACACCGACCAAAGCCTTTGAGTTAACCAACGCTGCGGACGGAGCCTGGGTAGACGTTACCGGGGTAAATCTCCTGGCCGCATCCACAGACTTCCCCGTGGGAATCAACCACGACGAACTGCTTCTGTTCCTCACAGGGAAAGACCGCGCACGCAAGTGGGCAGGCTCGGGGAATGATACCGTGGTGCTCGCTGGCACACCGCCATTCGCAAAAGCTATCATGGTGATGGTAGGATTTGTGATGCTGGGCAACGTCTCCGACGATGGCACCTTCACTGATACAGTCCTCGGCCACCTGAAAGTACGTTTCACAGACGACTACGACAACGACTGGTCCCCTTGCATAGGCCACGAGCTAATCCTCGACGAGACCAACGGCCAGATTGAGGCAGGAGCGGTCCACGGGATATATGGCGTGTGGGGCAAGTCTGACGCCATAATCAGCACCCGCTTCCTCGGGTCCGGGCGGGGGTTCTTCCAGAGCGCACTACGCCTGGGTGGACAGAACAAGGGCGTAATGGCTCCTCTCTCGTTCAAGCAGACCAAGTCCGGAATTATATTCCTGAGCACAGACCTGGAGCTGTACATTACCGATGGTATCTCGGTGAAGCCCCTGCCCCCTCGGGTGCAGAACAAGCTTCAGAAGGACATGCAGGTAAGCAAGGCCCGCAACTGCTTTGCCGAGGTAGTGGAGAAAGAAGAGTCCTACGATCTCTTCATCCCCATCGACTCTGACACCTGGAACGCTGCTCGCCTGCGGTACAACTACCGCACGGGAGACTTTGCTTATAACGAGTATGACGGCCATGAGTTTGTCCGTGCTGCTAGTTATCGATGGAACAACACTGTTGCCGAGAAACTCGTAGCCAGCACTACCGATCTTGTTTGGGAGCTAGACAGCACAGATGTCGATGACAATGGCACCAGAGTGAAACGCTTCTGGGAGACCGATTGGTTAGACTTTGGAATCGCCAGCCCAAAAGTTGTGTCAGGCGCCTACCTAATTTTTGACAAGGTAAGGAACTGTAGAGTGAAGATTAGCATTGCGGTAGATAGAAAAGAAAAATTTCTATTTAGCAAAACTTTTGATCTGGTGGGAGAGGCAGGAGAGCGGGACACAGTAGTGGAGTACAAGATCGGGGAAGATCTTACGGGAACTCAATTTGATCTGCGGATCGAGATGTATCACTACGGCACCACGCAGGCCGAGTTAATTGGCGGAGGTATATTTTATGAGCAGGTCTCTGCCCCTATAGAACTTCGAGAAAATGTTGCAGCACAGGGGGGGTAGAATGAGCACCCGGCTTGTTGTGTGAAAATGGCGACTCTGGTTGATTTGGAAAGCTATAAAAAGATTTTGGAGGCAGGAAAATAATGGCACGACATAGCGCAGGAATTTTAACGGCAGCAGGATCAACAACTCTACCTATCATTAGTTTGTATTCAGCAGCCGCTAACGGGGGCCGACTCCTCGAGGTGGGAGTGTTCAACACCACAGCGACAGCCTTGGCTTTGAATCTGCAGAGGGTTACCACAGCAGGAACTCAGGGAGCCGCAATAACAGAAGCTACCCACGATCCCGCCGTACCGCCGCTGATGACAGCTTTCACCACCCACTCAGTGGCTCCCACCCTTGGGGACGACCTTGGCTACCGGGGCGTGCTCGGTGCGGCCGTTGGTGCAGGAATCATCTGGACCATGAGCGGAGGCGGAATAATTATTCCTGTGGGTACAGGCAACGGCATTGCGCTCATTGTTGAAAATGGAACGGGGCAGATCTGCCAAGCGTATCTGGTATGGGCAGAGTAAGACTCTTCAATGGCAGCACAGGACTCTTTCCTTTTACTGGTGGTGGTGAGGAAGAAGTAGAAGACGAAAAGCCGTCTCGGGTGATGGGCATGCAGGCTTTGCTGCTGCTCCTTCTCCTGCCTCCTACTAACATTCGCATCGAGTCCAGGACTACCACAACTGCGGTCCTTGTGTGGAATAACGAGGCAACTAACTTTACTCTCATAGAGATAGATCGAGCCTTGGGAGATGGGGCTTTCGCCAACATTGCCAAACTATCCACCGAAGCGGGAACGTACACAGACACAGGGCTTGCCGTGGGAACTCGATATCGATACAGACTGAGGATTGTATAGATGTCACTCAACGATAATTTAGTAGCCTTCTGGAAGCTGGGAGAAGCCAATGGGGCAACTCGCATTGATTCTATTGGCAGCAATAACTTAGCTGACCACGGCACCGTAACTCAAGTTGCAGGACAGATTGGCAATGCTGCAAAATTTGTTAAAGCTAGCAGTCAGTACCTAGATATCAGTGATAATTCAGAGTTGCGCACGGGAGATGTGAATTTTACTATTGCTGGCTGGGTCTACTTAACCAGCAAACCTGTTTCTAGCGTAGCTATGTATATTGCTAGCAAATGGACTGACTCCAGCGATCAGAGGGAATGGAGTTTATTGTGGAACGAAACTTTAGATCTATTTCAGTTTACTGTTAGTCCAACTGGAACTAGTTCATCCGTCACGCTGTCTGCAGCTTCGTTTGGAACTCCTGCTATAGCCACTTGGTATTTTATTGTTGCTTGGCATGATGCCGATAACGACACTTTAAATATCCAGGTAAACGACGGCCCCACAGATTCCCTGGCTCACACTACGGGAGTTTTTGGCGGAACATCAATTTTTCAGATAGGACGTCTGGATACGGTGGGACATCTTAATGGTCAGGTTGATGCTGTTGGGTGGTGGAAGGGAAGAACTCTCAGCATCCTCGAGCGCAGCCAGCTGTACAACGAAGGAGCCGGGGTAGAACCCCCATTCCTGGAAAGTACTTACTCAGCACCGGTAACTGTGGTCACTCAAAAATGTGACAGCGATACTGGGTTTATCAGGGAATTAATTCTCCCTCGCATCGCAGACGGAGATTCAGACCCAACTAATATTTCAAACTTTCTGAACGAGCAGGCAGAATTAATAGAGAGGAAATACAATACTCAGGTAGTTAAAGAGGTACCCTGCGATGCCTGCGTTGTGGATGGAGCAGTCGTCTTAGACTTTGGCAGATGTGCTAGCTTTGAAATCTTAGTTGACCAAGACATTAACTCTATCAGCTTTATAAACGCTGCTCCTGGAGACGAGGTCGACATCCTCTTTAGAGCCAACAAGGATGCGACCATAAGCGGGTGGCCGGACTGGTTTGCATGCCGGTTCTGTGGAGATGTAGAGACTCCTGTCCAAATAAAGGCTGGACAAATTCTTAGAAAGTCAGCTAGAGTTAATAGCAGAGGAAGTGCCTCGCCAAAGGGAAGTAGTGCCAGCAACTGCTTGGCTTCCTGCATGAAACAGGGTCTTCTCAAAGGCGTAGCTGGTGATGTTATTGCAGAGACCTGCGCAGAAGCCTGCCCTGACGCAGAAGATGAACCAGCGCCTGGTCCTATCGGCGGCGGGGGCGGCAGTGGAGGGGGTGGTCAAGGAAGTGGTGAATCCACTGCAACATGCCCCTGCACTCCGGACGACGGGGACTTGCTCACTGTGGCTATCTGCACAGAGATAGATTGCGAAGCTGCAGAGCCAAAGGTAGTGCTGACAGTCTGCGGAGGGACTCCTCCATACGCATGGTCTACTGTAGGCGGAGAAAATCCCACAGGAACTGTTACTGGCAGCTCAGATAGAAATTTTAAACTTGAGCCCACCGCAAACACTACTCCAGGAGAGCCAGGAACTGCATACGCTCGGGGGCATGCTGAAATTCGATCAGAATCTGGAGGTTGTGTGGGCGTTGTGCAAGCGGGGGCTACTTACAATTGTGCTGGAGTTAAAACAGGTAGCTGCACAAACAGGCCAATAAGCGAGATAGGAATAATGCCTACTGTCTGCGAGCATGTATCGGCAGCGCCTCTTGTCTGCTGCAGAGATAGTAACGGTCCCTGCTGTGGGCAGGGAGGTTGCGCTGACGACGGAAATTGTGAACCGTGCGAGCAGCGCACGGTAGACCTAAGAACTCAAGGCATGATAGACAACGGCTGCAAACCCTGCAGCTCCACAATGGACGGTGTAATAGTTACTGTCACTGATGCTGTGGGGGCAGTTGTCTCAACGGTGGTGCGAACATGAACACAGTAATTCTAGAGGGACCTCAAGGACGTCGAGAAGTTATTTCTGGAATACGATATCATCTCCTTCCCGGAGAAAGGGTTATTGACTCAGGAGAAGGAGGAGATACTAACCCTGACAATAAAAAGCTTCAGGAGATGGCTAATGCTCAAGGCATGGGTGTGGGAGATCTAGTGGCGAAGCTGACGAAGGTATTCGGCATCAAGCCCTGTGCCTCATGCGAGCAGAGACGCAGAGTTTTAAACAAACTTCGAATTAATAATTGGAAGATAACGAAGGAGAAATAGATGGCAACCCCCCTAATACGAACGGGATTAGCTACAGATCAGTCCCAGAGTTCATCGGAAAGTTTTCGAGGGCCTCAGTTCGAGCAAGAGCTGGCTAACTCCAGGAACCTCTCCGCGAACTTCCCCGAGCAGATTATTCAGTTTCTGGCACCCCTGCTCATACCGCAGCAGAGGGCTACCGATCGAGCACGGTCGAACCTCCAAGATACCTTCCGCACAACCGGAGGCTCCAAGAGCAGCTTCGCCGGCCAGCGGTTCAAAGAGTTCGAGACCGATGCAGCTCTGAATGAGATTCTCGGGATTACGGAGGGGGCCAAAGCCTTCTTCCAGCCCCTGGCAAACCTGCAGAACAACAGGCTGTCCGTGGCGGGCACCCCTCTGAACAGAGCAAGTGGCAGCTCCAGCGGAACAAGAGAAGCTTTTGCAGGGGATCCAGGCTTCTTGCAGGAAGGACGATTGTCGGCTGCTGGTGACCTCCAGACTCAGAGACTTAATTCTGATGCAAGCCTGCAGGCGCAGAGACTGCAGTCTGACGCAAGCCTTCAAGCTTCAAGGATAGCGGCCGCTAACAGCATTGCTTCTCGTGTCGGAGCCCGCTCTGGAGGATCAGCTAGGAAGCCTTCAGGTGGAGTCACTCCAAGTAGAACAGGAACAAGAACTTCATCCGGAATTTCTAATCTCGGTCAAATCAATGCGGATATAGACAGCCTTCTGGCCGACAATCCCGGAGGCATCTTCGGATCAAGCGGCGGAGGCTCAAGCTTCTTCGATCCGGGATCTTCAGGGGGAGGCAACATTAGCTTTAATGCTGATACAGGTCGGGCGGTGAGCACTTCTGGTCCTAACAGTGGCTTCAACCAGTTCGGTGATAATTTTAATCTTCAGCCTGACTTTGATCAAGACTTTTTCGAAGGATTTTAAGGAGCACCCATGGGCCAAGTAGACGATGAAGTTGCAAGGCTAATTGCCTCGGGAGATCTAACCGAGAACAGAGGAAGAAGCTCCTTCTTTCGGGGGGGCATTGCTAACCGGCTGATTAGACAAAATATTACTGGAAAAGCCGGTACGCTTTCTGCCGCAAACAGAGATGACCCCGAGCTGCGAGCTCGGCTAATTGAGAATGCGGGGCGGCTTGGACAGGCTCGATTCATGAGCCAATTTAGAGCGAAGCAGGAAGCGCTCAGAAATGCAGCTTCGAAGAGGGAGCTGCAGAAATCAACCGGGGATGCTCGGCTGGCCACAGCGCAGGCTGCTCTCCGTAGGGCTAGGGGCGGGGGAAGAGGCGGGGAAGGCAGCGCAAGCGCTGAAGCCTTGGAAGCTCTAGGCTTCAGTCCCGAAAACATAAATAAATTTAAAGGAAATATTTCTCCTAAAACTGCTCGATCTGCCGCAGGATTCAGAGAGCAGAGGGTAGGACAGCAGGGTAGGAAGAACAGCCTGCAGCTCCGACGCGAGAAAGAAATAAACAGACAAAGAGAAAGCAACAGAACGAACAACAGAGCTAATGCAAAGCAAGCCGCAGCAAATGTTAAAACTCAGCTTGCTGCTATCAAAGATCAACTTGGTTCCATAGACCCGGTTGAAAAAGATAAGGCTCTAGCCTTGGTGAAACAGCTGCTAGACCAACAGAATGCGGGGGGAAACGCGCTCCCCGAAGATCAGGTTGAGTCATACAGGCAGGCCGCTTCAGTCCAACTTCCCAAGGGGGCTACTCCCCAAGAGATAGACGAGCTGGCTGCGGAGCTGGCTAGAGCCGACGGCTTCGAGTTCGCAGGAGAATAAATGCCCGAGCTCACTGAAAACCCCTTTACAAGGACTGACTCTGTTCTTCTGCCCCCGCAAGCAGAAGAAAAGACCGAGCTTCAGATGCTTGATGAAGATATAGCCCGCAGAAAGAGGGCGAGAGCCCCAGAGTCCAAGCCTCCCTTCCTGCAGAGGCTGGCGACCAGTCCCGTGGGTGATATCTTTGCGGAGCTACTGGAAGGTACCGCTCCCTTTGCAGAAGTGCCCGCAGGCCTAGCTGCTGGGTCGATAGCGGCCACAGTACGCCCGTTTGCCGCAGCAGGCCTCCTTCCCGGCGTGGGAGGGCCTGGACAAGCCAGAGAGAGCATTGTATCTGACCTGACACAGGGAGTAGATCCCCGTCCCAAAGCCCGAGCCAGAGCCCGCCAGTTTGACGAAGACGTAGATCCCCTCCTGCCCAAGCCCCAGGGCAGAATCTCACAGAAGATATTTGAAGCTGTCGACAAGCCCTTTGCTGCCATAAAGAATGACCTCGTCCGGGCCGGGATGAACCCAGAAGACGCTCAGCTCCTGATAGAAGCGGGCTTTTTAGCTGCTCCTGCTGCGGTAAGAGGGGGCAAAGCTGCCTTCCGGGGTGCCCGAGCGCTAGGAGAACGAGGCTCAACCTTTGGGCCTGTTAAACCAAAACCTCCCGCAGAAAAGCTTGGTGGTACCACTCCCGAAGAGATTACAGTTAGCCTGAAGAAAGCGGACGTCACCGCAGAGCTAGCAGAGCTGGGTATAAAAGCAGAGCGAGCAGACAGGGTGTCTTTCGAGGCTACTCTCGACCAAGCAAAGGAAGTCATAAAGAATGATCCCACAGCGCCAGCCCGTCTGGCAGCAGAAGCACTGGAGAGCGCCCGAGCTCTTAACCCCGTAGAGAAAGCTACTCTTCTCACCGAGAGGGTGCGCTTGAGCAACCTGCGCGAGCAGATGGACGGACTCCTGGAAACAGCGCAGAAAGGTAGAGATCAACTCGCTATCGATACTGCGAAAGCAAACGTGGAATCTGTGCGCGGAGAGTACCAGGCTGTCAGCGAAGCAGCCCTCCTGCAGGGCAGAGAGAGCGGATTGAGTCTGGCCTTTCAGAAGATGCTGCTGAAGAGAGACTTCTCTCTGGCTAATCTGGAGAGGCAGCGGCGGACCATTAAAGGTAAGGCTTTGAACCCCAAGGAGCTGCAAGAAACCAAGGCGCTGCATGAAGGCATAGAGAAATCCCAGAGGAAGCTCGATGAAAAAGTCAAGGGGCTGAAAGAAGAGCAGGAGGCCAGCCAGGGATCCATAGAAGAGATCTTCAAGGAGCCTGCTGAAGAAGTTACCGTATTGCGTGATGATCAGACGGGACGCGGGTCTGCGGGTGAGGGCAAAACTGTTTCTTTAGAAAACATAAAGAGAGACAAAGAGGTTGTTACCTACAAACTTAAAAAGCCTGAAGACGTTGCTCCTGGGGGAGTTAAAGCTGAGATTTTAGCGAAGGGCAGCGAAGACGTTAGGCC
>SDBV01000640.1_pt1 | contig 50759 bp, 32 predicted proteins | sample 2277081 | NCBI WGS metagenome assembly SDBV01 (sample SAMN10402039, study PRJNA504765) | marine sediment metagenome | isolation source: marine sediment core GS10_PC15, 223 cmbsf | place: Arctic Ocean: Southern Knipovich Ridge | collected 2010
ACTTTAACCTCGTAGTCCAGCTTCTTGTGGTTTGCGGACAGGATCTTCTTGATAACCGCCGACACCGGCACGACATCCTTCTGGTCCGCCACGTTTATTGTCACCTCGTGCAGCTCGACGCGATCTATTTCCTGTTGACCGCTCGTCAGTTTGACGAGCACCTCTCCGAACCGACTTTGAGCCGCCGATAGAGGAATGAACATCCGCTCGGTCGCCCCCTGGGTAGTCCCTTCCGCCAGCTGGAGGCCGTTCCGGCCGGCGTTCAATTTCGTAGAGGTCTCGCCCTTTGATTCCATCACTCCGATGACCCGATAGTATTGGTTGCCGACGCGAACCGAACGGCCCACAGGCCTATCGATAGGGAAGAGCGTATCCGCCATGGTCTCGCTGAGCACACAGACATTGGCTTTGGCTTCCATCTCGATTTCCGTGAAGAACCGTCCCTGGCCAATCCGGTGGTTACAGATCTCGGGATACCACGGAACCGTTCCCATGATATCGCAGTCGATTCGCCGGGCCCGGTTCCAGATGGTTTTCCGGATCAAGCGGCCTGGAACGATGATCTTCACATTCGGGATGGTTGCCCGGATCTGCCTGACATCGTCATACTTCAGACCGTACTCGATCATCCGGGACTGTACCGAGGTGATATTCTGCTCTTCGGGCGGCTTCACACTGCGCAGGATGATATTGCTGCTTCCGAGACTGCGAAGCTGTTCTTGCGCCTCATAACTGGCCCCCTCCCCAATCGCGAGCATCGCAATAACGGAGCACACACCAAAAACGATACCCAGGACCGTCAGGAGAGAGCGGAGCCGGCGCAGCCAGAGACTCTTCAACCCGAGCAGTACCGTTCTCTTCATTCGCGTGAAGAAGGCTCGACGGCGCTTTTGTAACACTGTCTTGTCGGATCTATCGCCTGACATCTTCCTCGATATGCCCATCCCGGAGCCGGACCGTCCGCATGGATCGGTGCGCGATTTCCTCGTCATGCGTCACCATAAGCAACGTCCGGCCCTGCTCACGCAATTCATCGAAAATCTCTAGAATCTCAGCGCCTGAGGAGGAATCCAGATTCCCCGTCGGCTCATCGGCCAGAATGACGACTGGATCATTTGCCAGAGAGCGAGCGATGGCCACCCGCTGCTGCTGACCTCCTGAAAGTTCGTAAGGCTTGTGGTTCAGCCGTGATTCCAGACCCACCCGCAAGGCCAGTTCCGTCGCAATGGCGCGACTCTCCTCCTCTGTGTGTCCCTGGTAATACAGCGGCACCTCGATGTTCTCGAGGACAGAGAGTTGTTGGATCAGGTTGTACGATTGAAAAACGAAACCGAACCGGCTTCCCCGAATGTCCGAAAGGGTGTCATCATCCAGTTGGGCGACATCCCTATCACCCAGCAGATATCGACCCGAAGTGGGCCGATCGAGGCAGCCCAGGAGGTTCAGCAGGGTGGATTTCCCGCATCCCGACGGCCCCATGATACTAACGTATTCTCCCTCGCAAAACTCCAGGCTAATGCCGCACAGGGCCTCGACCGTGACCGTTCCCATCTGGTAGGTCTTGCGAATATCTTCGAGTTTGACGACTGTCGCGGCCGACATCAACAACGCTCCTCCGAAAAACCATCTCCCTGGCCGATTAATAAAGTCGGCCCTGGTGCCACAGGGCCGGACTGACAACAAAAGGTCGCTTGTTCCTATGCCTCTTCTTCGCTCTCGTCGGGAGGGTCAAGCAATACTTCTTCGCCCTCCGCGATGCCGCTCTTTATCTCGATAAAATCCTGGTTGAACTCTCCGGTCTCAACCTCTCGCCGCTCCGGTTCGCCTCCGTTGAGTACATAACATACCCGTTGGTCTTTGTAGGGGGTAATCGCGTTGATCGGAACATGGACCACGTCCTCCAGTTCCTTCACGAGGATCTCCACCTCGGCGGTCATATTAGGTCTCAGCCACTCGTGAACGCCGTCGATCTTGATTGTGACGGGATATACCTTCACATCCGGGTTCATCCACCGGTCTTCGGAGGCCGGCAGGACGCCGACCTTCATTACCTCCCCAGTCAGCTCCGCATCGGCGTACGCCTCCACGGTGATGCGCGCATTCTGCCCTATGGCAACCTTATTCACTTCCGTCTCGTGGACTTTGACCTTTACGGACATCTCCGTCATGTCCGGAATCGTGAGGATTTGCTGGCGTTCTCGGACCGTCGTCCCTTCCCGGATTGGGTCCTCTCCCCGCCAGCCACGGCTGTTGCCTCCGTAAACTACAAGTCCCGGGCGCTCTGCTCTAATGATGCAGTATTCTATCTGCTCCCGCTGTTCATCACAGTGTTGCTTTTCCATCACGTATCTTCTCTCGGCGCCCTTCAACTTGGCACTGGCCTGAGCCGTCTTTGAAATCGCCTCCATCTTGGCTCGTTCGAGCTTCCAGAGATTTTCCCGATATGTCAAAAGGAGCTTTTCGGCTTGCATGGGAAAATCGTACCGCATCACGAGCCCCCTGGAAGTCTCGGCGGAGTCGACCGAAATCTGTCCCTTCTCGAATTCCAGCTCGGCCTGATCAAGCTCCGATTTTGTCCTGTATTCTTTCTCGTAAAGACGTTGAATCCCTTCCAACTTGATCTGCGTCAACTTCAGCTGCGCCTGGGCCATTATATACTGGGTCTCCCTGTCACGGACCGCTTGTTTGGCTTGTCCGTCTCCAAGCAGTTGAGGATCGGCATATTGAGCGAAGTCGGGGATGGAAACATGCTCCAGTTCCGCCTTCACAGACATCTCGATGAACTCATTTTCGGAAGTCGCATCCGGATTTCCGTTTTCTTCTTTGGGGACGGCCGGATTGTCCTCAGGAACCGTCCGAACCTCCCTTGCTCCATGAGGATTCGCCCCAGGATCAGGAGCGGCGCCGGGAATGTTCTCAACAACCTCTATCTTAGAGGTGAGCTCAAGCTCCGCGGACGGCAATTCAATCGTCCCAATTTTGTCGATATCTTTTTCCAGTCCCATTTCGTCAAGGACGATCTCCGTCAAATCAGAACCCAAATATTTCTCCAGGTCCATGAAGGCAAACCGCGCCGACTGCTCGGCTGCACTGATCCTGCTTTCGTTTTCACTGAGTTGGACGGCATAGTTCTGCTGAGACTCCCGCAGGGAAGCAAAATGTTGCGTTACCTCGATCTCGTTGGCAATCAGTCTCTCGACCAGCTCGGAGGAGTCCAGCTCGACAAGCACTTTCCCATTCTTCACATCCTCCTCTGTGACCCGATAGCCCTCTTCGACGATGCTCAGGATCTTGGCCCCCTCGCGCCCTCTGACTCTGCTCCTGACCTGTTGGCTCTCTAAGGCCTCGATGTCTCCGCCTTCCAGTACGCTGATCCGGAGATTTCCCCTACGCGCCTCAAAAGTGATATCGCTGTCGCGCGTCTCATTATTGGTGCGGAAAAGGAGGAAAGCCCCCACCACAACGATAATGACCGCCGCGATCTTCCAGATGAGGCCGGCGAGGCGTCTTCCTCGACGGTCATTCTTCCTCCCTGCTGTGTCATGGCTCTTATTCATCCGTGAGATCCTCCCACTGTCCGTTCTTCTTGATGTACAAAATGCCCATGTCCCGCCAGAATCCCAGTTTAGTAATCTTATGGTCGACCATTGATCTCGTTCGGGCGTTCTGTGCATCTGTGAATTCATTGAGAGCATCAATAAGATCTATGGGACTTATGGTGCCGAGAAGGTCAAAAGTCATCTCCTGTTCTTCGTAGGTTCTTTCGTTCAGCTCCACCCCGCGGACGTTGCTCTCATAAGCACTCCTTGCTTCGTCCAGGTCGCGCCAGCCCTGCCGGGCATCCAGACGTACTCCGTCTTCAAATTCCTCAAGCTGTCGCCTGGCCTGTTCGTATGCAATCAGGGATCTTCGATAGGAATTCCTCTCGGCAGTCCTGTCAAGCTTCGGATCAAAATCCAACCCGGCGTTCCAAATAGCGCGGTTGAAGTCGAACTGCTCGAACGGATTGCCCGACAAGCTGGCCACAGTCGTTCCTAACACTACACTCACATCGGGATACAGCGCGCTGGCCGCAATCTCGACTCCTCTACCCACATCCTCGAGCTGATCGCGCTGGTTCTGCAGGTCCAGGCGAGTCACAAGAGCCACCTGGGCCGCTTCTTCCGCAGTGATACTCGGATGATCCAGGCCGCCCTCCATGAGCGAAGTCAACTCCTTCTCGTCCAGAATGACGGGCGCGTCCGGCGGGAGTCCCAGCTCTATCTTGAACACGTCCAGGCTCTGCCTGTAGTTCCTGATCGACTGTATCCAGCTCCTCTCCGCGCTGATTTGTTGTTGTTCAAACCGGCCGAGATCCACCAGGCGTTGGAGGTCTTCGGCGAACTCCGCTTGCGCACGCTCCAAGTTCCGGCGAGCGCTTAGATGCCTTTGCCAGTTGGTTCGGACAGTATCCCGGTCTTGCAGTACACGATAGTAGTTCGAGGCGATCTGCACCGCAAAAGTCTTGCGAGTGCGCGTAAACGTGCGCAAACCATAAAGGAGGTTGCGTTCTGCCTGCGTCAGGGTCTCGCGAGCGGTTTTCGTCCCCTGACCAATAATTGGCTGGCTGAAGGTCCCCGACAAGGTGGAAGAAGCGCTCTCGCGGCTGTTTCCGGTCAAAAACCTGAAAAAGTCCGATGACAATTGAAGGGCCAGCCGCCCTCCCCCTTTGAGGAGAAGACCCGCCTGCAGGCTGGTCTGGCCTGATAACGTCCTTTGTGCATCGATAGTCGTGTCTGGAGCGGTCGCGCCGGTCGCCCGGGTTGCCGAGGCAACGAGTTCGGCATAGGCATTCAACAGGTCCGCCGGCGTTCCCGCCAGATTCCCGACCGCGCGAACGAGTTCGGGCGATTGCACCGCGAATTCCGCTTCGTCGGAAAGCCGAGTGACGTCGCGCGTTGTACGGCGGAGGTCGCCTGACAGGAAACCCGCAAAGATCGGGTTGTAGTCACGCCGGGTCAGAGTCAAACCCAGAGCTTGCACGTACAGGTTCTCCTTTCGGGCCTGATGAGTTCGGCTGCTCTCAAATGCGATCGCCAGGGCCTTCTCAAGAGAGATCATGCGAGGAGGTTCCCAGTCCTCAACGGACTCTCCCATGTATTGTATGTATTCGTCGAGGTTCTCTGCCGTTGGGAACTCCTCGAGTAGCGGCAGGGCGGTGGGCTCGATCGTAAAGTCGAGCTCCATATTATCAACTGCCGGAGCCTTCTCCGAAATAAGACGGTAGGCGTCCCGATCCGCAGACATCCGATAGTGTTCCCTGGTGCACGCGGACGCGCACAAAACCGCACTCAAAAGAACTGCCAAAAGGCATGGACTCAAACGTCGGCTCACTACTCATTCCTCTTGAAGGCAGCCGGCAAGCTGCGCGCGTTCCGGTCGATTAGACAACCCAGAGGCAGGTAGAGATTCTCTGAGGGCCCGCAATAGACAAAAGCCGGTGGGATCCCCCCCAGGCGTTCTTCCTCGGGGAGCAATCAGAGGTTGCCCTTATTACCTATATACGTGACGTGCGAGGGATAGCTCACGTTTCAAGCAATAGCTTTCCTGCATATACATAAATGATATCCGATATTATTCTCAGAATCAACAGAAAAAAGAAGGCTGCTCCTGCGGGCATCAAAGACGCAGAATACCCAATAGATCTATGACTTCTCTCGGGCGATTCGATCAACCGGCCGCCCGGGAGGCTATCCATCGGCGCGATAGGCTCCCGCCAGTATCTCTGTCAGGATCGGCATGGGCCAAGCCCCATCTTACAGATTTATTGCCCTTTGTCCGATTTGCGAACCGTTTTCTTCTGAAACTGCAAGATAGACAGGTTCATCGACTCGAAGAGTTCGTAAAGGGAGGACACGGGAAGGCCAAGGACGTTGTAGAAGCAGCCGTTCATCGACCGGACAAGGAGCGCTCCCGGCCCGTCGACGGTGTATCCCCCCGCTTTGTCCAAAGGATCCACCGCCTGCATGAACGCCTCAATCTCTTCGGCGTTCTGTTGCCGGAATTGGATCTTCGTCATGGCCGCATGGGTTTCGTGCCGTTGCGTTTTGGCATCGTACAGGGCAAGTCCGGTGTAGATGTAATGCGTTTCACCCTGGAGGAACGCCAGTATCTCGCGGGCATCCTCGACATCGGCCGGTTTCCCAAAAACCCGGCCATTGCAGACCACGATCGTATCGGCGCTGAGGATGAGGTCTTCCGGGAAATTGGGTGCGGCGGCTTCGGCTTTTCTCAAGGCCACCTGTTGAACGGCTTCACCAACGGGAATGGACGGATCGAGACTTTCATCCACCTCCACCGAGGTAGCAAGGAACTCAATCCCGATCTGCTCCAATATGGCCCGTCGACGGGGGGATTGGGAGGCAAGGATGAGGTTTCTCGATGGCATGAGATTGGCGTTGGCGGGATTTCAGGAGAGTTCGCGAGCTACAAATGAGCCTCGACAAGACGGCCTTTCCTGCAATCGGGACACAGGGCGCTGGCGTCGGATTCGAGGGCGGCACAACCGCCACAGAAATGTTTCCCGCAGAGGCCGCACTTGTAGGCTCTCGATTTCATCCGGGAACTGATGCTGGTGAACCTCCGCCGGCTGGACTTGGGCCGTTGTCCCCGGGCCAAGGCCGTGCCGCAACTTGTGCAGCGTTTCACCCCGAGAAGAGTCTCGACAAAGTTTTTAAAAGCCATGGCACTCGCCTCGCCCTGTCACATGGGCAAACGCTCTTAAGGCGCTTATCGCCCCACTACCGACCCCCCATAGAGAGTCACCAGGTCTTCAATGCTTTTGGGACCAATCGTCACCGGTATCCGAATGATCCAGGAACCATCCTCATCGACGTATCCGAATGCAGTCTTGCCGAACACCCGAAAGACCACCCGGGAATCCGGGGTCGGCTCCCGGAGACTTCCAAATTCCGACTCCTCGCTCAGCGTGGCCTGAAAATATTTGATCAGAAACTTCCGGAAATGGAATCCTCTGTCTTCGTCGCGAAATCGCCGAGATCGGAACTCGGGATGGACTATAAACCGAACAATCCAATCGCCTTGGAAGTCAGAATAGACATGCACGGGGTTGGCGTCTTTCCCAAAGAAACTCAAGGCCCTCAGCGGGTCATCCTCAAACGTCCGGGTAAACAGCCCTTTGATAACGACCGGGCTGTCGTAGTGCGGATTCTCTACGTTAAGCGCGACATCGCCCCCGAACTGATCCGTGAGCGCGCTGACCAAATGACTGATCCTGGTTGCGCCGATATCCAGGCGCTCGACCTCAAAGATCCAATGGCCGTCCCGCCTCAAGTAAAAGAGGGCGGGTCGTTCCCACAACTCGATCTGAAGCGGGAAGGCCGGGGAAGGAAGCACTCCGGGAGGCTGCGGATTCAATATTGTCCCCATGAAAATATGGGTGATCAGTTCGTGGATGAATTCGGCCGCGGCTCGTTTCCGTGTCAACCGGGCCGACAAGCCGGACGGGGGAAAGAACTCGAGCGTCCACTTGCCATTCTCATCGACGGAAAACTCCGCAGGCATTGGAGGCTCAAAGCACCTCTCCCCAAACTGTTCGACACGAAATGAATGGGAGCTCATGGGCTGCTGAGCCGCCTTGGGAATGGGTTGGGTCATTCTGGTTGCCGGAACCTCGCCCCCGCCCCAAGTCAGATGGCCGTCTTGAAGTGGCGGGTCCGCTTGAGGTCAAAGGAAGTAGTTGCCAGCCGCTTGCCCAGTGCCTGGAGGTCTTCCCCTCCAGTGAGACGGTTGAGGTACTCGGCCAGCATCGCGTCGAGCTCGTCGATTTCATCCTTGAGATAGGGGGAGGCCTTCAAGTTCTGGCGTGCCGTGGTCAGAATCTCCGCCGCGTAAATGGGATCTCCCTCAAGACCCACTTTCTTGGCTTCGTCGATCGCCCGAGCCACGGTTATCAGTTCCACTTCCCGCATCACCGCCGGATGAGGGTCCGGAGGAGTCTCAATGGGGACATGCTGAATAGCAAGAGTCTGACTTGTCTCGACGCGTTTCTTCTCCTCACTCATGGCATCAATATACGAAAGAGTGAAAGTCCCGGCCATGCGCTCCCCTGGAGAAAGATACGCCGGAACCATGAACTTGATTACGACCTTCTTGAATTCATTCTCGTACATATCCCCCAAACGAATCGTCACGCCCTTGTTGTCCAATTCCTGAGGATACTCATTGAACTGGCTGAGAAACTCGACTTCCGGTTCCGGATCAAAACGGAGAGTGACATCTTCAGCATAGAGATTGAACAAGTCGTCAAATTCCTGGGAAAAAGCGTCGGGCGCTTCCTCGGGCGTTTCGATGTAATAGAAATGCCCCGCTCCGGAATCGGCAATCGCCATTAGTGTATTCTCGTCAAAGGCATCCCCGTATCCGAATGTGGAAGTGGTGATTCCCTCGTCCTTGAGACGCCGCGCAATGACCCGCAGCTCATCCGGGTCCTTGATCCCCTCGTTGACCAACCCGTCGGCCATGAGAAGGATACGTGGCATATATTCCTCACCGACCTTCCGAAGGGACTTGGCCGCGGTCAGCCATCCGTCGCTCAGATTCGTCCTCCCGTCGGCATGAATCTTCTCTATCTTTCTGCGAATCTTTTCCTTCTGAGATGGGCTGCCGTGCTTTATGATAGAGCGAGCCTTGTCACTGAAAGCCACCACGGAGAACAGATCTTGCGCATGGAGACTGCTGACGAGGTGTTTCAGGGACTCCTTGACATAAAAGAGTTTCTTACCCTTCATCGACCCGCTTTCGTCAATCACAACGGCAAGATTCACCGGCCGACGGGATAGCGGTGCGGAGGATTGGAGAATCCCCAAGGAGACGAGGGTCACAACAGAGAAGGAGCGGCCGCACGGGACCTGGCCGCGGTCTGGAACACAGGTAAGTTTCATTTCTGTTTTCCGATCACAAACCTATGAGTCGTAAAGAGTAATAGGACAATTATCGCCAAATTATACATCAGCGGGGCCTGAAACTCAAACTAATCACCTGGTTTCCATTGCTGACGCCTTATGTGCACCTGGTGGTCAGAATTGGGACTTGCTGCGGTCATCGGTCATCCTCTGCCGCTCACAGGGGCGGTGCTAAGTCGCCGATCTGGGATACTTTAGGAAAGGATTTGCGCAATCAAGTCAGAATTGCTCGTAATTCAGGAATAGAGTAGTATTCCAGCGACTGGATCTGAGTAGCAGGTCGGTAGTTGCCTGTTATTAAAGCTTGCGCGTCAGAAAACGGACTTTAAGCAGTCTCTGTCTGAGGTCGTATTGCCATGAGCCTGTTGGACCGACTAAGAAAAGCGAAACGTGGCGAGGCCGTTCCCGCACGCATCTCATCAGGGAGCCAATTTGGGTGGTCCCGTCCGAAGCTGAGTGACGAGGAGCTGGAGACTCGCCTCCACGAGGCCCATTGGCTACCGGGTCACACTATTCGACGCCGGTACGAAGTGCTCGATATAAAGTTCGGGGGAATGGGGATAGTCTATATCTGCCGCGACCACCGGTCTCAGCTGGATGTGGTCTTGAAGACCTTCCGGAAAAGATATTTCTCGGACCAGCATGCTATTGAGAGGTTTGAAAACGAGGCCCTGACCTGGACCCGGCTGGAAGTTCATCCGAACATCGTCCGCGCATACGGCGTGGAGAAATTCCATGGCTACCCACACCTTGTCCTGGAATATATTCCGCCTAGAAAGGGACAAGGGAACACTCTCGCGGACTATATCGAAATGAGGAAGAAGATCGACCTGGCCAAGTGCGTGGAGTACTCGATCCAGTTCTGTAACGGGATGACTTACGCCACTCAGACAGTCCGGGGTCTCGTGCATCGTGACATCAAACCCCACAACATCATGGTGACCCCGGATGACCAGGTGAAGATCGCCGACTTCGGCCTGGTGAAATCCTTGGAGCAGAGTTCAAAATTGGACGCGGAGAAAGAGCAAGCGCCCAAAGAGGATCCTGGGGATCTAGCCGACGAAGAGGGAGCCCTGGTTGGAACCGTGCCGTACATGTCCCCGGAGCAGTGCGGGAATCCAGACCTCGTTGATGGGCGATCGGACATCTATTCCTTCGGGGCAGTTCTGTATCAGCTCGTCACAGGAAGGTTGCTCTTTCAAACGGTAAGCGAGAAGGTTTTCATAAAAAAGCACCTCACCAAAATGCCCTCACCTCCGAAATTCTTCAACGAAGAGATCCCGGACAGCTTGAACAATTTGATCCTTCAATGCCTGGCTAAGAGTCCGGATCAAAGACCACAGGATTTCTCCGCGTTGAGAGAGGAACTGGTCAAGGCAAACTGGGAAGTCGGTGGAGAGCAAGTTTATGAGGCGCCGGTGGAAACTCCGGGGCTATCGTTCCAGGGACGATACAACAAAGCATTGTCGTTGATGAATCTAAAGCGACATGAAGACGCGCAAGAGATCCTTGAAGGCCTGGTCAAAGAACAACCGAATCATGTCTTCTCCCTCTACAATTTGGGAAAGATCTACGAGCATCTGGGCCGGCTCGATGATGCCATCAAGGCGTACAAAGATACCGTTCGCGCCGACGCCCGGGCGGCGAAGGCATTGAATCGAATGGCGCGCGTCTATGTGAAGCAGGAGCGGTACACCGAGGCGAGAGACGCCCTTCATTCCGCTCTCAGCATCAATCCTCAACTCAAATCCGCCCTGAACATGCTGGCCTCCCTGAAACGGGACAAGAAGATCAAAGACTAAGCAACCTCTAACAGAATGAGCAACAGGGCGTCTCTGGAGGCCCCTTTCCGCATAGATAATCAGTGCGAGTGAAACTGGACGTTTTTGCGATTCAAATCTGGAGATGAGACGATGGATGACGAAGAAATGACAGCATCAGCCGACGACGGGACGGTCCCCGGCATAACCCATACGCTGACCGTTCGGGTTTCCCTGGAAAATAAACCGGGCACGTTTGCTGCGGTTGCCTCAAAAATCGGCGAGGTGGGAGGAAACCTGGGAGCGGTGGATATCGTGCGGGTCACCCAGAAGGAAAAAATCCGTGACGTCACCTTCGCCGTCAGGGATGAGGAGCACGGGGATGAGATCGTTCGGGTAATCGATAAGATTCCCGGCGTGTCTGTAATCAACGTCTCAGACCCGCTATTCCTGATGCACCTGGGTGGAAAAATCGAGGTTCGATCCAAAATGCCCATCAAGACGCGGGCCGCCCTGTCGATGGCCTACACCCCCGGAGTCGCGCGGATCTGCAAGTCGATACATGAAAAGCCGGCGCGGGCCTTTCGGCTGACCATGAAGAAAAACATGGTTGCCATTGTGACGGACGGCTCGGCGGTCCTTGGTCTGGGGAACATCGGTCCGGAAGCGGCCATGCCTGTGATGGAAGGGAAGGCAATGCTGTTCAAGGAATTCGCCGGTGTGAACGCCTTCCCGATTTGCCTGGCAACCCAGGACGTGGAGGAAATCGTCAGTGCCGTCCGGTGGATGGCGCCCGGATTCGGCGGCATCAATCTGGAGGACATCTCGGCGCCGCGGTGCTTCGAGATCGAAGAGCGACTCAGGCAGGAATTGGACATTCCCGTCTTTCACGACGATCAGCACGGCACCGCCATTGTCGTGCTGGCGGGAACGATTAACGCCCTCAAGATCGTTGGGAAGCGCATCGAGGACATCCGGATAGTAGTGAACGGAATCGGCGCGGGCGGAGCAGCCTGCATCAGGTTTCTGCTCAATAATGGCGCAGGCGATGTCATCGCCTGCGATCGGGCGGGCGCTCTCTATCGCGGTCGCACAGAACGGATGAATCCCACCAAGGAATGGATCGCGAACCATACGAACGAGAAGAACTTCGAAGGCAGTCTTACGGAAGCCTGCAAAGGCGCGGATGCGTTCCTGGGACTCTCTTCCCCCGACGTGTTGTCCGAAGACGCCGTCCAATCAATGGCCAAGGACCCGATCATTTTCGCTTTGGCCAATCCGGTTCCGGAAATTCCCCCAGAGGTCGCGGCGCGCCATGCGGCGGTGGTTGCCACGGGCCGGTCGGATTATCCGAACCAAGTCAACAACGCCCTCTGTTTCCCTGGAATGTTCAAAGGCACGCTGATGGTTCGGGCTTCCTGCATCAATGAGGAGATGAAAACGGCCGCGGCCCATGCGATCGCAGGCATCATCGCCGATGAAGAGCTTGCAAACGACTACATCATTCCCAGCATCTTCGACGAGCGCGTCGTGGAGCGGGTTGCTCACGCAGTGGCCAATGCGGCACACGAAACGGGAGTTGCCCGCAGGAAACGGAAGCCCGCGTAACTGACGACTGTCTCTTCTCGAGGGAGGAAATCTTCAAGGGGAATAGCCGCGTGTCTATTTCCAATACTTGGTCCGCTCACGCGATTTGAGCCGATAGGAAACCCGGGACGGATTGTCCCAGCGGACCATGACGCGGGGAAAAGCCTTCTCGACCCAGAGGGTGCTGTTCTCCCCTTCCGCCTCGATCCGCAATTTCCAGCATTCGATCTGTTTCCCTCCGATTGACAGAGTCTCCTCCCCATCAACCTTGACATTGCACGGGAATATATCTTGTGAAGCCTGCTTGTTGGTCGTCTGCCATTCAAGCACATGGAAGGAGATTTCATACCCTTCCCGCAAAGGCAGGGCACGGACCAGCAAGGGAATCTGCTCCCAGAAGAAAGTCCCTTCCGGCGCCCTGAGGGAGAACTCGCGGTCACCCTGGTCGGGGAAGTAGGAGAAGCTGGCGATGTTCAATTGCCGGTCCTTCAGAAGGAACCTTTTGTACGTATTGCCGCACCATTCCTGGCTGCCGATAGTCATCTTCAGAGGAGACAGGTTGCCTGCATTCGCGAAAATAGTCGTCAGATAGCGATAATCGTAGAAGTCGGTCGGGATCTCGGCCACGGTGTTCATCTTGAAGACGCGCCGAATCCGGTCGGCCGAAGTGGTCTGCCCGGCTTTCACGTTCAGCCCGGCGTCCTGATCCTGTTTGTTGGTCAGGATCAAAGCGGTGTAATTCCGATCCTTCCCATAAACCGTCCGCACCGCGTCGTACTCGGCCTTCTCGACAAGGCCGTCATCCCAGACCGGATCAGAAGGCCATTCGGAATCGAAGGCCGGCGCCCCGGACAGCGGCCCACAGACCAGCAGCGATATCAAAACGACCCCAAGGAGTCGAAAATAGCGTGGAAAAGGGGAGTAATTATGCACTGTCGGATCCTCCTCCAAAATATGATCGGATCTTTTCCAATGATTCATACGCTCTTGCCGTAATCAGGATATCTCGGGCGATTTCCACGCCATCTCTCAGTTCTTGGACGTCGGCACGCGCCAGATAGATCGCTGCTCCCGCATTGAACGCCACCGCATCCGCCTTGGGACCGCGCGCTTCGCCTCGGAGAATCCCCAGGGTCATTTCCCGGTTCTCTTCGGGCGAACCCCCTTTCAGGTCGCCGAGGGAGCAGACAGAAAGGCCGACATCTTCGGGAGTCAGGGTTATCTCCCCTAGTTCCTCCCCGTTCACCTCGAAGGCGTGCGTCGGGCCGCTCAAGGAGATTTCGTCCAACCCTTCCTTCACTCCTCCCACCGTCCCGTGCACTACGAGTGCCCGCTCGATTCCCAGCCGGGCCAGCACATGGGCAAAGACCTCCACGCAGGCGGGATCATAGACGCCCAGCAGTTGGGTTCCCGCACCGGCGGGATTGGCCAGGGGACCCAGCAGATTGAACACCGTCCGGAGCCCCTGTTCGGCCAGTTTCCGGCGGACCGGCATCACATGACGCATAGCGGGGTGATACTTCGGCGCGAACAGAAAGGCAAATCCCACCTCGTTCAAGGCCTGTGCCGCCTCTTCCCCACCGAGTTCCACCGGAATGCCGAGGGATTCCACCAGGTCGGCGCTCCCGGACCGGGATGTGACGGATCGGTTTCCATGTTTGGCAATCGGGATGCCGGCTGCATGGGCGACGAACATTGATGTGGTGGAGATATTGAAAGTTCCCTGTCGATCGCCGCCTGTGCCGCATGTGTCCAGGAGCCGCCTTCTCAGTTCCTCGTCGATCGGAACGTCGAGCGCCCGATCGCGCATCACCTTGGCGAAGGCGTATAGCTCGTCCGCGGTAGCTCCCTTGCGCTCCAGGCACACCAGGAAGGCCGCCATCTCACCTTCTCCGGCATCCCCGGACATCAAGAAGGTCTTGCACCGTTCGGATGTTTCCTCATCGAGATCCGTTCCCGAGGCCAGGCGTTCGATCGCAACCCCAAAGTCACTCGAAACACTATTCTCTCGTTCCGTTTGCCAGGTCCGAAGAAACGGATCGATCTCAATTCGCTTTGGAGGAATTCGGAGGTCCATAATATGGCAGAATCTGACAGGATGAACAGGAAAATCTCACCACAGAGGGGACGGAGGTCACAGAAAAAACTAGACAGGATAACAGGATGAACAGGATAAACAAGAGATTCTCCCAATTTCTCGGTGTTCTCTATGTGCTCTGCGGTTAATTCTATGTTCTGAAATCAGCATGGGGCAAGCCCCATCCTACATGCCCTTGGTTTCTTGGCGCTCTTGGCGTCTTGGCGGTTCATTCGGTTTACGAGTTCCACCTTAGAAACTGACCTGCCCAGTAAGTCAGGATCAGGTCCGCGCCTGCCCGCTTGAATGCCGTCAGTGTCTCCTCGACAATCCGCCGCTCATCCAGCCAGCCTTTCTCTACGGCGGCCTTGACCATGGCGTACTCGCCGCTGACGCTGAAGCAAGCAAGGGGAACGTTGAATTCCTGTTTGGCGCGTCGAATGATATCCAGGTAGGCAAGGGCGGGTTTCACCATGACGATGTCCGCGCCCTCGTCGATATCCAGGGCGATCTCTCGCATGGCTTCGTCGCTGTTGGGATGGGGCATCTGGTAGGTGGACCGATCCCCGAATTGAGGAGGAGATTCCGCGGCGTCCCGGAACGGTCCGTAGAACCCGGACTCATATTTGGCAGAATAGGCCATGATGGGCGTGTGGTCGAATCCTTCTGCGTCCAGGGCCTCCCGAACAGCACCGATCCGGCCGTCCATCATGTCACTCGGAGCGACCATGTCCGCGCCGGCCTGAACATGGGAGACCGCCATCCGCGCCAGAAGCTCCAGCGTGGGATCATTGGCCACCTCGAATTTGTCTCCTTCTTGCTCCACAAGGCCGCAATGCCCATGATCGGTGTATTCGCACAGGCAGACATCAGTAATGAGAACCGTATCCCGCGACTTTTCGCGCAGGGCGCGGAGCGCCCGCTGGATAACGCCGTCTTCGGCGTATCCTTCCGACCCGGCAGGGTCCTTATGCTCGGGGATACCGAAAAGGATTATTGCCATCACTCCGGTTTGCTCGAGTTCGTTCACTTCCTTGACCAGTTCGTCGACCGATAACTGGAACATGCCCGGCATCGAGACGATGGGCCGGCGTTCGCCCTCTCCAGGTCGGACAAAAAGCGGCATGATGAGGTCGGCGGCGGTCACGTGGCTCTCTTGGACCATCTTCCGCAGGGTGCTGTGCATCCGAAGTCGGCGCAGACGTTGTATCGGGAACGACATAAAAAACCTCCTTTTTCCAGGGCGAGGTCATTATAGGCAACACGGTGGGACGATTCAAGGAAGGCCCGGACACAGGAATTGAGGCAGGACGAGCCTCCCCTTTTCTGGTAGGATTGGGCTTTTGCGGCCCGAGAATGAAGACAGACAGAAAGGATCTCAATGGAAGCACTTGTTACTTGGATCGTCGAGACGATCGGGAGGCTGGGTTACACGGGAATTGCCTGCTTGATGGCGTTGGAAAGCTCCTTTTTTCCGTTCCCGAGCGAAGTGGTCATGATCCCGGCAGGTTATCTGGCCCAGCAGGGGAAGATGAACCTGCTGGTGGCGATATTCCTTGGTATTTTTGGAAGTTTGGTGGGAGCCTACCTCAACTACGCCATCGCCTGGTATTTGGGACGTCCTTTCATTATCCGATTTGGCAAATATGTTGGAATCTCCGAGAAGAAATTCTCCAAGGTAGAGGCATTCTTCGACAATCACGGCGAAATCACCACCTTTGTGGGACGGTTGATACCCGGAATCCGCCAGATCATATCGTTTCCTGCCGGTCTGGGAAGGATGAATCTCGTGCGGTTCTCCATCTATACGGGACTGGGTGCAGGGATCTGGGTGGCGATACTGGCATTGCTCGGGTACTGGGTTGGCGAAAACGAGGAGCTGTGGACAAGATATTCGAAGCAGATCACATACGCACTGGTCGCGGGATGCGTCTTCCTGGTGGCCGGCTACGTGTATTGGAAGACCAGAGCGAAGGCGGATCAGGCTTAACCGAATCTTGCTGGGCTGAGCGGCGAAGAACTGACTTGCGGAGTCTCCTTCGAAATCAGTTGGGAAACGATCTTCCCGGTGATCGGGGCCAACGAGATCCCAAGCATCCCGTGCCCCGTGGCAATGATCAGGTTCTCATACCGAGCGGTCCGGCCTATGACCGGCAGCCCGTCTGGACTGCACGGACGCAATCCTCTCCAAATCTCAATCGGTTTAAATTTCTCCGCTCCAGGAAGGTAGTTTCTGACAGCGCGGCGAATGGCGGTAAGCCGTCGCTGGTTGAGAGATAAATCGAGCCCCGAAAGCTCAAGGGTTCCCGCAAAACGGAGCTTCTCGCCCATTGGCGTGACGGCGACCTTGGCCTCCCCGAGCATCAAGGGGATATCAGGCCAGTCGGCGGGTCGTTCAACGGTAATGCTGTATCCTTTGGCGGGCTGGATTGGAAGTTTGACGTTCAGACTGCGGGCTAATGAGGAAGACCAGGCGCCCGTCGCCAGAATGACTCGCTCTGGAAGGAAATCGCCGCGGGTCGTCTGGACCGTAGTGATTCTTCGTCCTGAGATCTCGAATCCCATCACCTCGGTCGATGTGTACAAACGGCCTCCAGATCGCTCAACGAGGCGGGCCAGCTCGCATACGAATGCTGCCGGATCGATGTGCCCGTCATCGGGGTAATAAACCGCACCCACCGCATCCGTAAATCCCTCGGGAACCAATTCCCAAAGATCCGCACCCTCCAAAATCCTCGATTCGACGCCGCACTCCCTGACCAGACAGGCTTCTTCGACGGCCTCTTCGAAACCGGCCTGGGTCTTGTACAGTTTCAGCCAACCACGCCGCTCGAACCCGAATTCCAGACCCTCCGTCTCGACGAGATCCTTGAACAATTCCATACTAGCCGCATGGAGGTCTCTGAGAACAGGCATAGCCAGTCTCATCGGACCTTCCCTGCAGGCGGCTTGGAATTTCCACAGCCAAACCGCCAGGTCAGGATCCATGCGAGGTTTGATGTAGAAAGGACTTTCCGGATCGAGGAGCCAGCGGATCCCCTTGGAGATCATGCGCGGGGCCGCAAGCGGAACAATATCGCTGGGGACGACCAGCCCGGCATTGCCGTAAGAGCAGCCCGAGCAGACTTCCCCCTTGTCGATAAGTGCCACCTCCCGGCCCGACTTTGCCAGATAGTAGGCCGTGGAGACGCCTATCGCCCCGCTACCGATCACAAGCGTGTCGACATGATCCGCCATGGCTTTAAATTCCGTTGAGGCTGTGAATGAGGTTCTGGATTTGCCCTGATGAACCGGACAGGAAGAAGAAAAAAATACATTGTCCGGTTCTTTCGCCGACTCTGCTCACACTTTTCACTCAGGGTTGGGAGCATCGGGAGCGGCGCCATCTTCTATCGCAGATCTTGCCTTCTTCAGAGCCCCGTTCGGCCTTGCGTATTCAATCAGTCTCATCTGGCCGTCAACCCACTGGCTCAATTCTCCTGGAGGCCAATTTTCGGGAATATATTGGACAGACTCGCCGAACAGCCTGTCGGCCTTGTTCCATTCCCGCTCGGCGGTATACACAAGCGCCAGGTTGAATTTAGGAATGGCGCCCTCCGTGTCGGAGCGCTCTGCTTTCTGTAACTCATCAGCAAGCAGTTCCGCAGCCCAAACGAGACCTGCCTGCGGAGGTAAGCGGATCTGGGCCGATGACCGGGTCCTTGCTGCCACCGCCAGCAGCGCGGTCGCTTCATTCAGGCTATCGGGACCCTGCTCCCACACCATCGTCACGGCCTCGAGCGCCGGAAAAACCTGATCGCCTGCGCTGCGGAGTTTGTTCTTTGTCCTGATCGCGAAACGGCTCAACAGATCGGTGTGCCCCCGGAGTTTCGCAAACTGAGTAAACGTCGGCCAAATCATCTCATTGGCCGGATTGGCGTTGAGGGCGCGGACCAGCGAATCGGCCGTCTCGATTTCTCTGCCCAACCGAATCTGTGCTATGGCCAATGCATTATAGATCTCGTCTGGCTTCTTCGCCCCATAATCAATCGCGAGATTCAGATGCTCTTCCGCCTCCTGCCAGGCAGCGACAATTTCATCCCGGCTGACGGATCCTTGCGCCGCTTGCCGTTCAAGTGCCGTTGCGCGGAGGGCGGCAGCGCGGCCCCACACGTCTTCCGCTTCCGACAGCACGGGGCACAAGGCCAGGGCATCTCGGGCGTAGGATTTCGCGTCCTCCAGTAGTTGCAACTGGGTTGTCAAGTCCTGCGCCGGAGATGGCGTCCCGGGAGGGGATTCGCCGGCAGCAAGCCGCATTGTCGCTATCGCCAGGGCGGCGCGCACCATCACGCGGTTCGGGTGCTGCGAGAGCGCGCGTTTGAAATGGTCAATGGCGGTAGCCGGATCTCGTTGGTAAAGCGCGGCCTCCCCCCGGCGGTGCGCAAACTCCCAGTTCCACGGAGCGAGTGCTTCTCCTCGGGCCAGGATTTTCTCCGCCTCGTCATATACTTTCCAATGCAATGCCCCTTTTCCGCGCTGCAGGAGCACTTCTGAGGCATAGACCCGCGTTTCGACGCACGCGGGGAGAAGTGCGAGCACAACAAGGGCTCCCCCGGCCAGCCAATTGGCCGAAGAGACCGGCTGCGCGCGTTTCTCCTCACGGTCTCCAGTCCACACACCTTCCAGCGCCCCGGCCATGATGAACAGCATCGAGGCCGTCACCGGAACACGGAGATTGAAACCGAAAAAGCCGTCAACCATGAAAGCGCAGAAGAAAGCCGCAAGAGCCAATCCGAAACGGCGCCGGGAGGGATCGTTGTCAGTGAGACCCATCAAGAGTCCGCAACCGATTGCGACGAAAAGGAACGTGAGATATACCCCGGCTGCGGGAAGCCCGGCCTCCGTGCCAATCTCCAATACATCACAATGCGTGTTGTAGTTCATTTTCCGGTCAACGGCGAAATGTTCCTGTTCGAAAGGAGTCCAGTAACGTGGATTCTCGATCCGATAGTTCCCGGGACCAAACCCGAGCAGGGGCCGTTCCATGATCATCCTGGCCGCGCCGGAGTAAGCGTGGTAGCGCAGAAGAATCGGTCGATCGGTCGGGTAGGGAACGCCGGTCTGGACCTTCTTCAAGCCCATGACCCCGCCAATTGCCACGAGACCGACCACACAGAAAAGAACCATACCGATCGCAACCGCGCGGAGCGGCCTTTGGACGCGACGGTGCACGAGCTTGACCAGGACCAGCAGCACCGCCGCGGCGGCAACACCCACGAGTCCGCCCCGCTGGTGAGAAAAGTACATGTGAGAGACATACAACGGCAAAAGGATGAGGCACCAGCGCAGGTTCTTGGACACGGTACTCAGGTAAGCGGCCATGATAATGCAGAGGACGGTGGCATGCGCCGCGATATTCCCGTGGCCGAAGGTTCCCGGCATCTCGTCAAAGGGCTTCTCCAGGCCGCTCGTATCCCAGGGAAAAGGATCCAGCCCGGCCCTTTGGACAAAGCCGTACAACTCAGAGAGTGCAACGGCGACACAGATGACCAGCATCAGACGTTGGACGTGTTTTGGAGTGTGGAAAATCTGGCATGCGACCCAATACAGGACAAAGAGCGAAACAAATCGGCTTATGGTCACCAGGCCGGTGGCTTTGTGGGATGATGTCAGACAGGCGATCACGAACAGGAGCAGGAAAACCGCGAGAATTCCGGGGAAGATACGGGGCCGTCTCAGGGGCCGATTCTGACGCCAGGACCAGATCACAAAAGCGACCGCAAGCAGCGATCCTCCCCAAGAATAGATGAGGATCTTGATGTCAATCGTTGGGGCGCCGGTGAACGGAACAATCACCAACACAGTTGCGAATGCAACCAGGCACAAGACGGCCCTGAGGTACTGGTGAAAAGCGGAATCTTCCGATGAGGCTGGTTTGTCTTCGTTCAAAACAACGTCGCGCCCGTAAGGTCCCCCCCAAAGGGTCGAATCGAAAATGAGCCCCGCCTGGCTTGCGATATGAAGTTCAATAGGGCCAAGATTCTATATCTTATATTGTGACCAGGGGATAAGCAATACAGGGACGCCGGAATGCGTAGAGATTATCCGTCAAACATTGATACACTAGGCTCCGTCAAATGGCCTTTCATCGAATAGTCCCAGAAGACGATCCAGAAGCAAGAAGGGCAAAACCCGACTCAGCCATCATGCGCATTCTCAACCACGACTACACCGGCCATCCGTTCCAAGTCCAGCTGAGCAGATCCCTGGCCGGACGGGACCACGAAGTCTTGCATGCCTATTCGGCCTCCTTCCAGACCCCACACGGCGCTCTCAAGAAGCGGGACACTGATCCGGACAATTTTCACGTCCTCGGCATCCGCCTCGACCAGCCTTTTCAGAAATGGTCGTTCTTGAAACGCCGCAAGCAGGAAATCGAATACGGGCAACTGGCGGCGAGAGAAATCGAGCGGTGGAAACCCGACATCGTCCTTTCCGGAAACACCCCAACCGAGGCGCAAAAGGTCATCCAACGCGTGTGTCAAACCGGGAACACACGATTCGTTTTCTGGGTGCAGGATCTATACAGCGTAGCCGTCCAGAGAATCCTCCGGAAAAAACTGCCCGGCATCGGCCACGCAATCGGTTACGTCTACATGCGAATGGAACGGGACCTCTTGCGAAAAAGCGACGGCATCGTGCTCATCACCGAGGATTTCAAGCCCATCATGGATCAGTGGGGTGTCGACCTGAACCGCGCCCACGTTATTCATAACTGGGCCCCACTCGATTCGGTCCCGCTTCACCCGAAATCGAACCCCTGGTCGCAGGAGCGGGGGCTGGCGGACAAGCTCTGCCTCCTTTATTCGGGCACTCTCGGAATGAAACACAATCCGGATATCCTTCTGCAGCTTGCCCTGCACTTCAAAGACAATAGCCGAGTTCGAGTGGTTGTGGTTTCCGAGGGCCCGGCGCCCGACTGGCTCAAAGCAAAACGGGATGAACACCATCTCAAGAACCTGCTCGTTCTCGGCTGGCAGCCTTTTGAAGTCCTGGCGGAGGTCCTGGCCTCCGCCGATGTGCTCCTCGCGATTCTTGAGCCCGACGCCGGGGTGTTCTCCGTCCCGTCCAAGGTGTTGACCTACCTCTGCGCGCAGCGTCCGCTCCTCCTGGCTGTCCCGTCCGAGAACCTGGCTGCAAAGATCGTCGAAGACCACAACGCAGGGTTTGTCGTATCGCCCGACGACCTATCCGGATTCATCCGCGCCGCCGACGACCTGATCGGGAATGAAGGATTGAGACACGAATTAGCCTGCAACGCGCGGACCTGCGCCGAAACCCACTTCGACATCGAAAAAATCACCGACCGATTCGAAGAAGTCTTCCGCCAGGCCTGCTCTTGAGATTGAGGGCTTGACACAAAACAGAATCAGCCACGGAGAACACGGAGAAACTGGGAGAATCCCGACGCTTAGTGCTCAGTGCGAAGTCTCTCCCTTCTTCTTTTTGCCTTTTGCCTTCTTCCTTCGCCCTTCGTCCTTCATACGTGCCCTCTGTGGTGAGATTTTCCTGTGTATCCTGTTCATCCTGCATATCCCTGTAAGAATATTATCCGTGTCAATCTGCGGATATCTGCGTCATCTGCGGACAGAAGATTCCTGGTTCTTGTGCGCCTCAGGCGTAGCGGCTTTGCCGCGCTGTGTAGCTCCGAATATCAGAAAGATTATTGAAATAACCTTGAAAATCGGGTACAATTCACACAGAATATACCATTATTCACCGTATTAGGCTCGGGGGGGGCAGTCATGCGATTCCTAATCACATCTCGCTTTCGATACTTAGCGGTCTTCCTTGGCATCCTTTTGCCTGTTTGTGCGATGGCCGTCGCCCAAGAGGGAGAAGGCGAAGGCGAGGCCGGAGTAGCCGCCAAGATGTACTGGACGGACGATGGCGCTCACAAAATTCAGCGGGCCAATCTTGACGGCTCTGCTGTTGAAGACCTCGTCACCAGCGCCGACGGCCTGAGCGGCCCCGAGGGCATTTCCCTCGACCTGTCTGCCGGCAAGATCTACTGGGTGGACAACGCCATTCTTAAAATCCGGCGGGCCAATCTTGATGGTTCCAACATTGAAGACCTCGTCACCAGTGCCGACGGTCTGCTCTCTCCCTGGGGCATTACCCTCGACCTGTCCACCGGCAAAATGTACTGGACGGACTACACCACTGACAAAATCCAGCGGGCCAATCTTGACGGTTCCAACATTGAAGACCTCGTCACCAGCGGCCTGGGCCAGACCTTTGGCATTGCCCTCGACCTGTCCTCGGGCAAGATGTACTGGACGGACGCCGGCACTGTCAAAATCCAGCGGGCCAACCTTGACGGTTCCAACATTGAAGACCTCGTCACCAGCGGCCTGACCAACCCCTTTGAGATTGCCCTCGACCTGTCCGCCGGCAAGATGTACTGGACGGACAGCGGCACTGAAAAAATCCAGCGGGCCAATCTTGACGGTTCCACCATTGAAGACCTCGTCACCAGCGCCGACGGCCTGAGCATTCCCATTGGCATTGCCCTCGACCTGTCCGCCGGCAAGATGTACTGGACGGACAATGGCACTGACAAAATCCAGCGGGCCAACCTTGACGGCTCCACTATTGAAGACCTCCTCACCAGCGCCGACGGCCTGACCTTCCCCCATGGCATTGCCCTCGACCTTGGAGGCGAGGGAGAGGGGGAAGGCGAAGTGTCTGAAAGTGAAGGGGAAGGGGAAGTGATCCCCGGTGAGGGCGAAATCGAGGTTGAGCCGGGAGAGGGTGAAGGGGAGGGCGAAGGAGAAGGAGAGGGTGAAGGTGAATCCGTCGAAGGTGAGGGAGAAGGTGAGGGCGAAGGGGAAGGCGAAGGGGAGGGTGAGGGCGAAGGAGAAGGGGAGGGAGAAGGAGAAGGCGAGCCTGGCCCGCAGGATGTCTTTGTGTCCCGGTCCGGAAGTAACCAACGGGGGGACGGAAGGGAGTCAAATCCGTGGCGATCTGTCCAATTTGCGATCGATGCCGTGCGAGGTTCGGCTGCGCGCCCTGCAACTATCCACATTGGTCCTGGTATCTTTGATGGCTCGATCCGAATGGATCCTTTTGAGTCTCTTGCCGGTGCGGGGAGAGAAGAGACGGAAATAGTCTCGGACCAGAACCCAGTTATTCGAGCCGCCAATGGAACATCAATTGCCGACCTTACAGTAAGGGCAACTCCTCTTTTTGGAGAGATTATATGTATCGATGCGGAAGAGACGGGCGTCAATGTAAGGAGCTGCATCCTGGATGGGGGTATCAATCCGCTGAGCGTAGGGCTGACGATTTCAGGCGAAGTGTCAAATGATTCTGTGATTCGAGGAAATATCTTCCAGTTTCTCGGGTTCGGGCTAATTGCGAGGGACACCAGCGCCAATATCACCCGAAACAACTTCAGACGTTGCACCAATGGAGTCATCATCCGCCGTCCAGAGACTTCTTCCCGTCTGGCTCAAACGCCGGGTGACGGGACAAGCCTTCCCAATCTGGGGGACGAGCTGGCACCGGATACAGGGAACAATTCTTTCCGTGATATCGAGAACCTGTCTGTGCAAAACCTGAATGACGCCACCGCGAAAGCGGAGATAAACGACTGGGGAGTTTATACAGTTGAAGAAATCGAGCAGAAAGTCGTGAATGTCGATTTCGAACCGTTCCTGCTTGCGGCCTTGACCGGCTTCGTTGCAGGCCAGTGCACGAACGCAGAAACCGGGGCAGCAATACCGGGCGCAGGAGTGGCGATCACGGGATCTGTGCGCACCACAGTAACCGCAGATAGCGAGGGCAGATACCTGACTGTGGCTCTTGGCGAAGGAACCTACGTGTGCGTTGCCAACGCAGCCGGGTTCATCGCCAGTCAGCCGGTTGAGGTGGGAGTCCTGCCTGGACAGACTATTGAAGCGAATTTTGCCCTGACTCCCGGGGAAGCCGTCACTACTTACACCCCCCAGGCCGCGATCGCCAGTGAACTCAGTCGCGATCTTTCCCCTCTCCGGACTCTCCGTGACGGCCCATTGGCAAGCAGTGTTGCAGGTACGGGTATGCTCCGCGCGTATTACGGCCCGGAAACCGAGACCCTGCTTCGGGAAACCCTCGCGCAACCGGCCAGAACCAAGCTGATTCGAGAGGGCGTATATCCGTCCTTACTGTTCGTGCTAAAGGCCCTTTCGCGAGCCGATGCAGTCTTCGGCATCGTGCTGCCGGCCTTCCTGATCGTGGTGTGGGGATTATCTGGTGGAAAAAGGCGTCGCGGACGCTGTGCGTAAGGATCCGGGCTGCCTGTTTACTCGCCGGATGAACTCGCGCGGCGGATTTCGCGGTTGGTCTTGGCGGCGTCTATCAGGAGTTGCTCCAATTTGGCGTAGTACTCATCCGTTTCGGTGGAAGCCTTCTCCTTCTTGAGGCGCCTGATGTCCTCGAGCAGCGAAAGGTAGCGATTTACCAACGACCGCGGAACGGAAGGGGGGAAAGAAAAGTCTTTCAGGAAACATTCCGTCGCCAACTCGCCGTCCGATCCCGGATCGGTCAATGAAATCGTAATCTGTTGCGCACCCAGCCCCTCGACCTCTTCGAAGAGCCGACTTCCCAGCCCATCCGCATTGTCATCGAGAATGGCGCCCTCTGTGGGGATTAGCCCCTGACTCATGTACCAGGCGTTTGTCATAGAAGCCGCCTGCCGGCAGACTTCCAGCACGGATATCCGTTCGTCACGATCCTGATCGGCGCTGCCTTCCTGCAGGCTTTGTATAAAGAACTCCATGAACTCGGTCGCGTCCTTTTGATCCACAGTGCGCGTCGCCGTGCAGATGATCCGCCCCGGTCCGCTCAGTTCGTTGACAAATCCGGCGCTCGACGACGATGCATTAACAAGAACGATCCGCCGTGCGGGAATCTGTTCCAGCAAATTCTTCAGATCTCCTGCCGCGATATCCGGTCCGGGAATATGAAGCTTTGACACGCCACGAAAGAAGCTGCCGTGACCAATGAGGAAAACGAACAAATCATCCTTCGGAGAGATCCTCTCGCCGATCTCGGAGAACACGGACCGAATATTCTCGAGGCTGGTTTCCAGAACCTCCGCCTCGCTTTCTTCCTGACACGCTTCGTTCAATAGATATGCATTTGATTCCGGATGGTTAAAGTCCTCGACGAGAATTCGGCGCAGGCGGTTTCCCCAGGCGACAAACTTGACACGATATTCCTCCTCCCCGCCGCTCCCACAGATTATCACGTCGTAGGGCTCAGCCCAGCCGGCCGCGCTCAACCGATAGCCGAGTGTAAGCGCGATCACGAGCATCAGAAACAGATATCTTGCTTGCCGCTTCACGATCAGGCGTGCCCTTTTCGTCGTCTGACATACCATTCCGTCACCAGCATGGCGATCAGAAGAAAATAGAACCCCGGATAGTGCCACAGAGGAATTTGAACCACCTCCACCTCGGCATGCTGGATTCGAGGAATCTCGTCGGCCACCTTGGAGAGTTCATCGAGTTCGAAGAATTTCCCGCCGGTCCTCGCCGCGAGTTCTCGGAGATACGCCGGATTGTACTGGGGGTTTCGGAACTCCCTGTCGTCGCCTTTGGCCAGCACTGTGTCCTCCACCCTTCCGATGATTTCCCCCTTTTCGTTTGTCGTTTCGACCCTGACCTTGTGCATTCCGGCTGTATCCGGAACGAACTCGACCGTATACAGACCGGCTTCTCGGATCGACTCCTCCACTGGAAGTGAAATATTCTCTCCGGACGGTGTGGCCAGTTCCACCGTCGTTTGAACCCCCTCGCGCTCCTCGAACAGCTCGTCCCGGATCACAACTTCCAGCTTGGCCGGCACGCCCACGGTGTAAACATCCTCCTTGTCCCGGAGAAAGATCGGTTCGGGGACCGCATTGACCAGCCTGCGAACGATCTGGCGCCACAAGCGATGATGCCGCTCGTCCTTTTCATCCAATCCCATTCGCCACTGCCATGTCTCCCCACTGGACAGCACCGCACATTTTCCCTCGCCATATCGCTGAACGGCAAAAAACAGATCCTTATCGGCGTCTGTGTCGCCGCTTATCGCGCGTGCGAAAGTAGTCGCGCCCGGGCGTGTCGTCAGGAAGCGATTGAGTCCGGTCAGAGGCGGCAGTTCGTCCCACAGCTTCTGGTCCTCCTCCGGATCGGGATCCAGCGTCCAGGAACCGGTCAATTCCCCTTCAATGGTGGGTTGCACAAGGATTAATTCTCTGCTTTCCGGATCGAATCCAACGCCCGAACCTTGCTCATGAAGCAGGACCGGCAGCATCGGTTCAATCAGGGATCCCGCATATCCTCCCTCCGTGAATGCCCTGGGACCTCCGAGCAACAGAAGAGATCCTCCCCTTTTTGACACGAAATCACGGGTAATCTCGAGCTGATTCTGAGAGAAGAAGCTGTGTTCGACATCTCCCCAGATAACAAGCTGATATGGGAACAGGTCCTCCTGCCGTGCCGGATAGCCTTTGCCCAAGTCGCTCTCCCCGCCTCCTATGCGGAGGAACACGTCCTCGTCGTACCGGGCTTCGGCTTCTTCCTCCTCGAATCCGTCAAAGAGCGGATTGGCCACTGTCGTGCGCAGCCCCCGGAAGACAAACTTCTTCTCCGCCTCCGATACTCGAACCAGGCTGGTCACTTTCAACTGCTCGTCTTCTTGAAGGGCGCCTCGGACAAACTTGTTCTGCCAATTGGGCCGGCCGGAAAAATACAGGATCCGGTAACCCTTCTCCCGGTTGTCAACGATGAACTCGCTGGTGTTGTTTTCCATGACCGGATCCTGGTTGGACACCGAGAGGTCCTCCTCCGCCGGCGAACCCGGGCGCGGCCTGCGATCGCCCAGTCGTACACGGGCGCGGTACTCAATCCAGCCCTTCCGCTCGGGAATGAATTCCATCTGGACCTGATGGTCTTGAGGGTCTTCCGTGACCTCCAGCAGCTCCGCCTGCACAACTCGATTTCCGTCCAGGACCTCGACGACGATCCTCCGCCCTTGTAGTCCGACCGATCTCACCGTCACGCCCAACTGAACAGGGCTCTTGTCGAAGTTGCTCCTCCTCACCGAGAGGTTGCTGATACCCACGTCTCTCCACTCTGATTCCCGCCCAGTCCCGACGGTGAAAACGGGAATCCCGTCGCGAAGCTCTTCGGGTGGCTCTGTCGGCGGACCGGAGGTCTGCTGAACCCCATCGGAAAAAAGGACAACAGCCACCGCATTGGTATCGCGGAATTCATCCAGAGAAGACTGAACGCTGCCCGGTATATCGGTTTCATTGCGCGCGAAGTCCAGTTCCTGGACGTCCTCAAATCTCTCCACACTTTCGCCGAATCGATACGAAGCCACAATGTATCGAGCCTCGAGCTTGTCCTCGAACAGCAGCTTATTCGCCATGTACTCCTCCACAAGGCGATCCCCGCGCGTCCGTCCATCAGATCCGCTGACCCGCATGCTCTTGGAATCGTCGAAAAGGAGAAGCACACAGTTTTGGGCAGCCTTGATTCTTTCGCCCACGAGTCGGGGATCAAGAACCAGGAAAAGCGCCAAAGCCAGAATTGCGACCCGCAGAAGGGACAGGAATAGCCGCATTGGGCGCGAGAGACTACCCAACCGGCTCCAGGAGAAAAGGCCTATTCCAACTCCCGTCGCCAGGATCAGAAGAAGGGCGAAGCCTGTTCCAATTGGAGAGGCAAACTCGAAGTGAAGAGCAGTCAGCTGACTGCTGGCCTCACCGAGAAACGAACGGATCCAGCCGTCCCACACTGTAACGATTACCCCTCGGATTCAGATAGAGCTCTGAAGTAGTCAGCCACATGCTTCCGGTATTTGGAAGGAATCATACTATCATCCGTAATGGCGAATTCCTTCTTCTTGAGAATTCGCTCGATTTCGGTACGAAGATTCTCGGCGGTGTCCACAAGGGGGTTGGCCACATGATCCAGGAACAAATCATACTTCGGAGGCAAGCTCCGACGACGATACTCCCTCTGCATGTCCTCGATTGTGTCGCGAATCCGGGATAGCTCCCTTCGGTATTCGCTGTCGGACGGAAGGAGCGTCTCCGCATCCCTAAGCCCCTCGAGCCAACGCCGGTAATCTCCCTCTACAAAGCGCCGCATGTCATATCCTGCCCACCGCCGGTCTCTCTCCGGCCCAGACCCGCCGCTCGGAAGCCTATCGCCCCCAAACTCCGGACCTCCACCTCCGCCTCGTTGTCCCGACGGCGCTGAATCCAACGTCTGCGGCCGACCACCCTGAGCCTCCGCACTTTGCGGCTGGCCATCCTGTGCCTGTCCGCCCTGCCGCTGACCGGCGCGTGCCTCTCCGCCCTGGGCCTGACCGCCGCCCTGGGTCTCTCCGTCTTGCGGCTGACCCTCACGAGCTTCACCGGAAGGCTGGTCTCCCGAGGAGCCTTGCCCTGATTGATCCGATGCTTGCTGGGCACTCTCTGCGTCGGCGCTCTCCGAGTCGCCGCTGCGTTCGCCGGGAACTCCCATCTCACCGCCGGCATTCTGCTCATCCGCCGCACGGGCCGTCAGCGTCCTGTCCATCTCTTCGTCCATGATTCGACGCAATTCCTCCAGGGCCTTCTGCATGGACTCCAGATCATCTCCAGCCAGGAAATCGCCCACCTTGTCCAGTTCCTTCGAGGCCTGGGCGAGTTTCCTGCGAACGTTCTCTTCCTGGTTCAGCGCCGAATCCCAGATCCCATAGCGAACCAGGGGTTCCCCGGCCTGGATATCTTCAAGGATCCCCTGGCGGCTTGTTCGCCTCAGCCAATCCCCGAGATGCCGGGCCATTGTTTCCTGGCTCTCGCGGGTCCGTTCCGCCAGCCCACTCGCTTCGTCTATCATCTCGAGGAAATCCTCTTCCATCTGGGATTTCTCTTCCAGCAGCCCCTCCTTGATCTCTTCTGTTTCGGTGAGAGCTTCGAGGCTGGGGGTGTTTCCCTCTTCCTTGAGCGACCGCAGTCCGGCTAGGATAATCTCCTCTTTTCGCTCCAGCTCGTCCATCCTCCGCTGCAGGTCTCTCATTTTCTCCTCTGCCAAAGCACGGGAATAATTGCGAAGCTGCTCCTCGATGTCTTCAATGGCATCCAGAGCCCTCGACCCTGCCGACTGCGCCTGCTGCAATCGGTCTTGCCGAAGTCGTTCGAGATTGCGATTCATCTGTCTCCGTGCTACGTTCATTGACTGTTGAACGTTTCTTGCCTGCTGAGCATCCATCTGTCCGGAGGCGAGTTCCCCGGAAACACTGTCCAGATCATCGAGGTTCCTCTGGGCTTCTTCCTGAAGACGCTCCAGCCTCCGCCTCAGCTCGGCCCGTTCCTCCTCATCTTGGGCATTCTCCAGCTCGGAAATCAGCTTGGCAATCTCCTCGTTCACCATCTTCTGCCGGCGAGCGAGTTCCTTGATCTTATTCAGAACCTCGGCCGTCGTTTCCTCGTTCTCTCTGACCCGGTCTTCCTCTTCGTAGAAGTTACGATTTCGATTCAACTCCAGCCCCTCGAGGGATGGACTCCCCCCTCCACCACCGCCGCCGCCGGATCCCTGACGCTCCTGCATCACTTGGCGTCTGTCAGGCTCCCCCTTCAGCAGGAGCCGGTATACCTGCTGTTCCAGCGAGATGGCCTTTGAAAGGAGCGGTGCCGGATCAGGAAGTTCCGCTTCCTCGAGAATCTCCACGACTTGATCCATCATCTCATTCAATTCATCCGTTTCAGGGTCTGGGGCCATTGAAAGCTGGTTCCCATTCCCCACATTCTGCTGTATTTGGCGCTGTGCCTCGGTGATAATCGAAATGTTCTCATCGAATTCTTCGGCGTCCATGGTTCTTGTGTTTTTTCGCAGGTTCCATGTCGCGATTATCACATCCTTCTCAGACGCCGCCTCTCCCTGTTGTTGCTGCTGTCCCTGTTGCTGACTGGATTGATTGGAAACCGATTCCTCATAACTTCGACGGAACGGCCTGATCTCCAGAAAAAACGGATCCGCCAGAATCTCGTATTCGTCCCGGCCCGGCTTCCGATCCTTCGCCCAGACTGTCCAGGTCACAAAGTCCCCCGGCGTTAAATTCAGTTCCTCCAGCAACAGTTCGTGCCGGCCCTGCGCCTCCATCACATCGGAGAGCCCTTTTTTCAGCGGCACACGCGCAATTTCCCCTCCCGCAAGCTCATACTGCAGACCGTACTCCTCCAGCCCAAAGTCGTCCGTCACCTCGAATTCGAACGGAATCTCCTCGAGCGATGTCACCTCCTGATCCCCTTGCGGAAATTGAATCTTCACTACCGGCGGCTCGTCGTGCAAAGCCAGGATCTCGTACCGGCGTTCATGCTCACTGGTTTCATTTTCCAGGTCGGTCAATTCGATTTGATAGTGATCATTCCGGGCGATTGCGATCTCGGTCGTCCACGAAGATTCGGTCATCGGCGCCAGGCTGATTCTCGACCCGCTGTCAAGAACAAGCTCTGCCTGGCTCAGTTTCTTGTTCGCCTGAACGACCATCACGACCCGGGTCCCCTCGGGCGCTGAGATATTCCCGCTGTTCAATACCTCCCGGGTCTCGAGGCTGAGATACTCGGGATAGTGATAAGTCAGATCGATGGCGTCTGTTTCAGGGGGAATCCAGGCCGTAATCCGGTAGTCCTCCGACCGGTTGCGCCCATACTGAACCTGATAAACAAGATCGTCCCGGATGTTGGCGAACTCATGATAGTGAACGACCTCCGACGTGCTCTGCTGCATCTGCGCCGTTTTCCAAGCGCCCTCGCCCTGACGCCACTGAATAAAAGCTGAACCGCCCACCTTTTCCGGATGGAGCAATATGACCTGATTGTCACCGACCCGGACTCGCACGTCCCCCGGTTCAACGGTAAACGGCAGGTTTTCGAGCGTCGGGGAGTTTGTGGTCCGGCCGAATTGGAAGACGGGAACCCATACGGGATAGAAAAACACCAACGTGCCAATAGAGCCAATCCAAACGAGCGAAGCGACTCCTCCCAGTTTTCTCAGCAGGCGAACATCAACCAGATCGGCGAAAGAAACTTGGCTCAGTATTCCACTGCTTTCATTCAAGAATTGCTCAATCATCCACGCCGAGCTGCGTGGACTATCGCCGGATTCGAATTCGACTGCAGTGACAATCCGGTTCTCGAGCTCTGGGTGGTGCTCATCAATAAACAGGGCCACTTGCTGAATCGAGATCGGTCGCTTCAACGGCCGGATGACCCAGATCCATGCAAACACGGATTCGACCAGGACAAACGCGGCCGACAATATGGCGCGGGAGAAATTGCCCTGTGAGGCGACTGATAACAGAATGGTTAACGCAAGCAGAAGAAGCAGCGTCGCGATCCCGAAACGAAGCCAACACCGAATCCATTCGCGGCGCCGTAATTGAGTGGCAACCTGCTGGATGCTTTTGTTGATTTCCTGATGCATTTACTTGACTCTATCCTTTCATCGGCTCGACCTCTGGCGAGACCGGACCGTCATTAAATCTATTTTATCACTTCAACCGCGATGAATACCAACTCTCGACCAACAGAAACACGAACAGAAACGCCAGGGCAGTCCCTCCAAACTCCTTTCGTACCTCGCTTTCTATTCTCGTTCCCCAGACAGCCGTCCCTGATTCCTCGTCACCAAGAGCCCCGGGGTTGGAAGCCAACTTGAGAACGAACTCGTCGGTCGCGATGCGTGATGGATCCGCTTCCGAGGCCTCAACGTTCACCGCAAATGCCCCATGCACGGCCTGTTCAGGCACCTCGCTTTCCCATTGCAGGAATCCCGCCCTTGAGAGGACCCCGTCGACCGCTTGTTCGGCAGTGGTCATCTGGCCATCCTCTTCCTCAGGAGTTTGGACGATCCAGGACCCCTCCTGGTTCAGCGGCGCCGGCAATCCGGGAAATCTTTGCCCGACCTGCCATGATCTCTGCTCCTCGGCCCCTCCGCAAAGATAGGTCACGGTTTCATGGACGAGCGGGACGAATTTCGTCGATTTCGCGATATTTGACCAGTCGAGATTGAGAGAGAAAGCCCAGACGATAATCCGGCCCTTCCCCATCCGGATTTCTATCATCGCTGGGAACTCCGCTGCGGAATCCCCCTCCTCAAATCGAGCCAAGATCCTGATGGGAGAGATTCCCTCTCCAGGGCTCTCCCCGCTTGCGATCTCCAACCGATGGAAGTTGTGAAACCGCAGGTCCGAGAAATCATTCAACCGCGACCCGCGAAAGGGATAGAAGACGGGATGACCCAGATCCACCCAGGACCACAGGTCAAAACGGTACTCCAGAATTTCCTCGTGGCGCGTTCCTGCTGACTTCAGCCCAAGTCTGGGAAGAAGATAATCATTGAGTTCTTGATCTGTCATGAAGGCATTGAGCGTCAATAACACCTGCCCGCCGCTCTCTGCGTACTGGAGAATCGCCGCTGCGGCCATTTCGTCCACGCCATTCAAGCCACATCCGATCACAAGGTCGGGCAGTCGGCCCGCATCTTCCAGCGCCCCCGGCAACTCCTCCTGAGAAACAGATTCCGTGGTCCAGGGCGAATCCTCCTCCTGGGGCAGCGCATGCTTCACAAAAGAGGCAGACGGCCACCGTTGTCCGGTATTCTCATCAGCAACGATTAGAACCTTCTTTTTTCTCGGTCGGTTCCATGCGAAATAGCGCCGGTTGTCGACAGTCAGGAGATCCTCCTCGAGTTCCAGCCATCCAGTGAGGTCGTCAAAACCCTCCACCGAGAACGCAAAAGAAACTTGGGATGCATGTCCCGGCTGAACGTTCGTTAGCTGTCTCGCCACTTCCCTTCCGCTGACCAGCAATCGAACAGCGGATGGCCCATTTTCCATTTTTGACCAGTTTTTCACTTTCCCCTGGATGCGGAGCTCACTGCCCTTGGTTTGCCCAACGGAGATATCCTGGATGGACTGGTTCCTTGCCCCGGAACCGCTGACCTCAATGGGGTGGAGTGAAATCCGTGGAGACAGTTTCCACCCTCTGTATTCATCTTTCACGCCGACTGCCTGAAAGTCAGAGATTAAATGGATGACCAGGCGGTCGGGAACTTCTTCCTCCTCCATGCCTACCGATTGAAGCATGTCCTGAGCCCTCTGCAGAGCAGGCACATAGGCGGTAGCCTGTTCGGTCAATTCGGCAGCCTCGATAGCGGCCTCGGCGCGCTGCTTTTCTCCCGCCGACGGGTCGCTCTCTGCGTGAAGGGGAGCCAGAACGGTCGGAAAATCGGCAAAAACGATGACGCCGACCCGATCTTCATACCCAATCGAATCCAGCACCTTTTCGGCTTCCCTTTTCGCCTCAACAAACCAATCGTCGGTGCCCATACTGTATGAAACATCGAGAAGAATAACGTGGCGGCCCGGTTCGCCGGCCGACTCTGAAACTGCTATCATCTTTTTGTAAGGCCTGGCGAATGCCATCGCCAACAGGAGCAGCAGGAGCATTCTCAACAGCATCAATAGAATGTGTTGAATCTTTCGTCGCTCGATCACCTCTTTGGGTATATTCGGAATAAACATCAGGCTGCTGAACCGGACAGGCTCCGCGAGAGGCCGGCGGATTTGATGGATGAACCAGGGAAATGTCAGGAAGGCAAATCCCGCAAGAAAGAGTGGGGCTAAAAAAGGCATGCTTGTTACCGACGTCCCTGCATTCCCTTGGTGCGCCTCGCGCTCGAACTCATCAGCGCCCGATTCCGATGCTGGATAAAGGACCGCAAGGGTTTGTCCAGCGGTTCATCCGTGGTCAACTCAACCGAATCGATTTCGGACGCAAGACACTCGTGCCGAATCTCGGAGAAATGGCGGCGGCGATTTTCGAGATAGTGCTCGCGAACGGCGTCCGGAACGGCATAAATCTCGCTCGCATCTTCGGCATCAATGAATCGGGATGTCTGGTCGAATGGGAAGGTCTGTTCGGCCGGATCGCTGATCTGGAATATCAGCACATCGAATCGGCGGGCACGCAGCATCTTGAGGTGCCTGATCAGGTCTTCAGCAGGATGGAGAAGGTCGGATATAAGAACAACCATGGATCTCGGACGAAGCGTCCCCCCGAGAAACTCCAGGGCCTTGGCCGTCTCGGTCGTCGTTCCAGGTTGGATGTTGTCGAGTTCCACAAGAATTCGCCGCAGGTGGCGGGCATTGTTCCGGGGCGGAATGTAGGGTCGAAGCCCTTCGTGATAGCTGATGAAACCCACAGCGTCCTTCTGGTGATGCAGAAGCATCGCAAGGGACGCCGCCAGCATCCGGGCATAGTGAAACTTTGTCACGGCCCCCGATCCGTAGTCCATCGAAGCGCTGCAATCGAGGGCAACCGCACATCGCACGTTCGTTTCCTCCTGGTACTGTTTGATGTGAAGCCGGTCCGTCCGTGCGTAAAGATTCCAGTCGACGAATCGCGGGTCGTCTCCCGCTGTGTAGGGTCTGTATTGCGCGAATTCGATTGACGACCCCGAGTGGGGACTTCGGTGAAGGCCCACCATGAACCCTTCCACCACAATTCGGGCGAGCAATTGCAGATCCGTAATCTTGGCAAGCTCGGAAGGCTCGATGAATTGAAGCGCTTGTTGCATAAGGAGGACCGCCGATTCTCCCGGGTTCAGGATATCCCCGACTTGGGTTCGGGAACGGATTCCAGAAGTTTTTCAATGATGTTCTCGACATTTACATGGTCGGCTTCCGCTCTGAAGTTCATCAAGATCCGATGGCGTAACACCGGCGGCGCAACGGCTCGTATATCATTGCACGAGACGTGAAACCTTCCCTCAAGGAGAGCGTACGCCTTTGCGCCTAAGATGAGATTCTGGGTCCCCCGCGTACCGGCGCCCCAGCTGACCCAGTTCTGAACAAAGTCCGTCGCCTTGGGAGAATCGGGCCGCGAGGCATGGGTCAGCCGGACCGCATACCGTGCAACGGGTTCCGCGATAGGCACCAGCCGCACCAGCGTCGAAAAATCGAGCATATCCTGTCCTGTAAAAACCTGCTGCGGCTGGTCGTGGAGGATCGAGGTGGTCCGCGTCGCGACCTCCAGCTCCTCGTCCTCTTCCAGGTAATCGATAAGAACGTTGAACATAAACCGGTCAAGCTGGGCTTCCGGAAGTGGATAGGTTCCTTCCAATTCGATCGGATTCTGGGTCGCGAAAACGTGAAATGGAAGATCCAGAAGCCGTAATTCGCCTGCAACGGTCACCTGCTTCTCTTCCATGGCCTCCAGCAGCGCTGCCTGGGTCTTAGGCGGCGTGCGGTTGATCTCGTCCCCCAGCAGGATGTTGGTGAAGACTGGGCCGGGAATGAAACGCATCTCGCGATGCCCGGTCACCCGGTCCTCATCAATGATTTCAGTTCCCGTAATGTCGGAAGGCATCAGGTCGGGGGTGAACTGAATGCGTTTGAATTGCAGATCCAGGATCTGGGCTATCGTTCGGATAAGAAGCGTCTTGGCCAAACCGGGCGGCCCCGTGACCAAGCAGTGCCCTCCGGAGAAAAGCACGATCATCAGCTGATCGATGACTGCGTCCTGGCCGATGATAACCTTTCGGATTTCCTTCAGGAGTTTCTCGCGTCCTGCCTGCAGTCTCTCAAGCGCCTCTTTCTCGAACGTCGAGTCCGTTGGTTCCGTCAGAGGGTGAATAGCCACTGTGTCTCCTTCCAAATATTCCCTTCACGTACCGTTTCGCAGCGCAAAATGCTCTTTTCCATGAACGTTTGACTAATGCGTCATGGCATACACCACAATATTAATTCCCAGAGGGTATGCCTTCTTGGCCGAGAACTCCCGAAAGTACTCGGGGTCTTGCGCCTCCTCCTCCCAACCGTCGCCAAGATCCGTGTTGTGCGTGATGACGACCATCAGACGCCCGTCCTTGTCGAAAACACCCTTGCAATGGGGAACTGCGCTGTCCGCTCCCCGCTCGGAGGTTTGACCTGTTCCCTGCCAGAATCCCAACCCGGGAATTTGGGGGACTTCCTTGATGTCGAAGACAATATGGAAGATCGGATGATCCAGACGAATGTCCATAATGCGACATTCAGGGTATTTTTCGGGAGGAAATACGTACTCCTCGAACTGTTGCTGAAACCACTCCAAGGCCCTCGTTCCCCAGAAATCATCCACATGCAAAAAACCTCCCTTCAGCAGGTAGGACCGGAGCGCTTCTCCCTCTTCCTTGCTGAAGGATATGTTCTCCACCTGCAGCATATATATGAATGGGTAGTTGAACAATTCCTTATCGGTCAGCCGAACGACCGCATGCTCAATTTCTCCTTTTTCGTCGCGGTTCACTTTGATGGTCGTCAGTTCTTCCAAACGCATCGAGAAATTGATGTCCGAATCCGGGAAATCCGTTCGCCAGTTTCCTCCCCTGTCCCAGCCCCTCCCATCGTAGCTGAGGTATTGAACACGGCAAAACGTGAAGCTATTGCCAGGGAAAATATCCTTATTGCTTTCGTTGGCACGCATCCCCCCACGCTCTCCCCGCCATGGCCCCCGCCAGCCGCCCGGGAATCCCCCCCGAGCTCTCGTGGGCGGGCGCATTCTGTCGCGACCTTGGGCCGAGACCGGTTCGTCCGCCCATAAAAGGAATCCCAGGACTAGATAGGCAATGCCTAGGAACTTGAGGGTATTTCGGTTTCCGTCCATTCTTCCTTTCCGGGAGATCGATCAACTATCTCAAGCAGAATCTTCTGCGCTTCCCAATAATGCGGCCTTTCCTCGAGCAGCGCGATTATCTCACGCTTCGCCTGAGGCCAATTCTCCCCTTGTATCAGAACTTCGGCCCGTTTCACGCGCCGTTCGACAGCATGCGCCGGATCCAGTATCGCAAGTTCGGAGAGCAACTCCAACGCCTCTTCCTGCTGGCCCAGATTCAAGCGAGCCTCCAACAGGGATTCTCTCACAGCTACATCGAACGGATCAATTCCCAACGTCCAATCTGCAACGCGAACCACTTCGGGCCAATTCTCATCATTCTTGAAGAGGTCGATTAACTTGGTACAGGCCGGATACGCCGTCGAATCCATTCCGATCTTCTTTTCAAGCGCTTCCATTAATTGATCCTTCTTTCCCGACCGGTCATAGAGAGCAATGAGATGATCCAGGGGGCCGTTTCCCTCCGAATAATCCGGGAAAAGCTTCAAGGCCTTCTCAAATTCAGACTCCGCTTCGTCCCATCGGGATTCCGAAAGCGCATCCGTACCCAGCTTCATCGCGTCGGTAAACGGAGACGAGGCCTCTCTCCAGCCGGGCTGACTCATGTCCGGCAAGTTCTTGTACGCCGCAAGACGATCTTCCAGATACTTCTTGAATCGCTTCTCCAGTTGCCCCGGTTTCTCTTCACACGCATTGGATAATGCCGCCAATGTCTCTTCCGCTTGTCCGATCCGATCCAAGGCGTCCACCAGCGCATCCATTCCATATTCCGCCACGTAGAACCCGACAAATTCGCCCGCCAAGAAGTACCCGAACATAAGAGACTGCGGAGACTTGGGCTGCGTAAATAACTCCTCCAGATCGACGGGCGACGAATAGGACTCGGAATCGACCATGCGCTTGAACGCCGGGTTCATTCGCTGGCCCCAGGCAGAAGAGCGCTGCGTCTCCTCGTAGACCGAGATCCCCTCCGACAACCACCGCGGCATCCGGTTCTTGGTTTTTTGCAGCGTGATCACATGAACGAATTCGTGCCAAAGCACGGACCGCCAATTGACCCCATGCTTCGGCCGGGCCGACGGGGAGTCCATGGTCACCAGGCGCCCAAAGCAAATGCCAAGATGCCCCACATTGCCCGGGAGACCCACCGAGCGGACCATGAAATCATCGTGATTATCGAAGATCTGAACGAAAACCGGCGTCTCGAGCGTGATATCGTATTTTCTCTCGTAAAGCTCCCATGCCTCCATCAGCATGGACAACGCATCATCGGCGAGAAACGGAACCTCTTTTTCGGGGAGTTGAAGAGAAAACGGATCTTTCTCAACCGTCGCAAACGATTTCATTGAATCGAGGAGTTCCAACATATTAAAAACTTGAACATTGTACGAATCGGCTTCGAAAGCCTTCTCCAGCGCTTCTCGGCCTTCCTTTTCGGCCCCTTGGCGGAGAAGGTCGAATGCATAAAGGGCCAGGGCCTCCGAATCCTCCGCATTCACCTCAAGAGCGCGTTTCTGCAACTCCGCCCCTTCCCGGAATCGGTAATGTCTTGAAGCAATTCTGCCGGCCGTTCTGTAAACCTCCGATCCATGAGGGTTGAACTGGAGAACCTTCTCCTGGGTTTCCTTCATTCCCTCCGGATCATCCTTCAGAAAATATGCCGCCGATTGCAGCGATAGAAATCGAATACTGACTGGATTAACCGCCAACATAGCTTCAATAACTTCGAGGGCATCGTCGGTCTTGCCCACGTCAAGGAGCTTTTCCGTCTCGATAGCCTTGGCAACCGGATGGTTGGAATTGGTGTCGAGGATCTTTTTCAGAGTCTCCTCCAGGCGGTCGTCTTTGGATTTCCAGTAACACTTTGCGAGCCCGGCCAGGGCATGCTGATTCGCCTTGTCGATCTCCAAGGCCTTTTCATAGTGTTGCGACGCCATGTTCCAGCTATTCTTCTTCAAAGCCAGGTCGCCCGCGGCCAGGTGTCCCGGGACAAAATCCGGATTTTCCTCAATCACAACCGTATAGATATCCGAAAGAATCGTCCTGGGATTGTCGCCTCGCCATTCCGCGATTTTTCCAACAACCAGCAGGTTTCCCGGATTACTCCGATCAAAATACCTCGACCGGGTCCCTTCCGATGCCCACTCCAGTGTCTGCCTGAACTCTACAGTCCGCCCCCTATAGTGATACAACGTTGCCAGCTTCCATTGCAGCGCAGGAAATCGCCAGGAATGCTCTTCGAGAAACGCAATTGCTTCATCAACCCTTCCGATCGCAACGAGCAAATCAGCCCGGTCCAGGACCCATTGAATCGTGACCATTCCCTGGTACCGCTCCATCACTTTCGTCTGAGCATCCAGCGCTCCCTGGTGATCCCCTTCATTCCACAACTCTATATATTCCTCCGCCTCAATTCTTTCATAGATCTGCTCCCCGGCCACATCCACGGTGACGCCGGCCAAGAATCCGAGTACCAACGCCCCAAAGGCCACTCTCCGAAAAGCGAAGCGATACGTGTACGCGGACAGGTAGGTTTTGAAAAAGGAAATCATTGCCTGGGTGTTTGACCTGAACAGTTGTTGACTTTCCGGATGTTGCATAAGCGACGATGCGCGTGGATTCGTTAAGGAGATGCGGTTTGGCAGGAGGAATGAGAGTTCGTTAGTTGGGTGTTGACTGTTTGATGTCGGGACTCTCATAAACCTCCCGGTAGAACCTGCTTCAGGACTTTTCTTGACGGGCCCGCTCGATTCCTGAGCCATTTTCTATACTTTAAGGACGCAACAGCGGTTCTTCACGCTCCATCTCCAAACTGCAATCCCAATCCCTGCGCCAGGGTGATGGCGATAGCGACCAATCGCATCGAAAGGCCCTATTAAACTTACCACATCTCCCTACTTCCAAACCAACGGAAATAGGCTCTCTTTACGCTTAACTCTCTATTATTAACCTCTGCAGAGAAAATGGGCCATTTTTGGCGGCTCGGCAGGAGCCTCGCCCTCCCTCGATCCCTTGTTCGATGCGGCAGGGAGGGCGAAGCTCCCGCTGAGCCGGTCGGACTCGTTTGTAGACGGTGTAATCCTGGTTTATCTCGTCAGAAAACAGCCTGGAATTCAAGTTGGTACGAGTTGTAAATGGTATACGTGTCTAACAGGAATGGCACTAAGTTAAGCAGATTTCAGCCCCGCCCACAGCGGGGAAGAAACTGCTGAGAGGTCTTTGGCGGGAGACCGGTGAGTGATGCGCAAACTATTGAGGTGAATTTCAGTCGGAGGGGGTAGCGACAGAACCCTCTGCTCAAGCGGTTATCCCGCTAAGGTGCAGTCGATCAATTCCTGCAAATCGGCCGTTGCGACACAGATGCAGGTATCCGCCGCGCCGTAGTACAACTTCAGCTCGCCGGAATCCTCCAGGATCGCGCCACAGGCGAATACGACATTGTTCACATCGCCCACGCGCTCGTACTCATCCCGCGGCGAAAGCAGCGGGATCTCACAGCGACTCACAACCTTAGAAGGATTCTCGATATCAAGCAGGACTGCCCCCGTGCGGTAGATCGGGCCTGCTGAAGTCATTTTCACTCCGTGATAGATCTCCAGCCACCCTTCGTCTGTCCGGAAGGGAGGCACCGACGCGCCGATGCGGTGCGAATCCCAGTACCCGCTGCGAGGGGAGATGAGAACGTCAGAATTTCCCCAACTGTAGAGATCGTTGGAGTAGGAGACCCAGATGCTCCCCACGCCAAGGCCGATCGGCCTGTCCAGGCGAACATACTGGCCGTTGACTTTCTCGGGGAATAGCACCCCGTCCTTATTTCCAGGATCGGAAACAAGGGCAATTCGCTCGAATGAGTGAAAATCGTTGGTTTTGGCAATAGCGATTTGATGTCCGTATCGCGAGACAGCCGTGTAAAGGACATAGAAAGCGCCGTCGAGGTATGTCGCTCGTGGATCCTCAATCCCCAATTCCTCGTACTTCTGAAACGGCCCCTCCTTTGCAGGGAAGAGCACAGGCTCGTCCTCAACTTCGAAATGCAGGCCGTCCCTGCTCCTCGCCAGGGCAAAGAACGAGTACCCTCGTTGCCCTTCCACGCGCAACAGTAAGAGATATTCATTTCCCACCTTGACGGGGGTCCCATTGAAAACCGTGTTGCAATGAAATGGGATATCATCCGCTGTGAGAATGGGATTCCCTTCCCAGCGGCGAAATACATCTCTCCCCTTTTTTCGGTGCATCTTCAGAACTCCCTTTCACTCACCAGGCATGCATTGATTATTCTTTCCACATCCGTTGTCCCCAGGCAGATGCACGAGTTCGCGGCTCCGTAATATAAGCGGAACTTCCCCCCATCCTCGATAACGGCGCCACATGTGAAAACCAGATTGGGCATATCTCCGATTCGTTCATATTCCTCTCTGGGAGTCAGGATGGGAACATTCGTCCGCCCAACGACCTTGGCAGGATTCTCCCTGTCGAGGACGGCCGCGCCCAATCGGAACAAGGGGCCTGCGGAAGTTTGCTTTATCCCGTAGTAAATGATCAACCAACCCTCTTCAATTTCCATCGGTGGGGTCCCGGTCCCGATCCGGTGCATATCCCAATGACCGGAACGGGGGCCCATCACGAACTCCGGCCATCCCCAGTAATCGAGGTCATCGGAGTAGCTGATCCAGATATTTCCGCCGTTCCACGGACGCTCGAGCCGCGCATAGCGCCCTTTGATCTTCTTCGAAAACAGGGCGACGCCTTTCGTGTCCGGCTGGGCAATCAAACCCATGAACTCCACCGATTCGAAGTCCTTCGTCCGCGCCAAGCCGGGCCGATACCCATGAGGACTCAATGTGTTGAAGGCAACAAAGTATTCACCATCGATCGGCGTGATTCGAGCGTCAAGGGTGCCCATCGTGTCATAGTCCCTGTACCGATCCACCATGGCCGGACCCAGAAAGGGCTTCTTATCGAACTCGAAAGAAAATCCATCCGTGCTGCGGGCAGGGTAGATTGAGTAAGTCCCTTCCAGGTGCTGGACGGTTAAGAGAAAAATGTAATCGCCATCTTTTCTCGCCACACCGGCGTTGGAAATATCCATGCACCGCATCGGAAGATCGTCGATCGTTATGATCGGATTTCCCTCGAACCGGTGAACAAGATCGCGTGGCCGTCTTTTGGGCATGATTCATTTCCTTAAAAGCAGAGAACTCTGTTCCTGATTCAATTTTGCGTCGTCTTCCCCGGACACCCGATACGGGCGTAGATTATACAACAAAGCCGCCGGATCATTCCTACAAATTGGAGGCACAAGCGGATAATTCCTCCCCATCCCCCTGACTCTGAGTCTATTTGGACCAAGAATCGAGATTAGTGTGAAAAGCGTCCCCTCAAACTTGACCTGGGAAATAAGGCGCCGTCACGGTCCCGAAACGGTGCGCAATTCCCTGACGCTTGGATTGATATGAGGGGAACAATACCCTATAGTATCCATCAAGAACCCGTATATTCGGTTTACAGACCCAAAGGAATCCAACCAACACAGAAGAAACCTCTCTTCCTGGTCAGGGGGTGCCGCGGATTGAATCCCGGTTGATGAGGGACGCGAGGTCACCCAATGCGAATGCTTCCTGGATCTTGAATATTCGGTTAACTCCGCAGCCATAGAAAAAATAAAGCGCTCATCCATATTATCCAAAGGAACGGAAAGCGTTTTTCTTTCTTCTTCCTTTACAGCCCAGTTCACAACTTTGCGAAACGAGAGGAGTGTAGTCTGCAAGGACTTCCTGTCTGATCAGAAGGTTCAGCCATCTCCGAAGGAAATGGAGGCCAACCGATGAATACTCAGAGTACCGCCCACAGTCCCTACACATTGGAGGAGCAAGGAATTACTAATGTCCAGATGGTCTACTGGAATCTGCCCACCCCTTCATTGGTCGAGGAGGCCGTCCGCCGCCGCGAAGGGCATCTGTGCCACTTGGGTCCGTTAGTCGTTCGGACGGGCCAGCACACAGGGCGCGCTCCCAAGGACAAATTCATCGTCCGAGAGCCTTCCAGTGAGAGCAAAGTCTGGTGGGGAAATGTCAATCATCCGATGGAAGAGGAGCAGTTCGAAGCGCTCCACCAGCGTTTGCTCGCGTACTGGCAAGGGAAGGACCTGTTTGTCCAGGATTGCTTTGCCGGTGCGGATCCCGACTATAGGCTGCCTATCCGTATTGTGACGGAGACCGCCTGGCACAATCTGTTTGTCCGCAACATGTTCATCCAGGCTTCCCCGGAGGAGCTGGCCAAGCATGTTCCCAAGTTCACGGTGCTCCATGCCCCGAACTTCCATGCAATCCCCGAAGTCGACGGCACCCGGTCGGAGGTTTTCGTCGTCATTCACTTCGGACGGGGTCTCGTAATGATAGGCGGAAGCCAGTATGCCGGAGAAACCAAGAAGTCCATCTTCACCGTGCTCAACTACTTGCTCCCCCAGCAAGATGTCCTGTCCATGCACTGTTCCGCCAATAAAGGCGCCGACGGAGATGTGGCCATTTTCTTCGGCCTTTCTGGAACGGGAAAAACAACCCTCTCCACCGATCCATCCCGCATCCTGATCGGGGACGACGAACATGGCTGGACGGACAAAGGAGTGTTCAACTTCGAAGGTGGGTGTTACGCGAAAGTGATCCGGCTCTCTTCCGAGGCCGAGCCGGAAATTTATGAGACCACCCGTCGATTCGGCACGATCCTGGAGAACGTTGCGCTGGACAGTGACAATCGGCGCATTGACCTGGACAACGATTCCCTCACCGAGAACACGCGGGCGGCGTATCCCCTCGCCCACATTGAATCCGCGAGCCGCGAGGGGACCGGCGGCCATCCGTCGACCATTATCATGCTGACGGCTGACGCGTTCGGGGTCCTCCCTCCCATCGCGAAGTTGACGCCTGAGCAGGCCGTCTACCACTTCCTCTCCGGATACACGGCCAAAGTCGCCGGGACGGAAAAGGGCGTCACTGAACCTAAAGCCACGTTCAGCGCCTGCTTCGGCGCCCCGTTCATGGCGCTCTCTCCGCCTGTTTACGCCAATCTGCTCGGGAAGAAGATCTCCCAGCACAAAGTCAACACTTGGTTGATAAACACCGGCTGGAGCGGCGGGCCTTATGGGGTAGGAGAACGGGTGAAAATCGCCCACACACGTGCGATGGTTCATGCGGCGTTGGACGGGTCCCTGGCAGACGTCCCCACCGAGGACGACCCGACATTCGGTGTGGCTGTGCCCACCCAGTGCCCGAATGTGCCCAGTGAAGTTCTCAATCCGCGCAACACGTGGGCCGATAAGGCAGCCTACGATGCCCAGGCGCGTAAACTGGCTGAAATGTTCGTCGAGAACTTCAAAGCCTTTGCAGACGAAATCTCCGAGGAGATACGGGCGGCCGGACCGCGAGTCGGGTAATGGACAACCTGAGGGAGATCATTCTTCAGAGCGAACCGCTTCTGCTCTTTCTGGTCGTCGGCATCGGCTTTCTGGTGGGACAGATTCGTGTCCGCGGATTCAGCCTGGGAGTTGCCGGGGTTCTGTTTGTGGGATTGTTTTTTGGAGCGTGGCGGCCCGAAGGGCAGCCACCCTTCTCCATTGCCCACCAGGTGACGCAGCTCGGGTTGATCCTTTTTGTCTATGCCGTCGGCCTGACGACCGGCCCAGGCTTCTTTGCCGCCATGAAGAAGCGCGGCGTCCGGTTCAACATCGCCCTGGTGATTTCCCTCCTTGCCGGCGCGGCCATCACGTTCATGCTGGGCAGATGGCTGAAAATCCCTGTTGGGCAAATCTCCGGGGTGTACTGCGGCGGACTGACTAACACGCCCGCTCTGGCGGCCGTCACGGAACTGATAAAGGGTCGAGGGATCGGGGACCCAAGTGATCCCGTCATCGGTTATTCGATTGCCTATCCATTCGGAGTTATCGGCGGTCTGGTCGCCTTCCAGATTTTCGCGGCCATCTACCGGTCTGCCTACGAGAAGGAAAAAGCCGAAGCCGAGTCCCGCCGAAAAGCTGTTTCAAAACTTGTGGCGGCAAATTTCGAAATTTGCAACTCTGAATTATTCGGAAAACCGATCGGAGATCTGAGAATCCAAGAGAAGATCGGCCTGGTAGTCTCGCGTCACAAACACCAGGCCGAGGTGGTCATCCCGACGAAGTATTCCATCCTGCACGAGGGCGATGTAGTCGTGGCTGTCGGCAAGGAGGCGGATATTCAAAAGGGGGAAGATTACTTCGGGGCCAAATCGGACCAACATCTGGAATGGGTCGGCGAGGCCATCACCATGCGCCGCATCCTTGTGTCCCGGAAGGACCTGGCCGAACGCACCATCGATGAGCTCCACCTGGACCGCCGGTTCAACGCCCAGGTCACCCGCCTCCGGAGGGCCGACGTCGATATCATCCCTCAACCCGACACCCGGGTCGAGATCGGCGACCGGTTGCGCATTGTCATGCCGTCGGACAAGTCCGCGGAAGTGGCCAAATTCTTCGGCGATTCGGAACGCGGCATCACGGAACTCGATTATACCGCCCTCACGCTCGGCATCTCGTTGGGTGTTCTCGTCGGGATGATTCCCATTCCAATCCCCGGCGGTGCTTCGGTTTCCCTCGGCTTCGCGGGCGGGCCGCTCGTCGCCGGCCTGATTCTGGGAAAACTTGGTCGCACCGGACCCCTCATCTGGTCCATCCCACTCGAATCCAACCAGACCCTTCGACATATCGGACTCCTCTTCTTCCTCGCGGGCGTTGGAATCCTTGCCGGGGGACGGTTCTTCGGCGCTCTTTCAACCAACGGCTGGCAACTATTACTTCTCGGGGTCGTCACCACATCCATCACCACCGCCCTGACACTCCTCCTGCTCCGCGGTTACGGAAAAGCCACCGTGATCAGCGCCATCGGCGCTACCAGCGGCATGCAGACCCAGCCCGCAACCCTGGCCCGCGCTTACGAGATGTCAAAATCCGACGAAACCTACATCGCCTACGCGACCACCTACCCTGTCGCCATGATCGGCAAGATCCTGATTGCCCAGCTTCTAGTCATTGTCGGCCAGGCGCTTACCTGACATTCCCGAGAATCACACGATTCAAACGTGATGGTTGGGGAGAATAAGAACATCCAAACAGAATAAACCACAGATTGCGCTGATGGACAGACAAAAGGGATCAGACAGGGATGGACAGGATACACAGGATAATTTTAAATCCATGTTGAAACAACCTGTTCCCTTATCCTGTTCATCCCGTATATCCCTGTAAGAATATTATCCGTGTCAATCTGTATTACCCACGATCAGTTTGATGACAAAGTGTTAACGCGATTGCTTCGTCGCGGACTCCTCGCAATGACGGTGGAGAAATGAACAGGAAAACGTCATTGCGAGAAGTGAGTCTGCAAGCGACGCAGCAATCTCAATCTGCGATCATCAGAGATCAGAAGCTTTCCAGAAGCTCCAATACCACACTCAGATCCGCTTCACTGTTGATGTAGGTATACCGCCCTCCGGATCCTTCAGTCCATCGCCCTTCTTGCTCGACTTCAAGTCCCTGGTCGGCCAGCGCAGCCAGATAGTTGTCGGTGTTCTTCACTGTGAAAGCAATATGATGAACCCCCTCGCCTTTCTCATCCAGAAAGCGTTGCCATGTGCTCGGCCCACCGATGGGTTCGATGAGTTCGATTTGGAGATTGTCGAACTCAAGAAAGACCAGTTTGGCTTGGGCCTGCGTGGGCTCTCCTTCGTATCGCGTGCCCGCCTTTTCCTCAGGCTCAGTGATGATCGGTTCCGGGACTTCCATCCCGAAGATTTTGGCATAGGCTTTAGACGCTTTCTCAATGTCGCGGACAACTAACCCAATCTGAACAATGTTCCTGGGCATATTCACGGCTTTACTTTCACTCATCTCAGCGCCTGTCGAATCGTTTGCTTCGGCCATGTAACCTGCAACAAACCAGAAGACAGATGCGCAAACCAACACGCTCAGCGTAAATGCAACCAGCGTTTTTATTTTCATCGTTGTCGTCCTTTCCTGGTGTCCGCAACCTGCTTGAGTCATGCGATGGCTGTGTTCGTCATTTATACTCAGATTTCCCTTCTGAAGCAAGCCGTGACCGACGCACGCCGTTCCGGAACAATGATACGCCCGATGGCCACCCGGAATGCACCGCGAAGAACAGTGGCACGGCATGTTTCATATGGGAAATCGCGGATTTGTGTATATGTGTATACTTGAGGGGCGATTTGAGCTTCGCCGCATAGAACTGATATGAGCACTGAAAACTTGCCGCGCCGGATCTCCCGGCGTCTGACGGAAAAGTGGAATAAGACGTGGATTTGAGCATGGGAACTGAGGCTCTTTTCTGGGGAATTCTAAGCGCCGTCTCCCTCCCGCTGGGCGCCGTTATAGGACTCTTGTGGCCTCCGCGTCGCTTGATGGGGGCGGCATTCACGGCGTTCGGTGCGGGCGCCTTGCTTTTCGCGCTAACGATCGAGCTTTTCGCCCGCGTCCCTCACTATGTGGAGGAGCATGGACTCGGGATTCTGGTGGCATCGGTCATCGGGGCGATCTCGGGCGGAGTGCTGTTCGCTGTTCTGAATCAATTGTTGAATAATCGCGGAGCTTTCCTGCGCCGTCTGTCCCACGCAAGGGGGCATTTATCACGGCTGCGAAGGAAGCGGACAAGAGAGCTTGTTGAGGAACTCAGCCGTATTGAACTGCTGAGCGCTGTAAAGCCGGAGCATATGGCACAGCTATTCCGCCGCGTCCGCCGACAGTTGTTCAAAGAAGGGAAGGTAATTTTCAGGCCCGGCGATAAAGCCCGGGAAATGTACTTCGTTGTGTCCGGTGAAGTGGCCATTTACCGGGAAGAGCAGGGGAATCAACCGGTCGCCGTGATGAAGATGTCGGACACCTTCGGCGAGATGGCCATACTCCGCAACCAGCCCCACTCGGCCGAGGCGCGCGCCGCTACGGATGTCCGTGTGTACACTATCGTGAAAGAAGATCTGGACGCCGTCCTCGCGCTGGCGCCGGAGCTCCAGTCCGCCTTTGAAGACCTGAACAATTCACGGATGAGAGAAGGACAGGTAGAGAGAGTTGATCCAAACTCAGAATGGCGCGACAAAACGCTTGTCCACTTGGCGGTTTCGGAGCAACCGATTTCTGTGGCGCACATCCGCGAAGAAGGGCAGGCAGTGCGCGGCGGGGCATTAGCTATTTGGCTCGGCATCCTGATTGACGGCATCCCGGAATCTTTAGTCATCGGAATGCTCACAATCAGCTCGGCGGGGGTGAGCATTGCGTTTATCGTGGGCGTGTTTCTGGCGAACTTGCCGGAGGCGATGACCAGTGCGGTGAGCATGAGGACGCACGGCATGAAGGTCAGGCGAATCATGCTGATGTGGACCTCGATTTGTGTGATGACGGGAATCGGCGCCTTCATCGGCGCTGTGATATTGCCCCCCCATCCTACGGGCGCAGTCTTGTACTTCGTATTAGGCGTCGAGGGATTGGCTGCCGGGGCGATGCTCACGATGATAGCCGAGGTGATGTTGCCGGAGGCTTTCGAACAGGGCGGCTCCATTGTGGGGCTGTCAACGCTGGCGGGATTTCTCACCACCCTCGCCGTTAAGGTTCTCTGAACACCGCTTGCAGTTCCCTCTCGCCCTCATCGCCCACCATGTCACTTGCGAACGCGACAGCGCTTAAGGCATCTTCCAGGGCTGCCCCAAAATGACCAGAAACCATAGCGGGATGGGAAGAAAAATGGTGGGCGCTACTGGACTTGAACCAGTGACCTCTTGCATGTCAAGCAAGCACTCTAACCAACTGAGCTAAGCGCCCACGGATCATCGATCGGGCTTTAATGCTACCACCACCTCCGGCAGCCGGTCAAGCCTCCTTGGCGGCCTTGGCGGTTCACATCCTAGAAACGAATCATCGGCAGGGTCGACGAGGGCGGGTTGGCAGTGACTGGCGCGGACGCGGCCCCGCAGCACTTCTTATACTTCTTCCCGCTGCCGCACGGGCACGGGTCGTTTCGGCCGGGCCTTCCCTTTCCCGGAACCATAATGTTCGCAGGCGCAGGAGGCACTATTCGCGCGCTAACCTGCTCGCCGAGCTGCAGCATCCGATCGTGTGCATACGGGTAGAACCGCAGATACGACTCGCACCACCTTGTCCGGGTCGAACCGTCAAACGGGGTGGACCGATACTTCAGACAGCCGCCGTAGCAATACGCCAACCAGTCGCATTCCTTGCACTCTTGGGGCAGTTTCCCTTTCGAATCACCGAAACTTCTTTGTTTGGTGCTGTTCAGAAACTCATCCAGGCCCCCGTCGTGGATGTTCCCGACTTTCCAGTCCGGTTCCACAAAAAAATCGCACGGGTAAACATCCCCCGTGTGCTCGATGACTAGATACGACCCGCAAGTCCGCTGAAAAACGCACGACGGATGCGTCCCCGTAACATAGCGCACAAGCAGCTCATCGAAGAACCGCACGTAAACATTCGGATCCCCGTCGTTCCACCACCGGTCGAACACGCCGCATAGAAACTCCCCATACTGTTGCGGTGTGATGGACTCCACCGTCGGATTGCCGTTCTTATCATACTCGAGTAATGGAATGAACTGCAGAAATCGAGCGCCCAAACCTGTGAAGTAGTCAAAAAGATCCTGCGGATGCTCGACATTGGCCGAAGAAACAACACAGAGGATGTTGTATTCCGTCTCAACTTCCTGGAATACGCGAAGCGTTTCGATTACGCGGGAATGAGAATCACGCCCCCCCTTGGTCAGCCGAAACCGATCGTGCATCTCGGCCGTTCCGTCAATGCTCAGGCCGATCAGGAAATTCTTGCTCTTGAAGAACCGGGCCCAATCCTCGTCGATCAAAAGCCCATTCGTCTGAATCGAATTCTGGCAAGTCTGATCGGGACGGAGGAGCCCTTCCTGGAATTCCACTGCCTTCCGGTAGAAATCCAGCCCCATTAAGGTCGGCTCTCCCCCCTGGAAGCAGAGGGAAAAACCCCCGGCCCTGGACTCGCCCATCCGGCGCGCCAGGATCTCGGCCGTCTCCTCCGACATCCGATGCTTACGCGTTTCCGGGTACAGGCCAGCCTTCTCGAGGTAGAAACAGTAGGAACAATCCAGATTGCAGTCGGCGCCGGAAGGTTTGATTAGAAGAGCAAGATGGGGTGGCATAGCCAAAGGATACTTCAAAACCTGCGCTTGATCAACAGGTTAAAACCTGGCGTCCTTGGCGTCTTGCGGTTCGGCCGACGCGCACGTGTCAGATCTCCCAATTCACCCGCGCGACATGCCTCGAATCAGCACCTCGGCAACCTCGGCTCGAGTGAATTCTTTGGGCGGGATCATTCCGTCGTCGCAGGCCCTCCCCCCCATCATATACCGCGCGAGGGGCCCTGAGGGCTAGATAATGACGTCTATGATCCCATATTTCTTGGCCCCCTCTGCGTCCAGCCAAAAATCGTGCTCGGTGTCGCGTTGGATTTTTTTCAGCGGTTGTCCAGTCATCTCACTGAATATTCTGTCCATCAAATCGTTCAGGCGGACAGCCTCCGCCGTCTTGACCGACATATCCTTCACTTTGGCGTCCACTTCCCAGCTCAACTGGTG
>SDBV01000641.1_pt1 | contig 50697 bp, 36 predicted proteins | sample 2277081 | NCBI WGS metagenome assembly SDBV01 (sample SAMN10402039, study PRJNA504765) | marine sediment metagenome | isolation source: marine sediment core GS10_PC15, 223 cmbsf | place: Arctic Ocean: Southern Knipovich Ridge | collected 2010
AAATTTATTATTTTGTGAATCTGATAATTTAAGTTAAAAAAATAAACAAACCACTGCATGAAAAAATAAATTCGGTGTCTTAAGTGGGTTCGGTGTTCCTAACAAAAAAACAAATATCTAATACAAAATAATTTCACTTAAAAAAACAAAAATATAATTGACACTCGATATGTGTTACTCTAAAGTAAAATTATACATGTTTTGAATTTTGTGAAAATTGACAATTAAGGTTGAGTAATAATAATATGGCAGAAACTTTTAGATTAATTAGAGTATTTTTGGCTTCTCCTGGTGATCTTCAGGATGAACGACGTCTAGCCAGTGAAGCAGTTGAAGAGCTGAATAAAGGTATCGCTTCTCATTTTGATTGCAGGGTTGATTTAAAGGGTTGGGAAGATACGCTTCCAGGCTCTGGCCGTCCACAATCTATAATCAACCGAGAGTTAGACCGTTGTGAACTTTTCATAGGCATAATGTGGAAAAGATGGGGTACTCCACCAGCTACACAAGGCTCGTATACATCCGGTTTCGAAGAAGAGTTTGAGCTCTCGGCTACAAAACTTAAGAAAACTGGAAACCCTGAAATGGCAATGTATTTTAAAGAAATTCCTCAGGAATATTTGGTTGATCCAGGGAAGAATTTAAAAAAGGTTTTAGAATTTAAAAAGCGTATAATATCAGAAAAAATTATTCTTTTTAAAACTTTTAGTGAACCTAATGATTTTCAGAAATGTGTGCGTCTAAAAATAACAGATTATTTGATAAAATTACAAGAAACTGAAGTGGAAAATCTTGGAGGAGAACAGGCTAAAGTTAAAAATCCAACTGTAGACATTGATAGCATACCAGACACTAATACTATCAAAAGTCCTTTTTCAGTAGAAGGTCATTCATTTCTAAAAGATTTCATAGAAAAAACAGAAGCTGAGGATAGTATTGAGAGTATAACTCTCCAAGAAGTCGCTAGGTTTCGACTTTTATCAAGCGCTATAACGAAATCAGGGAATCATGAACCCTTTTTAGGAGTTCATGATGCAAACATATTATTTTCTAATAGGGATATTAAATACGGTTCTCGAGAGATATCTAGATTAATTGACTGTGGACTCAAAAATATTAGACATGAAAATACGCCCCTTTGGTATTGGTGTAAGATATATAAAGAAGGCTCTATTAATATTTTTCTTGCTTTTAAATCTTTAATTTATTCTGATGAAGATGTAAGTGCTGGTGCTTTGAAGGCTATGAAGCTCATTGGTTTAATTCTTCCAACTAAGGAAATAGGCTTTGATAGAAATACTTTTATCACAAAATGGCTCTCTAAAAAACGATCAGATAATGTAAAACTCGCAGCATTAGATTATTTAAAGTATCATGGAAAAGAGGACGATCTACCATTGATTCAATCTGAGTTAGATCAAAGCAACACTAAGACTGTAAGAATTTCTATTGAAGCTATATTAAGCATACAGCTTCGTCATATTGGAGGTACAGCACTTAAAACAGCATTTACAAATGATTTTGAATTAATCGATGAAGCACTCCTCGAAAAAGTTCTGTCAGATTTTTCAAATTTGGATGATAAATTACTAAAATTAGGATTAAAACATAGAAATAAAAGAATTAGGTTAGAAAGCTTCAAGAGATTAAGAGAAAGCAAAAAGATAAATTTAGATGAACTAAAAGAACTTAAAAGTGATCCCTTTACATTAATACGCAAAGAAGTCATTGAGCTTATGTTATCAGAAAATCAATCACTGAATGATCAAGATATAAGGAATATCCTAATTAATCCTCAAAAAAATGATGGGAAAGGCCACAAGTGCTATGATGAATACTTGTTCTCAAAGTATTCTGGTATGGCTAAAAGCAAGCTTTTGGAGCTCTCAGAAAAATGCACAATTCTTGATTACATTCCCTATTTAGCCCTATGTAACCGATATTTTAAAAACCATTCGGTGGAACTAAGAAAAAATATCGGTAATCAATTTAAAGATTTTTCTGAACGCAGTAGAGATTATTTGGAAAAGGATTTAACGTCTGATGAGCTTATTAAAAAAATCCAAGATATAGTGCATTTTTTAAGAAAGGAGGTAACTAGGAAAAGTTTGGATATTCTCTGTAGAAAAGCAGAGTCCAAAGATTTAAATATAATAAGAGAAAATATGCGTTCGGATTATGTTAAAAGCTCCATGGACGAAATCAAATATATGCAAAAGTGGGGTGAGTGGGAAGATATTTCATTTATTGTAAAATCAGAAGAAGACTATAGTTCCAAACCTTTATTAACAACATTTTCAAATTATTACAATTGGAATCATTCTATTGCAGAAACCGTATACAACATTGGACGAGATCGGTTAGATGAATTACTGAAAATGGAAATGCCCTCTAAAATATTGGTAGAACTAATTAAAATATGTTCGATCACAAGGTTTTCTGAAATATCAGATGATTCGTTATTGAGCCTTCTAAATAACGAAGAAGATACAATTCGAAAAGTTGTTTCATCAAAATGCATCCAATCTTTCAAAAAATCTAAACTTAAGTATCTTCTAAAAAATTACATGGATAGTGATAAATCCTGCTATTACAATGTGATATTTTGGCTCGATTTTGGAATTTCTATGCCAAAATCTAGAACAAATAAGGCAATAAAGTTAATTCTAAAAGAATAAGAAGTATAAAGGTTCTATGTTGATTTCTATCTAAACATGAACAAGATATAAAACTTTATGTGAATGGCAAGCCCTTTTCCCCACCTTACGGTAAATACTTTTCCCCATAGTACGGTAAGAAGAATTCCCCACCCCAGGGTAAATAAGATTCCCCAACAATTAATTTGTTAGGCTGTTAATTATGATGGATTATCCTCCTTTTGTTTTTATATTCTATATGATTCACCATCAAGGGTAAATATTTTTGCATGATGTAATAATCTGTCTAATAAGGCAGTTGTCACAACAGAATCACCAAGCATTTCGGTCCCTTCAAATAAAAGCAAAAAAAAGGTCCGTTAAAGAACGAACCTTTTAAACTCTATTACAGAATTACGAAAATTAATAACATAGCCAACATGTAGTTTTGAAACATGTAGATAATTTAGGAGCTGAGCTTCCATGTTTCTATTTATAAATGGAACAGACTTTAATTCTAAAATTATTTTATTATCTACAACTATATCCGTAAGATATTTACCAACAACAAAACCTTTAAAGAATACAGAACATATTTTCTGACGTGTAAAAGAAATATTATTTAATTTTAACTCTACACATAAACTCTGTTCATAGACATTTTCCAGAAAACCAGGACCAATAATTTTATGAACCGTAATAGCACACCCAATTATTTTATCTGATAATTCTTTATAAATTATATTTAACATATTTCATGCCCTCCTTTTTAATTTTAGTTTCAGGCAAATCTTTTTCGATGAGATGTCAAGGCTCCGACCCAACATCAGATATAAAAAAAAGTTGAATAATTTTTATTAAAAGCTTCACTTGCAATCAGGGGAGGACCCCGAAGGGGCATGGCCTTTACATCGAGGAGAAAAAGATTATTTTCTTCCCTATTAAAAAGGAGGGTGGCATATGTTTAAGTTATTTATTTTTTTAACACCGAATTCACCCAGAACACCGAAGGGCTGGTACTCATATATTTATTGATACCACTTTCAAACATTTATAGAATAGAAAAAAAAGGGGGAAAAAAAATATAAAAATATCCAAAAAAAGAATTGCATTTAATTACATCTATATACATGCAAAGCATACACAATGCCTAAATAAATTTCGGTGTTTTATGTGAATTAGGTGTTCTAAAATAAATCAAAAAGATAAAACACCAAATTGTCACTAATAAAGGTACCTTTAATTTATTCTGTTTGGTAAAACCTGTTAATTGTCAACTTTTAATCTTTAAAAATCAAATTCAAATTTATATTAAGATTTTGCAAAGTATGTACTTTTATTGTATCAGTTTTTCTATATAAAATAGGTAAAGAATATTTTCCTGTATTTTCTAAAATATAGGTTTTTATTGTTTTGTCCCAGGGATCAACAATCCAGTACTCTTTAACTTTATGCTTTTCGTAGAGGAACAATTTTTCGTTCATATCTTTGGAAGCAGTAGATTCTGACAATATTTCTACAATAAAATCGGGAGCACCGGTGCAGCCTTTATCATCCAATTTTGAAATATCACAGATTACTGAAATATCTGGTTGTACGACATTACTTGTGCTTTCTTCGTTTTCACTATGCTCCGGCAATCTAACATCAAATGGAGCAGGATAAATTTTACAATCAGCTCCCTCTAAATAATTCCCGATAATCCTTATTAAATTAACAAGTATTTCCTGATGAAGCCTTGATGGAGCCGGGCTCATATTATAAGGAATACCTTTTATAATTTCCCACCTTTCATTATCCGGCCAATTCAAATAATCTTTATAAACATATCTTTCTTCTAATTTAGGAGCATTAGACATACATAACCTCACATGAATAGTAATTTATCATTTAATAACTGTCAATTCAACAATTATACCCCTATGTGTCAATTAGTGAAGATTAGTGGTTTTTTTTTTCTTAGAAATGGGTATGAACTGTTACAAAATACTTATTCAATCTGTGGTAATCTGAGTTAATCTGCGTCAAATTTAAAAATTAATGTATTGTCCTAGTTCACTCTCAAAGACACCAGATTATCAACATCCAGAGTAAGCGCACCGTATTCATCAATTACCTTTCCGCATACAAGAAACGCCCCTGCCATGTTCAGATTAGCATGAAAACGTTTATACACATTTGGGAAAAAAACTGTTTCATAAATTGAAAAAGGATCCTCAAAACTTACAAAAATCATATGTTTATTATTCTTAGTCCTCACTTCTTTGCCTGTTACTGTAATTCCTGCAAGTGTTACTTTTTTATTAATATTTAAATGTATATTTCTTGAGGAAATAAAAGGATACAGTTTTCTCATTCTCAAGGCTTTTTTTATTTTCTCCTGAAATATTCTTAATGGATGCCGTGAAACCATTATGCCCATGGTCCTTATTTCATCATACTGCTTTTTGCTGCAGGAGTATTCTTCGATAAAAGCAGGAACCGGCGGAAGGAGAAAAAGTTCTTTCTGCTTATCTGTATAAAAATATACCCAGAAAAGCTGCGGCCTGTTAAGTCCGTTTGATATGGAATCCATAACGCCTGCCGTTATAAGAATGCGTATTTCTGAAAGACTGGGCTCTAATCGTAAAAGAAAATCAATAAAATCCGTAAAAACGCCATTAGCCGTTCTCTCTCGGATTATCAAATCTATGAAACTTGTACTCAGCTCCTTTAGCTGGCAGAACCCTATTCGCATGGAACTGCCTTCCAGCGAGTAGCGGTAATTACTTTTATTTATATCCGGTGCCAGTACCTTTATACCCATTCTTTTTGCTTCGTTTAAATAGGTCTGGCACATATAGAATCCACCACCATTATTAATTACAGAAACTATAAACTCTTCCGGATAATACTTTTTTAGGTAGGCAAGTTTATAAGATACGAGTGCGTATGAAGCACTGTGAGCTTTGCAAAAAGAATATCCTCTAAAGGAAAAAATCATTTCCCAAATTTCATCCAGTACAGTCTCCTCTATCCCGGATTTTTTTCCGCCGTTAAAAAACCTATCTTTTAAAACATTTAAACTCAAATGTTTGTTCTTTTTTGCAATTATTTTTCTAAGCAAATCTGCTTCTTCCGGTGTGAAACCTGCAATTGCGATAGCAACCCTGGAAACATCCTCCTGATATACCATAATACCGAAACTTTCCTTAAGAGCTTGATCAATTAATGGATGAAGGGGCTTATAAGCTTTCCCATGAAGGCGTTCAACAAATTCCCTTATATAAATATTTGCAGCAGGCCTAATAATTGAGCTTGCAATAATTATACGTTTAAAATCCCCATGTTTCATTTTTTTAAGAAGCTGGCGTGTTGCAGGCGACTCAATATAAAAAATTCCCAGTGTATCCCCGGACTCAATAAGCTCTTTAGTTCCCTTATCATGAATAGGATTAAAGGAATCCCAGTCCAGAAAAATGCTTTTTCTCTGTTTTAAAAGCTTTATTGAATCACGCAATACTGCCAGAGAACGATTTCCAAGCAAATCTATTTTAACAAGCCCGGCATCCTCGGTAGCATCTTTTTCCCAGGCAATAACAGGATATCCTTGTATAGAATACTGGACATGTGTATAGTCTGTTATCGGGCCCGGGGTAATTACAACACCTCCGCAGTGCACACCTATGTAATGGGGAAAGCCCTTAATTCTGTTAGCCATCTTCCGTATATATTGAGGTATTTCTTCTTCCCGTCCCAATCCGGCAAGCCTGATAATTTTCTTTATTTCCTCTTCCGGAACCGCAAATGCTTTTGCTGTTTCATGAATTGAAGATCGTGTAGCAAAAGTAACATGATTTGCAACCATACCGGACCGTCCCTTGTATTTACTAAAAACATACGAAAAAACTTTGTCACGTTCATCCCAGGGAAAATCAACATCAATATCCGGAGGATCTTTACGCCCCAGGTTAAGAAACCTTTCAAAGAAAAGATTGTACTTTAAAGGGTCCACATGAGTAATGCCAAGAAGATATGAAACAATACTTGAGGCAGAACTTCCTCTGCCGCATGTTCTTGGACATTGGGACACAATATCATCAACAACAAGAAAATAATTTGAAAAACCCTTTTTATGAATTATATCAAGTTCATAATCAAGCCGCTTTATGATTTCTTCACTTGTTTTACCATAACGTTTTTCTATTCCTTTTATACAGAGTTCTTTCAAATACGAAAATGCATTTTCTGCGGACATTCGTTTAAAACTTGGGAAAACAAAGTCTCCGTTTAGTATTTCATCTGTTTTGACCTTTAAGAATAAATCACGGGCATTTTTTAATGCTTCCGGAACAGCAGAAAAATAATTCTTCATCTTTTTGCTGCTAACAGCAATATAATTTTCTGTGTTTTCTTCTGTTATCTGTTCTTCAATCGGAAGGTTGTCTACTGTGATATTTAGATCAATTGCACGTAAAATATTATAGAGTATTCTGTCACTGGGTTTTATATAAACAGCACTATTTAATGCAATAACAGGTACACCCTTAATTTTTGCCCATTGTATTAAATCCCTATACGGTCTGTTATATAAAAGCTTAATAAAAATGTCTTTTCTGCCTTTTTTGATAATATCATCTATAAATTGCTTATTATCAGATACAAGAAAAAGTCCTTCCCAGCCGTTATTTAAAATAAAAGACAGTATCAGCTCTTTTTTTACTGAAATATCATTTTTATTTTTTTTAATTGTTGTAAGCTTATTCTGACAGTTTAAATACCCCGCAGTTCTATCGCGGGGATGAAGGCTATGAACTAGTGCCTGACCACATGCAGGCTTGTGGTCAGGCCGCTGCCCTTCAGAACGAAGGTACTTCGGAGCTCTGCTCCGGGGTTCTTTTTTTGTACTTTCTTTTTTTTCATTCATACTACTCAATAATCTATTTATAAGCGAAAATCCCTTTCTATTTTTTATATATGCAATAAACAATTCCTCTTTGCCAATTACGACTCTTACTCCAATAACAGGTTTGATGCCTTCGTTTTTTGCAGCAGTAATAAAACGGATCATACCGTAAAGATTATTTGAATCTGTAATACCAATACCGCTGTATCCCTGCTCTCCGGCATACCTGCAAATCTCTTCCGGTGAAAGGCATCCCTGTAAAAGAGAAAAATATGAGTGGAAATTAAGTGGTACATAAAAATCATCTGTAAAACACATATACTTAACATTAGTGTAGTACTTTTATGTATTTCTTTTCAAGTAGTAATAAAGTAAGTTATTTTATTCTTTTTTATAAAATTATTTATAAAAGGTTGATAAAAGAAGTATTGGATGATACTATCTGGCTTAAAACATAAAAAAGGAGTTTTTCTTGTTTAATTTTAAAAAGAAAAAAATATTATATAGAGTAATCTTGCCAATTTGTTTATTAATATTACCACTAAATACTTTTGCAGAAGAAGATAGAATACTATCACTGCCGGACCATGAACTTGGAGATCAATTTCTTTCTGTTAGTTTAGGATTTCTTATTCCATTGTTTTTCCATGATTTCGGTGGTGGTAATGCAGAAACGAATTTATCTTTAGGCGGTTTAACAGCATTTCAATGGAATGCATATTTATCATCATTTTTTCGGCTTGGTCTTGAGATTTCTCCAAGTTTTAATATCGGTCCGAATAAAAAACCACTTTTAATGCTTCCGATTACTATTAAAAGTACCTTTGTTTTTAATGCCGGCAGGTTTGAATTTCCTATTTTTTTAGGAGCTGGAATTAATTTAATAAGATACAGAGACATGAAACAAGTTGATATAATTTTAAAACCAGGAGCAGGTGTGTATTTCAGGTTCAATGCAAATTGGGCACTGGGAGTAAATCTTACTTATTGGATGAGTTTTCAGCCAACAACAAAATATCAGCCTTCGAGTCAATCACGAATGGGTAATTTTCTTGAAATCACCCCAACTCTCACATATCACTTTTAAGGAACAAAACATGTTTAGAAAAATATTATTATTTTTAATTATTACAATATTTATTTTCTCCTGTACAGATCATGAAAATGCAATTTTTTACTATCTGGAAAACGAAGAAGAAGAAATTGACCGTTCGTTAAATAATGAATTATCCATATCTCATATGGATATTGATGCATCCGACAACCTATATATAGCTGCCGGTACTTCAAATTACATAAGAAGAGGAACGACCTGGAATCGCTTAAGTTTTCCTTCAGGAACCGATTTAAGTACAGCTCTGGTTGTTATTGATCCTGCAGTTGTATTACTGCCAGTAGGGATTTACGGAGGATTCCTGGACGGCAGTTCACCTAGATTCTACAGCAGCACAGATCTAGGTAGCACCACTCCAAACTGGACAGAAATTGTCGATCCTTTACTAACCGGAAAGCAAATTGTCAGATTAAAAGTAATAAATGATGCTATTTTTGCTATTACTTTTGATGATGGGTATTACAATATTTATTTTAGTACAAATGGTACAACATTTCAGAATACAAATATTGGAAATCAATCATCAAAAATTTTTGATATTGTTTATGATGGGGCAGAATACTGGGCAATAACAGAAACACAGATATATACCGGGCTAAGAAACAATCTTACTTCAAAAAATGTAAGTGAATACTCTGATATTACAGATGATTTCCGGGGTGTATATTATTCTGTTTTTTACAATAAATATTATATTTCTAATAATAACGGAAAAGTTTTTTCGTCTCCTAATGGAAATAATCCATGGACAGAATCAAGCACAATGAAAGTATCTAATGACCCTGTTAAGTTTACTTTATTATCAGAAGTAGATGGAAATATTCTCCTTGGAACAGTTGGAAATGGGTATTATGAAATGATAGGTGGAAGCATATCCAGCTTAAGCAGATTAGATGAATTCACATCTGCAGATTTATATGGAGGATGGGTTTTAGATTTTGTTATAAATGGCAATATGGTTTATTTTCTAACAGCTGGCTCAGGATTATGGAGTAATACTTATTATATAGGTGCTACCGGCTGGGGCGATAATTGGGTACATGAATAAAATTATACATTTTTATATACTTCTATTTCTTTAATATGCAGAGAATCCTTATCTGTTACTTTAAAAGTACAACCATTAGAAGAGTATTCAAAATTTACAGGCGGTATTTTTCCAATTTTTTCACATAAAAATCCGCCTAAAGTATTATTATAACCTTTTTTAAAATCACTAATACCAAGTTCATTAGCAACATCCTCAAGATCTGCAGTACCGGATATTCTATAGTGATCTTTTCCAATTTTTTGAATTACAGTCTTTTTAGAAGTTTCTTCTGTTATGAACTGTATTACTTCGCCTACAATTTGTTTTGGAGTAATCATTCCGGAAACACCGCCATATTCATTTGATAAAAATACTACATCTATATTTCTTTTATTCATTTCGAGCAGCAAATCCGGAATTTGTTTAGTTTCCGGATAATAAACAGCCTGCTTTACTGCTTTTTTTATATGCGGATATTTTTTCCATACAAGATCATTAACATCAATATATCCAATCATATTGTCTGCTCTTTTTTCTGAAACAGGAATAAATCTGGAACCGGATTCAATACTCAAGAGAACCGCATCTTTTAAATCATTTGTAATATAAACTACCGGTAATTTATGAAATGGTATCATTACTTCTTTTGCTATCTGGCCTCTAAAGTCAAAAATATTCTCAATAATCCTATGATCAATTTGTTTTATGCCAAGCTTTTTCCCTACCAGATTCACAAGATATCTCAAATCTTTTTTAGATCTTACTTCTTCTCTTCTGCTTATATGATTACCAGTTAAAAATAATAATATTTTTACTATTAAATTCAAAATAAGATAAACAGGAAAGAAAATAAAATAACAAACAACTAATACACCGGATAGTTTTACAGAAATTGTATCAGCATGCTGCCTAAAAAAGGATTTTGGAATAATATCATTAAAAATTAAAAATATTATTGCAATACCAATTATTCCTGCTATCCCCTGCCACGATAGACGTTCATATCCAATTTCATGCATAAAATTATTAAATAAAACTGCAGCTGTTACATTTGCAATATTCTGGCCAATCAGAGTTGTTCCAAGCAAGCGTTCGGGTTTACTTAATAAAAATTCTGCAGTTTTTGCAGAAAATTGTCCTTTTCTGCATTTTTCCTGAAGTAACATACGGTTCACAGATAAAAGCCCGGTCTCAAGTCCTGCAAAAAATGCAGCAGTAATCAGGCAGATAAAAATATACAAAGCTATCATACTACCTTCCGTGCTTCTACTTCTATTATTCGGTTTTTAATTACCTTGCGAACTTTAAAAACTACATTATTTATTACAATTTTTTTGCCTTGTACTGGTATTTCTTCTATGTTGTCGATAATCAAACCGGCAAGTGTACGGCTTTCGGAACTAAATTCAACATTAAATATTTCAGAAAGTTTCTCAATTTCTATCTGCCCTGCTAAAATATACTTATCTTTTATCTTTCTAATATAATCATCCTCCGGATAGAAAAAATCGAGAAAATTTCTAACAAGTTGACTAAATGTTACTATTCCTGCCGTTCCGCCATATTCATCTACAACAAGTGCCATTTCTCTTTTTGAATCAATCATTTCTTTCATTAATTCCAATAGATTTTTTGTCTCCGGGACCGGCAATATTGGTTTAATTATTTGAGTTATCTTATTTCCGCTGCGCAAATTATATTTAAACGGTAATAAATCATTTATATTGATATATCCTTCTATATAATCAATATTTTTTTTATATACAGGAATTATACTTGTTCTATTTGTTTTAAAATCACTAATTTCAATCTTATCTATACTGGAATTAATAGAAATGCCTTTTATTTCAATTCTTGGTAGCATAACATCTTCTGCATTTTTCTCTCTAAACTCAAAAAACGATTCGAGTGTAGATAATTCCGATTGATGTAAAATCCCCTTATTTAAACCCATCTGAAGAGTGGATGTTATTAAAACATGAATATCCTCTTCTTTTTTTATATTCTTCGATACCCTGGATGTAATTCCTCTTTCAATTGATCTTAAAACAATTCTCAGAGGTTTAATAATTAAATGTATAATTCTTAGTAATGGGAACGCAAAATTATTAAAGGAAAGAGAATGCCGGATTGCAATATTTTTGGGAGTCATCTCTCCAAGTATAAGAATTAGCATAGTACCTGCAATTATCGAATAAAGCCATGCATTAACTGAAATATTAGCTTCGAATACATTATCTAAGATTGATACAAATAGAAAATTAACAAACATATTTCCTGTCAAAATAGTTATGAGGATATCATCCGGATTATCTATAATATTATTAACAAAATGTTTTATACTTCCATTTGTGCGTCTTTTTAATTTATCTTTTTCAAGTTGATTTAATGAGAAAAAAGCTGTTTCAGAACCGGAAAAGAATCCCGACAGGGCAATTAAGACAAGAAGTGTTAAATACTTTAAAATTAATTCTAATGTCATTCTTTATGTTTAGTAAATATTAGTTTAAATTTTGATTCAAGGCAATAGTATTTATAATTATTATTGCTCTTTAGACATTTGTATTTTATTAATTATAAAATCCTCATTTTTATCATTAGTAAGCAAAATATGTCTTTGTTTTTTTATACTTAGTGAATATGGTTTTATTTGATATGAATTATAAGTATTACCTGTTAATGGATATTTTATCTTTATTTCTTTTTTATTTTCAAATGCATTTACAATTTCATCTAACTTCTGGTTTTTTAAGATATTTTTCCAGTTTAAGGTTAATACATCACCTCTTCCTGATTTATTACTTTTTTTAAGTTCCTCTATTACATTAACTCGTACATTAACATTTCTTTTACTTTCAATTCTTTGTATACACTTTAAAAATATTTTCATACACATAATCGAATCTGATAAAGCACGATGCAAATTCTTAGATTTAAAATTAAAATGTTGAGAAAGATTTTTAAGTGAATAACTTGAAAGATTTTTAAAAACTTTCCTTGAAATTATCAATGTATCAAAAATAATTCTATTTTTAAAACTAATATTATTTAGAGCAAGGTCATATAGCATAAAACCAATATCGAAGTAGGCATTATGAGCAACAGGACATGCTCCATGTGCAAAAGCCTGTAATTGATGCAGGACATTTTCAATTTTTCCTGCATCTTTAACCATTTCATTTGTAATACCATGAATATTTATAACTACATCCGGTATTATCATTTCCGGATTTACGAATCTTTGAAAAGTATCTAATATACCCTCTTTATTAAATAAAACAGCACCAATTTCTACAATCCTATCTTTTACAGGATTTAAACCCGTAGTTTCAATGTCCACTGCCATAAAAACCATATCATTAATATTGTTTAATTCTGTGTTATATACTTTATGTTCATCAAGTTTGGAAGATTTATACTTTTCCGGGCTAAAAGACTCAACTATAATTACTTTTATATTTAAATTATTTTTTTTAAGCCATAATAATAAATTATTATACAATCCGGTTTGGTCATAACCGATACATATAATATCCGGCCTTGTTTTTTTAATTATTGAATAGGTTCCGGTTTTTTCATCACTTAAGTATGCATAATCGACAAGTTTTTTATCTAAAAGTAATTTCAGTCTGCTCTCTTCACTATTTATTGGTAATTTTTTCTTTATTTTCTTTACAAAATTATCACGGGCTACGGAAGCTATAATTTCATTACCATAGTTTCTTGCTTTATTTATAAAAAAAACATGACCAGGATGCAGTATGTCAAAGGTTCCAAAAATTAGTATTTTTTTCATTGCTTACTTAAATTAACTTTATTCCATTTTAATTGCAAGCTACAGATTTTTTATAAAAGATTTATTCAAGTCAGCATATTTCGATATGACTATAACTTAATCAATATTTAAACAGTAATAACACAGCAGCATTAGCCATATTAATTAGCTCAGAATCACTTTTTGCATCTGCAATACTCGAGCCAATTATTTCTGTTGTTTCTACAGACAGTAATTTTATCTGAAGATAATAGGTATCACCAACTAATGATATATTTCCAGTTACGATATAATCTGTGTTTAGAATCTGGCCTATCCTGACTGCATCAGCTTTATCTGTTAAATCTGATAATTGTAATTCCTGTTCTGCCATCACCGAATCAATATTATTTCTGTCGATAATAGTAACTTCACCAATATTTACAAATGTATTCTCTACAAAGGACAAAATTACCTTTGCAATATCTGCGTCTAAATCATCTGAATTTAATTTTATCTCCATAATTGCAACTGTCATGTCATTCATATTTTCCAGACGTTTTTGAGTTGTTAATTCTGTATCACCTTCTTCTAATTCTATGGATTGTTCTTCATTACTTACAATAGCAACTTCTCTTTGCCAGGAAATGTTCTCGGGTCTTTCTTCAAAAGAAGGGATCCTTCCTAAAATACTAAAACCTGCAGATATTCCAATCTCATGCGGTTCGACAAATCCATTTCTGTTTTGATCTATTCTTATATCAAGTTCAAAATTTCTATTAACAGGATGAGGTCTAAAATATATTTCTCGTACTAACCTTAGATCATTATTATCAATATATCCATCTTTATTTGTATCTAGAAAGTCGTCGTATTCCTGATTCTGCTCAACATAATGAGGCCCGGTTTGTATTAAATTAAGAAGTTTAATTATCTCAGAATCTTCTACAAGATTATTATTATTCAGGTCAAAATTCCTGTCTATTTCTGTTTCTACAGGAAATTCTGAAATACCCTCCTGCATCTGTATATTATTCTCTATTTTGAGCATTCTATTTACTTCCATTATTTCTACGTCATCTATGAAATTGTCCCTGTTAAAATCAATTCTCCTGTCCAATTCCGAATTAACATTATGCTTACCGGCTAATGAATCCTCTAACATATTTTGTTCAAAGGAATCTATTTTGCCATCCATATTAATATCAGCAATATTTTCTATAAATCCGAACATACCCTTCTCGTCCCTGGGCGGAGGAGGTCCTTGCCGAGGTCCCTGCGGAGGCATATTACCTTTAGATGGCGGACCCTCTGGTGGTGGGTTTTGTGGTGGACCTTGCCTTGAGGGTCCTTGTGACGGACCTCGCGGTCCAGGTGGATTAGAAACACATCCTAAAAATACAATAATAATAATTAAATATATAAAAATATTTCTTATCCCGTTCATTATACTTCCCCCTTCAATAATTATTGGAGATATTTTATTAATACTAATAAGCTATTTGTAATTAATTTTGTCCAATAAATTTCATCTTTTTCTCTTTAATTTTATACATTATTTCATTTTGTTAAAACTATTTTATTAAATTTCACTAAATTAATTTTGTTTTTTCTTTTACATGTTATTTATTAAATGCAGATAATTAAGAATAGATAAAATAAATAGAGGACTATTATGGTTAATAATAGAATTAATGAGCTTAGAAAATTATTAAAAGAATATAGAATAGATGCGTATATTCTCCCTGGAACAGATCCTCATCAGAATGAATATATACCGGAATTCTGGCAAAGAAGAAAATGGATAACTGGTTTTACAGGTTCCTATGGTAATTTTGCAATTACACTTAAAGCTTCCGGTCTTTGGACAGATTCAAGATACTTTATTCAAGCAGAAAATCAATTAAAGGAAACAGAAATAATACTTTTTAAATTAAATACTCCTAATACTCCGGATATACAAGAATGGTTAATCAATAACCTTAAGCAAGGAAGTACAGTCGGGCTGGATCCATGTCTTGTATCCTTTAAAGAATCTGATAAAATTATTAAAAAATTTACAAATAAAAATATTAAGATAAAATGGATAGAAATTAATTTGATTGATTTACTTTGGGATAATAAAACTGAATTTTCCGATATGACTATATCAATTCATCAGGAAAAATATTCCGGCAAATCCATAAATGATAAACTTAACGAATTAAAAGAAAAATTAAAAAATAAAAATGCAGATATACATATCATCTCGGCACTTGATTCCATTGCGTGGCTTTTTAATCTGCGGGGTAATGATATAAAATACAATCCCATTTTTCTTTCATATGCAGTTGTTACTAAAGGAAAAGCTGCAATTTTCATAAGAGAGACTATTGTTTCTAATGAAGTTAAGAATTATTTAAAAGATTATGCAGATATATTTCCATACGATGACTTCACAAAACATTTATCCCGATATTCTAACATGAATATACTCATAGACCCAGTACATACAAATAAATGGATAACCGACATAATTTCAGGAAAAAGCAACAATCTTATATTTGAAGACAGCCCGTTAGTTATTATAAAATCAAAAAAAAATCCTACAGAAGTTTCCGGATTTAAGAATGCACATATTCGTGATGGAATTGCATTATGTAAATTCTTTTTCTGGTTAACAAATGATATAGCTAAAAATCAGATAACTGAAATAAGCGCTTCTGACAAATTAGAATATTTTAGATCAAATCAGGAGTTATATAGAGGGCCAAGTTTTCATACAATTTCCGCTTATGCTGAACACGGGGCTATTGTCCATTACAGTGCAACTGAAAAAACTAATTCTACACTTAAACAAAATGGACTATTTTTAATTGATTCAGGTTCTCAGTATTTAGATGGGACTACAGATATAACACGTACTATAAGCCTTGGAAATCCTACGGAAGAAGAAATATTTTATTTTACTAATGTTTTAAAATGCCACATCAATCTTGCAGATGCAGTTTTTCCTGAAGGTACTAAAGGAATACAGCTGGATGCTTTAGCAAGAATATATTTATGGAAAATCGGGGTAGATTTCGGACATGGAACTGGACATGGAATAGGTTCTTATCTAAATGTTCATGAAGGGCCGGTGCGTATATCTCCACATTGCTCCAATCACGAAGTTTCCTTAGAAGAAAACATGTTTTTATCAATTGAACCTGGATTTTATAAGCAGGGACATTTTGGAATACGTATAGAAAATCTTGTTATTGCTACGAAAGATAAAAAGATATCATCAGATAATAAGACCTTTTATTTTTTTGAGCCTGTAACTCTTTGTCCATTTGATATTAAATTAATCGACAAAATTCTTTTATCAGAAAAAGAAATAAATTATGTAAATGATTATCACAAAAAGGTTTATAATTCTTTAGAAGATTATTTATCAGAAGAAGAGCGGGAATGGCTATATAATGCTACGTTGTCAATATAACAGAAACTATATCGACTATATAGCTTCCGGCTTTCCTAAAAAGTATCCTTGAGAATAGCATACACCAAGATCTACGACCTTATCAAATACTGCCCTGGAATGTACTTTCTCTGCAATTGTATTGATATTTAATTTCTTACAAAAGTCCACAATTGTTTCTACAATAATCTGTGAATCTTTATTTTTATCAATATTTTCTATTAATGAAGAATCGATTTTAATATAGTCAACATCCAATCTTAAAATATGATCAAAATTCGAATAACCGGAACCAAAATCATCAATTGCAATTTTACATCCTAAATCTTTCACTTGACAAATAAAATCATAAACCTGATCATATCTTTCTATACCTTCTGATTCAAGAATTTCAAATACGACTCTTTCTCCAAGTTCATATTCTAATAAATTGTTTTTTATATATTTCACAGTTTCTGCATTAAGCATATCTTCTACAGATAGATTTATAGCAAATTCAAGTTCCCGATTTCTAAAAACATCAAATGCACCTTGAATTACTGCTTTTGTAATATGTATATACTGCTTTGTTTTTTTTGCAATTCTTAAAAAATAATCCGGTAGTATAATTTGTCCTGATTCATCTACAAGGCGTACAAGAGTTTCATACTTTTCGACCGATTTGCTTACATTATTAAAAATAGGCTGAAAATAAGTAATAATTCTTTTTCCCTTTATCACATATGGCTGAAGTTCACCTGCATCGTGAATTTCTATAATAATTGAATTTAATTTCTTTTCACTAATCTCTTTCTGTATTAAAACAGCAAATTCATCTGCATGAAGTTTATACAGATTCATATCTTTTTCTTTTACTATATTTCTAAGTCGATTATTAAGTTCGATTATTACATTATCTCCAATTACATGGCCGTAAAAATTATTTATTTCTTTAAATGAATCAATATTTATCAGTATTACTGTTGGATAATCACTTGCATGAATATCTTCTAATAGTTTAATCCTGCTCGGCAATCCTGTTAATGAATTAGTATGGAGCTGTGTAATTAATTCCTTCGTTCTTTCATCCACAAGATGCTTAAGATGTACCTCTTTCTCTGCTAACAGTTTATTTTTGGCCTTAAGCTCATCCTGAATAAGCTTTAATTTTAGGTGAACTTCTATTCTCTTTAATAATTCCACCTTATGATAAGGCTTACAAATAAAATCTACACCACCGTTTTCAAAAGCCTTAATTCTGCTTTCCATATCTGATTGACCGGTAAGAAAAATAATAGGAATATCTTTATACCTGGGTAGTAATTTTATCTGATTTGCAACATCATAACCACTAATATCCGGCATTATTATATCTAGTAATATTATATCAGGTACTTCTCTTTTAATGATTTCAATTGCTTTAGCACCACTTTCTGCTTGAATTATCTCAAATTTTGTAAATTTTTTTAGGATTCTGTCCAGTAATTTTCTACTTTTTTCTATATCATCTACAATAAGGATCTTGATATTTTTCATTATTTAAAAAGAATCTCAAATGTTTTTTAGTACTTTTGAATTTATATATACTATATTATTAACTAAATGGCAATACCTAATATTAAAAAGTTTCCTCACAGGCAAAAGGTCTATTGCTTTCTAATATTTAGTAAAATATAATTAGAATTATTCTTTTTTTATTGCAAAAATTATTCTTTGTCTATTTATCGGCTATAAATAATTTTATCATAGATTTATTAAGAAAAATTTGACAAGGATTTAGCATAATGTATCTTGACAGTATCCACACTCAGGGTTATTTTATTTTAATGATAATTTCTACTGCTGCTGTAATTCTAGATAAAAATAAAATCCTTTTAGCTAAAAGAAAGCCCGGAGGCACATTAGGAGATAAATGGGAATTCCCAGGAGGTAAAACAAAACCTCAGGAAACTCCTGAAAATGGTTTAAAACGCGAAATATCCGAAGAACTTGATATCGCAATTATAATTAAAGATTATATAGGTAAAATTATTTTTTTTAACAAAAATAAAGAATATAAACTTTTAGCTTACCTTTGCCAGTATACAGGTGATAAAATATCAATTTTGGAACATGCTGAAGTGTCTTGGATGGCTGTAGATGAAATAAGCAGTCTTGATTTAGCAGATTCTGATAAATCCATCCTTCCGATTGTAACCAATTACTTAAAAAGTGTACTGTGAAATATATTGCGGATCTACATGTTCATTCTCGCTACTCAATTGCTACAAGTAAAAATTCGGACCTGGAAGATTTTTTTACCTGGGCAAATATTAAAGGTATAGACATTGTTGGCACTGGTGATTTTACTCATCCGGGATGGTATAAAGAATTAAAAGAAAAACTAATTCCGGAAAATAATGGTTTTTTTAAATTAAAAGAAACACCGAAGATTTCAGATGGTTTTAATCTAAAAAATAAAAAGGACATCCGGTTCTGTCTATCTTCAGAAATAAGTTCTATTTATAAGAAAACTGGAAAAACAAGAAAAATACACAGTATTATTTATGCTCCGGATCTTGAAACTACTGAAAAGATAAGTAAAAAACTTGAAAGGATTGGCAATATAAGCTCAGACGGCAGGCCAATATTAAAACTTGATCCAAAAAACTTGTTAGAAATAATTAAAGAAGCATCTCCGCATACTCATTTAATACCTGCACATATCTGGACTCCATGGTTTTCTTTATTTGGCTCTAAGTCCGGTTTTGATACTATAGAAGAGTGTTTTGAAGATATGACAGAACATATATTTGCATTGGAAACAGGCCTTTCCTCAGATCCTGAAATGAACTGGCGATGGAGCGCTCTTGATAAATACACACTTGTATCAAATTCAGATGCTCATTCTCCACAGAAACTGGGACGGGAAGCAAACCTCTTTGAGGCTGAACTAAGTTATTTCGATATGTTTAATGCGCTAAAAACTAAAAAAGGTTTTTTAGGTACTTATGAATTTTACCCACAGGAAGGTAAGTATCATTATGACGGCCACAGAAAATGCAATATTGTAATGCATCCGGAAGAAGTTTTAAAAATGGAATGTATCTGTCCCGTATGTAAAAAACCGCTCACACTCGGTACGCTTCATAGAATAATCAAACTTTCAGATAGAAAAACTGCTTTTAATCCATCAAATGCAATATATAAATATCAAATACCTTTAAAAGAAATTCTATCGGAAATTTTAAATGTAGGGCCAAACACAAAAACAGTAAATAAAAAATATTCTGAGATAATTCGTAAATTTCTTAATGAATTCAATTTTCTTTTTGATATTCCTGTCGAAGATATAAAACCTTATGATTCCAAACTTTCAGAAGCTATTTCTAAAATGCGTAAAGGAGATATTACTGCGGAACCGGGCTATGATGGTGAATTTGGTGCAATAAAAGTTTTCAATAATTCGAAACAGTAATAGAAACGATCTCACTAAATACATTTGCCCTGGTAAACTTTGATTGAAAAGTATGCATCCCCACTTCTAAAGCCCAGCGTGTTTCATACGGATATTCCACTGTTTGGTATTCTGCTCCATCAACATACCATGTTATCTCTTTTATTACAGGTAGTACTACAGCTTTTAACGCAATAGTCTGAAACATCCTCGGAGTTTCCGGATCTATTAACAACCTGCTCCCATTTAAGGGCAGTAATATAGAAATGGAAGTTTCCGGCTGCATATCAAAATCATTAGAAACAGGAGGCTTGCCATAACCTTTCACAATTCCCCACGCAGCATATTCCGGAGGAAGCACAGTAAAAGATTGAACGATTACATTCTGCGGAAGTGTGTTTTTATTTGCCAGTGCACCTGTTTCTTTATCCAACGCATACTTCTGATGTACACTGCATAAGCTGTGCGGAATCTGTGTTTCCGGAAAATATTCTAAAGATAAAGAAGGACAATCTTCTCCAGCTATTTCTCCCGACAAAAGACATATTTTTACAGGAACATGGTTTCTTGGAATAGAAAAAGGCACTTCATTTATTCCCTTGCTTTCTTCCGGATGTAAATACAGCATGATACTTTTCACAAGGCTTGATGAATCAAAACTACCAATATTGTTCATCCGGTCATTATCCGGATGTCCGATCCACACTCCTACAATATATTTTGAACTGTATCCAACAGACCATGCATCACGGAACCCCTGTGAAGTCCCTGTCTTTATTGCAACAGGAAAAGGAAATTCTAAAGAACTTAAACGTGGAAAAGAAGGGAGCCGCGCAAGAGGATCGGAAATAAAAAGTGTAATTTGTCTTGCGGCACTTTCATCAATATACGTTTTATCAGATTCAAGAGTTTCATAATTATCAGCTCTTAACCAGCGTAATTTAAATTCATTACCGTCATTTGCAAGTATACCGTATGCCCTGACAAGATCTTCTAAAGTTACATACAGGCCTCCTAAGACTATGCCATAACCATAATAATCAAACGGATGCTCCTTTCTATGCAAGCCAAGTTCGTAGAAATTATCATAAACTATCGGCAATCCAATTCTGTCAAGAACACGGACAGTAGGATTATTCCTGCTGTTAGCAAGTGCATTTCTGTAAAGTATGGGGCCTAAAAATGTTTCATCAAAATTACTGGTGCTGTATTCGCCGTAATCGCTTATTATATGCAGTGGAAGATCTGCCAGTATACTTGCCGGTGTAAATTTTCCTGTTTCCAATCCTAAAGCATATAAAAACGGCTTTAGAGTACTGCCCGATGAACGCGGTGTTACAGCATAATTTATTGCTCCGGAATAATCTTCGTTAAAATAATCATCAGAACCAATATATCCAAGTATTTCACCTGTATTTTTATCAACAACCATAATAGCAACATTGCCGGCTCCTCGCGGCCTGTATTTTAACATTGCATAATCTGCTATATTCTGAATAAACATCTGAACATCAGGATCCAATGATGTTTTAATTGATCTTGTATAAGAAACCTCATTTATGGAATTCTGCACTTCCACATTATTGCGCTCTTCTAATATTCTGAGTATAAAATGATAACTATTTACTGGACGGGACTCTTTTACAGGAGTATAAAATAGGTTCAATTGTCTTAAGCTATGCTCGAAAGTTTCCTCATCGATTTTTTCATTTTGAAAAAGAAGTGTAAGTATAAGCCTCGCCCGCTCTATTGCGGATAATAAACCAGTAAACCTGAATAAGTTCATTTTACCCGGTGCTTTTGGTAATGCAGCTAAGACTGCCGCTTCTGTCCAGCTTAAGTCTTCCAGGGGTTTTTTAAAGTATCGCCTCGATGCATATGCAAATCCGTAAATCTGGTTTCCCTGAGGTACAATTTTCATATATTGCCTTAGCACTTCTTCATGACCGTATTCCTGAATAAGGAAGTATGCTGTTAGCATTTCTATTGTTTTATTCCAGATATTTCTTTCTTCCTGAAACTGCATTCTAACAACCTGCATGGCAATTGTTGATGCACCCTCATATCTGCCTAAAAACAAATTACTGTAAACAGCTCGTAATACTGACCATAAATCTACACCTTCATGTGAATAAAATCTTTTATCTTCTATTATTAAAATGCATTCCTTAATTCTATATGGAATAGTATCCGACACTTCCCAGAAACCCAGTTTATCATATTCACTTGAACCTTCTGTTAGAAAATTACCATCCCTGTCTTCAAATAATGGTGTTGTAATTGGAGAAAATAATCTAATTCTTAAAACAGCACTAAAGAAAATAATAAATAACAGTAGAAGAAAAACAGCACTTAAACTGTATAAAAGATATTTTATCTTAAACTTTTTAATAAACTCTTTTAAATCATGTAAACTAAAATTTTTGCCTAATTCATTTAATTTAGATTTTAGTTTCTTTAATACATATTTCAGGTAATTCATGATGTTTAATATATCTTAATTATCAATTACTATTCGCGTTCCGTCAGATCGCCCTTTTACTGTTGCATCATACATTAGTTCCGCTCTTGCAGGAGGATGAGTAAAGCTTCCTTCAAAACTTGCTTGTAACCGAAAATAAAAATGATAAACTCCCTGCGGCAGGCTGTCATAGTAAAAAGTTACCTGATCATCTTCGTAAAATGAATATGAGGGATGCAGCGTATGAGTACCTTCGGGGTCTGCTTCTTTTGGAGAAGTTGCTAGCTCAGGATTCATAATTTCAAATCCAGCTGCAAATGGTATTCTAATAGCCACAAAATTTCTAGCACTGGGATTTGTTACTGTAATATGCTCTTCTACAATTGTATTCATATCAAAATTTATAATTTCACCTGCAACTGTGGGATTTCTATTAACAATCCTATTGTCCATATTTATTTCCAACAATTCTCGTTCTACAACAAAACCCTCGTTTAGCTGCTCTATCCGGTCTCCTAATACAGCAGGAACATAATCCAGAGTATACCATACATATGGAAGTTCGTTTTCCGGCATCCGGGAAGACAACAGTTCCAGAGTTCCCGGCAGCTCTTCTCTTGTTGTATATTTTATAATACTTGTATTGGATAATTCTAGCTGTTTAGTGGAGTTTCCAAAACTAAGTTCAAAAATATTTGTATCGGAATAATCTTCCGGGTATTCTATTACTTCGCCTAATGCAAGTAATGCTGCAACATTTGTACTTGTATCCCCCCAACCGTCTTCATTTCCACGCCTTGTAATTTCATCTATCATCATACCAATTCTAGTGTCATTAGGATCAGATCTGTATAGAGCCCTTGTCACTTCTGCAAGTGTTTTCATTTCGCTAGAAAGAATCAGACCGCCCCAATATGAGTTTTTATACTCTAAACCTGCAAAAACTTCATCATCACCAACAAGTTTAAATACAGTCCTTCTCCACAAATCTTCAATTAATTCTGTAACTTTAGTATTTTCACTTTTTCCAAACTCTAAAAATAAATATAGTATTTTTGCCTGTGAATATAAATCTGAATTTATTGCTGCAACAAGCAGGTCCTGTGCATATGCATCATCAAAATAGTATGCTTTTGCAAGTGCTGTTAATGCTTCAATTCTTTCATTAAATTCATAGCCGGAAATAAAATATTGATAATCAGACCTTAAAGCTTCTTTTAATGCAATCGTTGGTTTAGAAAGTAATTCATCATCAAATTGATAGCCTGCTTCTCTTGCCAGTATTAGGAATTCTACGACATAAGCTGTTAAACTCACATACCCTTTAGAACCAGGCCAATATGAATATAATCCATTTGAAGTTAAAGTACTTTCCAGATAAAGAAACAGATCTTTTACAATATTACTGTCCACTGTATATTCATCTTCCAAACCGATTTTTGACAACGTATTCTCTAATGTGAATCCGGGCATTACCTGACTTATTCTCTGTTCCGTACAAAGATGTTCATAATTTAGTAAAAATCTCATACCGGAAAGCATTTTAATTATTTCCGGCTCTCTTGTAATTATAAATCTCTGTTCAAGCGTATTTGTTCTTATTTCTTCGGATGGATATTCAAATTCAAATTCCACATCCGGTTCCATCTGAATAAATTGATTTATACTCCGTAGTTCTACATCTTGTCTTACAGGCAGTTTAACTTCAAAACCGTCCCTTGCACTGTCTTCCGTACGTTCTACAGCCATACGTATTATAACTTCCTCTAAATCAGAATTAGCAAGATCTTCAGGTACTTTTATTGGAAAAAATAACTGCTGAGCTTCTCTTTGTTCGAGCTGGATACTTTCTACTATTGATGTTTCGGTTTCATTTAAATATAAACCTTCTACCTGAATCTCTACTTTTCCATCTCCTCCATTTCCTTCTACAATACGCCCTATTCCCCCTGCATAAAAATAATCACCAGGCCTTACAAATCTAGGTAATGAAGACTGGACAATAACCGGCAGTCTTATTGATATGGTGGATTTTACAAATCCGAACCTGCTAAATTCAGAGCTTGCAATTGCTCTTATTGCAAAATCAGTTAGATTATCCGGAAGATCAATAGTAATTTCTGCATAACCGTTTACAACCCTGATAGAAGGATTAAAATACGGCACAGTCTGAAAATTGCGCCGTACTGATGTTTTGTCCATTATAGATTCATCTGCTTCATCCTCATACAACCAGCCGTCACCTCCGGGTATTTCTTCTATCGGAAGATTACCGACAACCTCGTTCCGTGTTTCTCTTATCCGTATATAAGCCTCTACAGAATCTATAAATGCATATAAAGGATCTATAGGTTTTTCACGACCAAGTGAAAGCACCGCTCTATCAACAAGCCAGAGAGTTACCTCCCCATTCAATAGTTTTCCGTCTAAATCTGTTAAACGGAGCCTAACTTTCATTTCACTGCCCGGCAGGTTCACATCATCATGTTCTAATTCAAGCTTTACTCTATTTGCCTCCGGCTCTACTACTATCCATGTAGTATTTGCCATTGCAATAGGTCTCCCCCTGTCTTCTCCACTTTCCATCCTCATACTGGTTCCCGGCAACCTGCCTCTCATTAATAAGGTATGAACAGGCAATAGTGGTGTCATATCTTCATTTATTTCTATACTAAAAAGGCCCTGGCCATTTTCTATATCTACCCAATGGTAAGTATTCTCCTGCGGCCCTTCTACAATTACAAGTGCTTGTGCATCCTGAAAAGGACTTTTTAATAATAGAATTGCAGTATCACCCGGTACATATTTATCTTTATCCAGTGAAGTATCAAAAACATTCGCATGAGTTCTCTTCCATGAAACAGGTGTTTCTCCTGCAACATATAAGTCCGACTGAAGTCTCTGAAGCCTTCCAAGATTATCTATGGCACTAACTTCAACAATATAAACACCGGAAGTATTTACAGGTATTTCAAGATTTAGAGGATCACGGCCGGATGTAAAATAATCTTCATAAACAAGTTCATCTACAACATCAGAAACATACTCAGCTTCGCCTGTCGTAAAATCAGTTTCTTTCAGATATGAATGCCATTGTCTCTGATAAACTCTAACCTTAAGTTCTTTTCCTGCAAGTAACTCTTCATTATGATCTATTAATATTATTTCCGGCCGTATAATCGGCTCATCTTCCAGAAACCGGTCGAGTTTTATCCCGATTACAAAAGCGGGAACTGCTATAACCTGTTTAACCGTTGTTACAGTCTGAGAGTCCGCCCCTCTTACTGTAGCTTCTACAATATATATACGAGGCCTGCCATCCTCTTCTACAGCCGGATTTATTTCGATAACAGCAGAACCGTTCTCATCAGTAACATCCTGTTTTCTACTTGTACCTGTTGATTCAAAGGGCCTTCCACTGCTAAATCTTGAATCTGTAGAAAAAATAAAATCCGGATAATCAGGCGGGCTAATCTGGTACTCGTACTGAGTAATTTCCCATGAAACTTCCTGTCCGACAACTCTTCCTCCGGCATAGTAATCTGCAGTTAAAACAAGTTCATAAGGTGCATCCATTGGCACTCTGTCCGGACCTGATATTTTTATTTCAAAGCGCGGTATTCTGTAAGCTTCCTTGTTAAAAGATACTGCAGAAAGTTCATTACCGGACTGCTCATCGCGTAAAGAAACATAGTATTCTCCTGTAGGAAGGTCTTCTTCTTCAAATTTGATATAGAAACTTCCCGTATCTGTAAGTTCAATGGGAAAGGTCCACTGTTTTTGCCCGGGCGCAGTAATAACAACATTTCTAATCCTGTTTCTATCATCTTCTATAATCATACCCTGTTGACGCAGCCGGATATATCCGAAAATATGAACAGCTTCTTCCGGCCTGTAAACAGGCCTTTCTGTAAATATCTTCCCTCTGCTTCGGGGAGCTTCTTTTTCCATTCTTGGAGCTTGATTAAGCCAGCCCAACCACTCTGAATACATTCCAAACCAGTGGTTGTTCACGAAATGCGGAGGGGGCTTTAAAGGATCCAGTACAAGAATATCTCCGTTTTTGGATACTGTAATTCTTACTATATCCTTACCTATATCATAAGTATGTTCATAGCGGAACATTCCCTGCTGATTCGTAGTTCCTGTAATTATTGTTTGTAAACCATCATTATATTCAGCATCCAGAATGATATCAGCTCCTTCTATAGGCATACCCGAATTTAGGGAAGTGACAATAAAATTAATTGCGTGTTCCTCTTCTATAACACTTAAACTAATATCTGTTACAGTTAACCTCACATATATTCTGTTTGAAGATGAATCCAACAATCTATAACCCAATAAATATGTTCCCGGCTGCTGCGGACCGGATATTTCTGTTAAATACGGGAGCAAATTAAGGCCGAAAGTAGTCTGGCCGCTGTTTTCATTTATAGGTAGATCTATAATCTTTGAAACTGGCGGGCTTCCCAACAATTTTATTTGTTTTATAATATTTGTACCGTACGGAGGCTCTTCTCCGGGCATAGGAGGCCTGCTTTCCTCATCAATAATTAATGGCTCTTTCGGATACGGCCAGTAGTTCAATGAAAGCGGATCTATCTTGTATATTCTTAAGTCTACCTGATCTGTCCCTCTTCCTTCCATGGGAAACATCTGCGGGCCGTAACGTTCCACTATTGCCTGACCGTTTTCCCATTGCAGGTAAGGTTTAAGTTGTCTGTAGTAGAAATATATTTCAGAATCTCCGAAATCCGCTAAAGGCCTTCCGGAACTACTTAGTATATTTTCATACCGGACTGTTAATTTATAAGGTTCATCTCTATCTACATTAAAATATAGATAAAGTTTACTTCCCATCACATCATACCGGAGGTCATTGACTGAGGGTTCAAAATTAACAATATTTTTTACTGTTTGTATTGAAAGCGGGGCAAGATCTTCTGAAAACTCAATAAACAGGGGTGATGTACCTGTTCCGCAATTAATTGCCTGTTCCATAGAATAAATACTACCATTAGAAGAAACAGGATATTTTACATATCCTGAACCAATTCCGGTAATTCTAAATTCCTGTTTCGTTTCAAAAGTATATTCTGTTAATGCTCCCGGAATATTGTGGTTTAAGGAAAGTCTTATATGCATAATAATATGCTTTCCATAGCCTATGGTATTACTTAAATTAATCTGGTATTTATAATACTGATCCGTATCGGTACGTTCTATTTCTTTTAAACTAAAATCATTACCAGTAAGCCAGTAAGTATCCACATTTCCAATTCCCGGTAATGGTTTTACTTCAAGACTTATCATTTCACTTAAATCATAAGTTAAGAATTCACTTTCAAAAGAAAGTAATATTTGTTCTAACGGTTCTAAATTATCAGTCCCATCTTCAGGGTAAATTCTATCAGGGGGGATCATTAAAGTTGAAAGTGTTTTTCTTAAGCTTAAAACTTTTACACTATACTGCTTTAGAGCCGGCCACGGTATAGTTGGAAGAAACTGCAGAGTTTTATTGTCCAGCCACTTATATTCGCCTGGATGCTCCGGTGTTATACTTAAGAAATCACCTGGGACATCTTGCGGCCCGCCAAAAACCGGTCCCATTTCATCGGCAAAAAACACGGTTATAGGATCATAAGCCCTTAAAAATGTATCCGGAACAATTACAATTGATTCACTCTGGCCAATAGCATGCCCGTAAATACCTGTGAATAATGAAATGCAGAAAATAAATATTTTTAAAATCCGTATATACATATAAGTTACATTATTTTTATCAATATTACTTTTCATCAATTCCCTTCCCTTTTATTAATTGTGCAAATCATTCAAATTCCTCTATTATATCTAGCGGAATATCGGTAATACTGCCGTCTGCACCTAGTACTATTGGATTATACTGTACAGGAATATCAATAGATTCAACAACAATAAAATATTCACCAGGTTTAAGATCTTCAAAAATAATGCTCCCTGTAGAGATTAGATTAAAATCTTTATTATAAAGAGTACATATTAATGAATCTGCTTCTGCATTAAGACCAATACCAACCCTGCTCTCTGCAGTAACATTAAATTTAAAAGCCTGAATCTCAAATGGCCCTATAAAATACATAAGGTCTTCTGTTATAGAATTTACTTCAATATTGTCTATAAAAATATTTCCAGCCTGGTATGAGTTTTTAAATGGCCTCGTAATAATTTTATAAGTTCCAGGTTCAAGGTATGTAAGAATTTTTCTTCCACTTGTTCCAGCAGATATACTTAGGACCTCATTACCGGTAAGTAACGCAATAAAACCAGAAGCATTCGTATCTATACTTATAAATCCAGGTTCATCAATTTCTAAAGTCCACTTTTGAGAATTATCTGTTAACACACCAATATTATTATAAAGTGTACTATTTCTTATACTTTCTGTAGGCTCAAGAAAACGAGTATCTATCTCTGATAGCTCTGCAATCCATACTTTTAAATATCCTTCGGAATAATTAACTTCTAGTTTTCCATTATATGAAGGAAAAATCAGGTAAGGACGCTGTTCTGAGTAATTATTTCCATAATAGATGGTATTTCCATTATAAATGTTTCCATTATTACTAAATAGTGCTGCATCTACAATATCTCCGGAAACACATAAAACATATCCATCAGAATCAATATCTAAAGAGCCGTTAGTATTTAATGAATACATTATTGGGTTATTTATTCCGTAATCAATATCAAATATAATACTTCCATCCTGCTCCATAATATTTTCAAATTGATTCCCTGATGTAATTTTTACTGCAACCTCTTCTGTGAAACCTGTTCTCTGTATTCTAAAAGATGCAGGAATATTACCTCTGTTAACAATTACAATTTTACCTCCGGAAACATTAATTGTTTTTTCGAGATTATTTGAAGAAGCATTTATAATACTTTCAGATATTTTATTATTTACAGAAAATGCAGTAATGTTTTTTGCAAGAAGAAGATTAAGCTCCTGTACCCTATTGCCTAATTCAATTTCATAAGCCAAACCAGGCTCCAGCTTCATAGTAAACTGTTCGGTACCGCTTAATTCCATCTGACCCTGCCGGGTAAAAGCCCGCAGTGTAATATCTATTCTCTGCATCGCATCTTCCTCAAAACCGTCTGTATTAACTTTCCACAATTTACCCTGATATAATCCGGTTTCTATTATCCCCGTGAGTGTTTCTGATTGCTCCACATACACACCATCCCAGTTTATATTCTCTTTATCATATTGATTATCCGGCAGCACTATTGCACCTGTTATAATTCCCTGAGACTCTATTTCCAGAAGCAATATATTATCTGAGATATGATTGATAAAATATGAATGCGGTATATCTCCAAGCATAACAGTGACTGTTTTATTTTCGTTCAAAGTTAGCGGATTAATATAAAGAGTTTCATCTTCTTCTATATTTAAATTGATTATCCATCCGGATTCATTTTCTGTGTTTACGGGAAAATTCCTTAAAGGAATGCAAGGCCTGTCTATACCGTCAGAATAAAGCAGTTCTGAGTTTTCTGCATAAAAATAATAACTTAAGCCGGTATTATTAACTACTTCTAAAATTGAAGGCAAGCTTAACTCTTCTGCCGTATCAGAAAGCTCAATTACAGTAAGCTCATTTATAATTTCAGTTGATATTTTGACAGGGATATCCGTATTTTCATTATGCCAGAATTGCAGCGTGTAGCTGCTGCTTTCATCTAACGGTATATACAATAGATCTTCTGTTTTTACTATTAACTTATCGCCTTTGTATAAAGCAACAGATATTTCAGAATCTGCAGCACATTTTATCTCCAATAATCCTGGAGTATTGTCTGTTAAAAAAGGCATGGTTAATACATCTTTATTTAACAGGCCATTATAATTAAATGGTAAGGAATTAATTTCTATGAGACGTTCATTACGTATTTCCATATTAATAATTGAAGTTGTATATGAATCTACACCTGCATTTTCAACTTTAAGATTATAAAGGCCTGGCTCTAATCTCCTGGAAATACGGAAATTCCAGTCGTTTTCCATATCATCATTTTCTGCTAATAAGACAGTACCTGTTTCATCCCATAAAGACGCTTTTTTATCAAACTCTCCTGTGCTCCATATATCTACTATACTCTCCTCACTTACACTTACAATTAACGTATCAGAATCAACTGCCTTTCTTGTGCCTGGAATTAAATAATTGGAATAGATCGTTAAAACATAAGGATAATAATTATTCTCTTCTATAGGCCTCACATGTATTTCATACTCGCCCTGTTCAAGCTGTATATCTATATCTTCTCCACCTGTAAAATAAAACAGCTCTTTATTATCTATAAATATACGGGCTTCCATATCTTGAGTTATAAAGAGAGTAGCCAGTGTAGATGCGGAAAGTGTAAAATAATAAACATCAGGTTCGGACGTTTCCTGCCATACTGCTTCTTTAAATTTATTTACAATTAGTAAATCATCCGGATCACTATACTCCAGGTTCGGAATTATTCTTGTAAGTCTTCTCGTTTTAAGAGGTTCCGGCAAAGAGTAAAAATAATACGTCCCGGGATATAAATCTGTATATAGTTCACCTGTTCCAATCGGTAAGTACACAGGCCAGCCATCACTATCCTCCATTCGGTAGGAAAATGATTTATTCAGGCCGAATGTTTCAATCGAATATTCAAGGTATTCCTCAATATCTATAGAAAACTTTAAAGCATTATCCAGCTCTACGGTGTTTCGTGCAATTGAATCTAAAAACAATATTCCTGCATCTATCATCGGTGTTCTGTTTAAATGGATACCTGCTCTGCCGGATGATGCTCCAAGTGTCTGTACTCTAATTAAATAGTCACCAGGCTTAAGATAAGTCTGGATAAGCGCATTCCTTCCTATACCATTATTGCTTTCCGTAAAAAGTGATGATGTGAGGTCTGTCCTCACATCAATCCTCATAGATAATCTTCCGCTTGTTTCTATTCTGTAAAATCCTGGTTCATCTACTTGTAAAATAAATTCTTTAAGTTCAGTATAATCAAAATCTTCATATAAGGATTCCTGCTCAGTTAAAAAAGTAAATACTTCTTCGACCGGCTTTAGTTCCGGAGGAGGTATTTTTTCTAGCTCAAGTTTTTCTGCAAAAACTGTAAACAACTCTGTACCGGGATTATTATTTGTAATAGTTACAATATATTCACCTGGGTATAAGTTAAAATCATCCATCGCAATAGTATCGGAATTGATTGATCCCCGTACTTCTATCTGCGGATCTGTTCCGCCAATCTTTAAACGTGAAACTTCTTCTATTTTAATTGGTATTTCTACTATTTCACCCGGTAACAGAAAAACAGGAAGAGGATTATCAAGGATTATGGGAAGTTCACGTATAATAAGGCCTAAAGAATCTTCTTCTTCCCTGGGATTCAGAAAAATCAATATTTCATCATCATATCTTCCTCTTCTTGGTATAACTACATTCGGCCATGTAAAATAATTTATTGATTTTTGAGGCTCTGCTTCTAATAATAATTTTGCATTTGCTAATGCATTTTCTTTTGCAGACTCTGTAATAATATTAAAACCTTTACTCTCATTATAAATAACAAAATGGAGTATACCACTGTGTTCAGGTCTTATTGACAAAATATACAGCCCTGCTGTTAATTCAAATGACTCATCTGCTGTTTGGAAGTTTTCTGCATCATACGTGCCATTTAAAACATTTTCAAAAAGCACAAACCAGTATTTACCTACAGCTCCGTATTCTTCGCTTTCGACTATTTTATATGTTCCGGCCTCTTCTATATTTATATATAAAGTACTTTCACTTAACAGGTTAATTCTTCGTGCATATGGATTTTCAGGCCCTAAAACAGGAGTATTATCCTGTAATATTTTGTTTGTCTCCTGATCATACAGAATGGGTGAAAGATCTATGAGGTTCCTGCCTTCTATATTATCAATACTTGATACCCAGTATGTTTTTGTTTCCGTATTAGAATGTTCAAACTGATAATAACTTGTCTCTTTAAAAAAAGTTAAATTACATGTATCCCCTGGTTTTGCCTGAATTATTAACAATTGTTCATAACTTCCGGATGAATACTCAATAGTACAGTAACTGTTTTCAGATTCATTTGTAATTTCTCTGCTAACCCTGTTATTTGAGAACCTGCTGCTGTTTTTACTAAATCTATTTAATTTAACTATTGTTTCTTCATAATTTTCTCTTACTACCTGAAAATAATTGGTACTATTGGATACTTTATAAACATCCCGGCCAAATGGAGAAATTGTTAATTCCTCCATACCGCTCTCACCTATATATGGGATTCCGTATCTTATATAAAGTGGATTCCCCTCTTTTGTATTTTCTTCTGTTTCTGCTTCCGTATTAAAACTATCCTGCTCACCTGACCAATCCTCTGCTACTCCGCCGTAACATGTTAATAAATAGTATCCTTCTGTAAATTCATGATAAAACTCAATATATTTCATGGGTTTACCGGGTTCAGGTTCAAAAGTACTTAAAGAAGGTGATACCGGCGTGAGCCATGCCCCGTCTTTCCATAGTATAATTCCGGAAAGGTTCCGCCCTAATAATTCGAGAATTAATGGTTCATCTTCTTTTATATATACCCAAAAGGATTGCTGCTCAAGATCATTTAATTCAGTTAAAATAAAATCACCATCAGTAATTACAGGAATACTGCTTAATTTTTGAGCTCTATCCATATTTTCTGAATTATCCGAATAATTTAATTCTTTATATGAATAAACATCCAGCATAATTGTACCCTGGGAATAAATATCAGATAAAAGCTGAATTTTATACTCACCTTCAGAAAGCATAATATCAATTCTGCCATCATAATTGCTCACAGAACCGGAGGAATCGAGCACTCCAGCCATTCTATCGATTACACTTATAAATGCTCCTGTAGAACTTTTAACTTGAATACTGTACATCCCTGTTTTTTGAATATGCAGTATTGTTTCCTGTTGCCTGATATCTGTTTGAAATTCTGTTTGTTCAAGATAAGTAGCAGAAAAAGATTTTTCATCAATTAGATTCTTATTCTGCTGTGCATATAATGAATTAATGAATAATAAATTTAATATTAAGCCTAAAAATAGATATTTTTTTGGAGAATTGCGAAAAGAGTTAATGCAGAGAATCATATTTTCCTCTTTTAAAGATTATTTAATTTTAAATTATGTCATTATAGTTACTATTTTAAAAATAATCAAATAATTATGGGACAGCCTAATAATTAATAAGGAGAAGAAAGAAAGCTGCCCCATAAACATTTTATATAGAATTATATATACAATGTTAAAATAAGTTGTTAAATAGTTGTAAATTTTTTATTCTGACAGCCGAAATACCTTGCAGTTCTACTGCAGGCATGGAAGCTATAAACTAGTGCCCGACCATATGCAAGCTTGTGCTCGGGCCGCAGCCTTATGAGAACGGAGATACCACGGAGCTCTGCTCCGGGATTCTTCATTAATCTTTATTTGAATTGATGAGATGTTTTATGTTTTTATTAGAAAAAATGTTATCCAATTAATGGATCAGGTTTTTTCAGCATTTTCTTCTACATATTTGTCAAATTCTTCTTTTGACATTTTATCTTCATGTATAGGATACAATGCTTCTACTAATTCTTCTTTTGTAGCAAATTTAGCACCATCTAATTTATAAGGCATATTTCAATTCTCTTATATCTTTATAATTTATTTGTTATACAACATAAATTTACAAAATAACAAATATGCTTTAAGTGTATTATATTTATTTTATTAATACAAGATATATTAATATTTAACCTATTTGCACCCAGAGCGTAAAAATAATGTTAAAGAAAATAAATAATATCTAATATGAATAACTTTAAAATTTAATTATCCAGGCATGATAAACCTAATTGTTCATAATCCGAAAATTTTTTATCACTAGAAATCAATGTCATTTTATTATTAATAGCATACCATATTATTATTCTATTAAAAGGATCTTTATGATTTACCACAAAAGGTAATTTATAAGAAGAAGCGTATTCTTCACTGGATACTTCCGATATTAATAAACCTGATTCAATAGCTAGTTTATTAATATCATCCGGTTTTACATTATCTAATTCAAGTTTACCAATAGAATATTTTAAAGATATTTCCCAAAAAGTTATATTACAAACATATTTTTCAAAATTATAATCCTTCATTATGTTTTTTACTTCTGTATTGAGCTTATCCGGATTAAAAAGTGACCATAAAAGAATATGTGTGTCTAATAGATATTTATTCATTTTATGTTTAATAATTCCTCTGCAGTCATATTAAAATCTTCTTTAATTTTAAATGATGCTTTGCCTTTTAATAAACCTAGCTTAATTTTATTCTTTTTTTTATAATCATTGTATGGTATTATTACTGCGACATTTTCCTTTTTCTTACCATAAGAAATTACTACCTCTTCTCCATTTATTACTTCTTTTATTATTTGCGAAAAATTGGCTTTTAATTCTCCCACCTGCAATGTTTTCATAATTTAAATATAATTCCTATAATGACAAGTTGTCAAGTAAATATATTATTTAATTGTCAAATAGACAAATATATCGGTCTTCCGGATACTTTATTATAATGCTGCAGATATTTTAGACAGAGCTGTAAATGAGTACAAATTAAAGGATCTTAAATTCCATTACCATCTCCGTCAATCTTTTCATCTTTGTCCACCTTAATCTAAACTATAATGTGCTAAAAAAGAGCCGCTTAAACCTGGCGGTTGGTAAATCCTTTTTAGTCCTTTTAGTTGGTCCAGTTGTTTCCATATTGTACTAACACTTTTAGCAACATAACTTAGTTGTAATAGAGTATGCTGCTTTAGTGGAATAGCAAATCGTATCATTTTAATTCCAAGTTTTTGCTGGATAGGAGTAATTATATTTTGGCTAGCAATAATTCCAAAATCTAAATAAAGTTTAACAAGAAATGCATTTTCCGGATATCTGTTTTCCGGAAGATATTGAAATAATTCTTCGGAATTAATAAATACCCCATGGCCGCCTGCCGGACTAACAAGCGGTACATTTGAATTTTTTAATTTTTTCCAGAGGAATTCTGATTTTCTGACCCTTTTTACTACCCATTTCTCATGTTTAAAACCTTTGATTACAGCTTTATTTAAAGCAGCTTTTGATCTGATCGAAAGCCCATCACCAAACAGCATTATAGTATCCTGAATCTTATGACTGAGTTCATCATCATTTACTGCAATAAAACCACCGGTATCAACCAGAAAATCCTTTGAAGCACTCATCGTGCAGCCATCACTGTATGAACAAAATTCTAATATAATATCTTTTATGGATTTGTTAGAATATTTTGGTTCACGTTCCCTTATTAGTTGTGAATTTTCCATTATTCGTGTAGCATCAAGAATAACCTGTATGCTATTTTTCTTTGCTATTTTATGGATTTCCTTTATATTTTCCATAGAGAAACAGGGTGTCCGCCTGAGGCATTCACACAAACTTCTACGTAAATATATGGAATTTTTTTTTCCATATTTCAATTTTACCGGGAAATAAACAATCTTTAAAACAGGTTTTAATTTCTACTATAGATCTTACAGAACGTAAAAAATCAGCAGAGGAAAAAGAGCAGCTGGAAGAACAATTACTACAGATCCAGAAAATGGAAGCTATCGGTACGCTTGCAGGGGGGATAGCACATGATTTTAATAACCTGTTAACAGGTATTATAGGATATACTTCATTAATAAAAACAAACATAAATCCGAATGATAAAATATATAAGAACGTGGAAATAATTGAAAAAACCTCGTTTAAAGCAGCAGATCTAATAAAGCAATTACTCAGTTTTGCCCGAAAAGGTAAAAGAAAAAATGTGCATTTTGATATTCATAGTATTATTGATGAAGTAATTGATTTATTAACACGAACTATTGATAAGCGTATAAATTTGATAAAGCGATTTTACAATGAGCCACTCTATACAGTTGGGGATCCCGGCCAGATAGAACAGATAATTCTTAACCTTGCAGTAAATGCCAGAGACGCAATAGAAAAAGGCGGTGAAATAATATTTAGCACGGATATTATTTACCTTGATGAAAATTACTGCAAACCTTTCCCGGAAACCTCTCCTGGATATTTTGTTGTATTAACTGTAAAAGACTCCGGCCATGGAATACCGGATGAAATTTGTAATAGAATATTTGAACCTTTTTTTACAACAAAAGAGCCGGGTAAAGGCACAGGTATGGGGCTTGCTGTTGCATATGGTATTGTTGTTAACCATAGAGGCCTTATGAAAGTTGAAAGTAAAGAAGATGAAGGCACAACATTTAAAATATTCCTTCCATTAGAGAAATATTTTAAAAATATAGAAAATGTCAATATTTCTGAAGAGATAGTAGGCGGCAAAGGTACTATTTTAATTGTAGATGATGAAAAAATTGTCCGCGATGTTTTAACTAATATGTTAAATAATATTGGATACAATACTTATGCAGTTAATGATGGAAAAGAAGCTATTGAATATTATAAAGAAAACCAAAATAATATTGATATTATTATTCTTGATATGATAATGCCTATTATAAACGGATATGACTGTTATATAGAACTAAAGAAAATAAATATAGATGTAAAGGCAATCCTATTAACAGGACATATTACAGATAGTAAATTCATGAGTATTACAAATGAAGGAATTAATGCAATTATAACCAAACCTTTTTCTATTTCCAATCTTGCACAAGTACTTTCAGAAATAATTAGCGGATGAGACTATTGTGACAATTAAAAAAATATATAATAAGACATAATAGCATTATTAGATCTTAAAAGGACGAAATAATTGATATTTTCTACACTTTTTTTCAAATTATTGTTGAATAATTTTGATGTTGTACTATAATTAAAAGTGTAACTTATAAAAATTAACGGGGGTAATATATGAATAAAAGGTTTGTTATTATAGTGCTGTTGCTATGTTTTGTTATATTTTCCGGATATTCACAGGCAAAAATATTTCTTGTAAACCTGTATGATGAATGGGTAGATGTTCAGCTTGGAGAAGATTACGATTACGTTTTTCTTATGGAAGGGCTGGGACCGAATGATGCAACTTACATGGTTGAAACATGGGATTACGGAACCTACACATTATGGTTTAAACTTGAATATGAGCGTGAATGGTCATACTGGTGGGATGAATATACCGAGACAGCATATGACTGTTATGTAGATCCTGGTTATTCTTATGCTATAGTTATAGATCCTGACGGATACCCGGAATTTTATACTTTAACAGAAGATTACGGACGCGGAGCAAATGTCTGTTTCCTAAACGGAACATCGGAAACTCTCACAAGAATGGAAATAGGTGAATGGTGGGGCGATCCAGCGGCATACGCCGACAGGCTGGATTATTACACAATTACAAATTTTGTTTCTATAGATGAAGGCTGGTATAGCTTATATTGGCAGTATCCATTTCAAAGAAGAAGCGATGAACATTTTTTCTATCCGGATTCTTATGGAGATGAGGAAATATTTTATTTCGAACGCGGGGATTATGCTATTTTTGTTGCATATGAAGAATATGGTGAACCATATGTAAACCTTTTCTATATTACACCATAAATACAAAAATACTGGTAAAGACATAGATACTTGTTAATAGATACTTACTTATAGATACCATAGGCTGTCTTTTTAAAAGGACAGCCCTTTTTTTTATTAAATCAAAAAAATAATATTGTACTTATAAAAACTAAATTATTATATTCAAACAAATAAGAATTTTTATTTTGACACGGATTAACACGGATTATGATGTACATAGATGCACAAACATCATCGGAGCCAGGGATGGTGAATAATTTATATAATATTATTAAAAAAATCTGTGGAAATCCTGTTAAGCTGCGTCTGATTATTTTTAAATATTTAAATTTAATGCAATTTAATGGTTAATGAAATTCCATATTTAAAATTGCTGCAAAAAAATTAGACTGTTATATTAACTATAGGATTAAATATTAAGTGCACGAATATTCTATTGCATTAGAAATTTCAAAAGTTGTAGAAAAACAGGCAGAAAATAAAAAAGTATCTGAAATCTTTTTAAGTGTAGGTAAATTATCCGGTATATTTGATGAATCACTAATATTTTATTTAGAACAAATATTTAAGGAAAAAAAACAACCACATATTAAGATTACAACAGAACAAATTGATGCTGAATTCAACTGTAACTGCGGGAAAAATTACAATACGGATAATATGCTTACAGCATGTCCTTTTTGCGGTAAATTTACAAGAACAATAGTGAAAGGAAATGAATGTATAATAAAAAGTATTATAACAGAATAATGAGAGATAAACATGAATGAGATAAAATTAAATATAAATGCACAATCAGAAAACGATAAAACTGCAGAAAAAAATAGGACATTTTTTAAAGAAAATAATCTTTTTGTACTTAATATTATCAGTTCTCCCGGTTCAGGTAAAACATCGATACTTGAATTGATGGCAGAAAAGTTAGGTAAAAAATTATGTGTCATAACGGGAGATATTCAGACAACAATTGATGCAGACAGAATTTCAAAAGCTGGTTCCCAGGCAATTCAGATTCAAACTGGGGGTTCATGCCACCTTACATCCTTTATGATCAAAAAACATTTAAAGGATCTTGATTTATCAGAATGCAGATTACTTGTAATTGAAAATATTGGCAATTTAGTATGTCCTTCAACTTATGATCTGGGTGAGAATATTAAAGTAGCTGTTGTAAGTACAACAGAAGGAGATGAGAAACCTATCAAATACCCTTCTCTTTTTACAAGAGCCCATACTGTAATCATCAATAAAATTGACCTGCTACCATATGTAAATTTTAATATTGGGCGGGTAGAAAAAGATTGTTATAAACTTAATAATTCTATTAAAATTTTTAAATTATCATGTAAAACAAAACAGGGATTCTCAGACTGGCTAAAATATCTTGAATCTTTTTTAACCTAAAAAATTAATCAATCGCAGGAATAATATTTTGGAATTACTATGTTCAATTATTTCTATAAAGGGAACTGTACAGGGAGTAGGATTTCGTCCCTTTGTCTACAGATCGGCATGCAAATTTAATATAAAAGGATCTGTATTAAATAATTCTTCAGGTGTTAAAATTATTGCATACGGCAATAAAGCAGATCTTGTTTTATTTATAAAAACACTAAGGGATTCACCACCTCCACTTTCTTCTATTAGAGATTTTTCATACGAATATACAGATATTAATTCTATTCCTGATGATTTCAAAATTATTAACAGCTTAGAAGGTGAAGACAATGAAATTGATATTACTCCGGATACATCAACTTGCAATAATTGTCTTAAAGAATTAAATAGTAAGAAAAATAGAAGATATGAACACCCTTTTATAAACTGCACAGACTGTGGGCCTCGATATACAATAATAAAGTCTTTGCCCTATGACAGGCCTAATACAACCATGCAGGAATTTGAAATGTGCCCTGCATGTAAACAAGAATATAACAACCCCTTAGATCGAAGGTTTCATGCACAACCGGTATGCTGTCCGGACTGCGGCCCTGTGATGAAACTATTAGATAAAAATGGCAGCGAAATAATTTGTGAAGATCCTGTGAGGATGAGCAGCAAGCTTCTGGAAAACGGAAAAATAATTGCTGTTAAAAGCCTGGGAGGGTTTAACCTTGCATGCAGATCAGATTTAAACGAAACTATTTTAAATTTACGAAAAAGAAAAAACAGGGAGCAAAAACCATTTGCTTTAATGGTTCGGGATATTGAGACAGCATTTAAAGTAGCTGAAATTTCTGATCTTGAAGAAAATATTCTAAAAAGTGTCCAGAAACCGATAGTACTTTTAAAAAAAGTACTCTTAAAAAAATTAAAAGATTCAAATAACTTTATATCAGAAGAAGCAGCGCCAAAAGTAACAACATACGGGATAATGCTTCCTTATACGCCTGTTCACTATCTATTATTTAAATATGGACATTTCAAAGCTCTTATTATGACCAGTGCTAATATAACAGATAATCCTATGGAATATAAAAATGATGATGCAGTAAAAAAACTCAACGGTATTGCTGATTACTTTCTATTAAATAATAGGGATATTTTTTCACGTAATGATGATTCCATAGTACGTGTAATATGTGATAAACCTTTTTTTATTCGCCGTGCACGCGGCTATGTGCCCGAACCGATTCCAGTACCGGAAAATTATAATGTAGACGGGATTATTGCATGCGGAGGGATCCTTAAAAACACTATTACAGCAGGCCGTCGCAATTATTGCTATGTTTCTCAGCACATAGGAACAATGGACAATTTGGAAACCTTTAATAGTATGGAAAATATCCTCGATAATTTAACAAGTTTATTAAAAGTTAAGCCAAAAGTGTATGCAGTAGATAAGCATCCTGAAAATCCAGGGGCCATATATGCTAAGGAAAAAGGCCTGCCGATATATTATATTCAGCACCATCATGCTCATGCTGTTTCCTGTATGGCCGAAAACAATATTACAGAAAAAACCGTGTGTATAACTTATGATGGTACAGGTTACGGTAAAGACAATAAAATCTGGGGCGGAGAAATATTGATAGCAGATTATTATGGCTTTTTGCGTTTTGCACATCTTGCCTATGTTCCAATGCCTGGCGGTGACCAATCTGTGAAATATCCGTGGAGAATGGCAATGGGCATTCTATATAAAAAATTAGGTTCGAAAGTAAAAGAATTATTCCCGGAGATACCGGAACATGATAAAAGTGCTGTTCTGGAAATACTTAATGCAGGTGTTTACTGTCCTTTAACATCGAGCATGGGGCGGCTCTTTGATGCTCTTTCTGCTTTGCTTGGAATATGTTTGGAAAAAAGCTATGAAGGACAACCTGCAATAGAATTGGAAGCAATTGCTGACAAAGATGAATATAACTTATATGACTTTAAATTATCATCTACAAATCCAATTTTAATTTATGGTCCGGATATTCTATGCATGGCAATAAATGATTTTAAGGTAGGAACATCAATATCAAAGATCTCAGCAAAATTCCATAATACTATCGCAAAATTCACCTCAATTATTGTATCACAAGCTGTTAAACAAACAAAAAGCAGTAATGTCTGCCTCTCCGGAGGCTGTTTTCAGAATGCATTATTGCTTGAACGGACTATTAAATACTTAGAACAGGAAAAAATTAATCCTATAACCCATAAGCTTGTTTCTCCAAATGATGAAGGCATTTCCTACGGACAGGCTATAATTGCCGGAGCAAAACACTATTTGAAAAAATAAATTTGCCTAAAATCTTTATCTACTATATATTTGTTTTAATCTTTTAAAAAAGGAAATTTTATGTGTCTGGCAATACCTGCAAAAGTTATAAAAATAACCGATCCTATGGCAACTGTTGAAGTAATGGGCAATCAAATAGAAGCAAATATTTCTGTACTTGATAATGTTAAAATCGGTGATTATATTCTTGTTCATGCAGGATTCGGTATTCAAAAATATGATAATAAAACTGCAGAAGAAAACCTGGAATTGATACAGGAACTTATTACAAAAACAAATAATTTTACAGAATAAATATATGGATTTAAAACCTTTTAGCAGCCCGGAAAAATCAAAAGAAATTATAAATACAATTCACAATATTTCCAAAGGACTCGGTAATATTTATATTATGGAAGTCTGCGGAACACATACTATGGAAATAGGCAGACTGGGCCTGCGAAAACTGCTTCCGGAAAATATTCAACTTATTTCCGGACCGGGCTGCCCGGTTTGCGTTACACCGGGTTCTTATATTGATTCCGCATATGAACTTGCTTTAAATAACAAGCTAAATAGGAAAGTTCATATAGCTGCTTTTGGTGATATGCTACATGTACCAGGCAATAAGTACTCACTTGCCAGAGCAAAAGCAACAGGTGCAAAAATAGATGTTGTTGTTTCTCCTTTACAGGCAATAGACATGGCTTTAGCTGAACCTGAAAATGACATTGTTTTTACTTCTGTAGGTTTTGAAACAACAGTTCCATCAACAGCTTTTACAGTTAAAAAAGCTTTTGATTTAGGGATTAAAAATCTATTTTTTTTAGTTGCACATAGACTTGTTCCTCCTGTTTTAGAAGCTTTAATCAGAGACACAGAAATAAATTTATCAGGATTTCTTTTACCGGGCCATGTTAGTGCTATTATAGGTGTAGATGCATACAAAATACTTAATGAACTTTCTATCCCTGGAGTTATTGCAGGTTTTGAGCCTCTTGACATTTTAAGCAGTATTCTAAGCTTACTGGACATAATTAAAAATAACAGAAAAAATGTACTAATAAATATGTACACACGTATAGTAAGTAAGCATGGTAATTTATCTGCACAATCGCTTATAAATGAAGTTTACGAGCCAGTAGATTCATTATTGCGGGGAATCGGAGTTATACCGGGAAGCGGATTAAAATTAAAGGATAAGTATAAAAATTTTGATGCCGTATCTAAATTTTCTATAAATATAGAAAAAGCTGATATGCCTCCGGGATGTTCATGCGGGGATGTATTAAAAGGAATAATAAAACCGGATGAATGTAAATTATTCGGCAAAATTTGCACACCCCAGCATCCAATAGGACCATGCATGGTGTCTACGGAAGGCTCCTGTGCTGCATACTATAAATACGGTTAAGGACATTATGATAAATAAAATCAAACTTTCACATGGAAACGGAAGCGGACAGAATGAATTACTTAATGAAGTTATTTTCCCATGCTTATTTCCGGATACATCAAAGCCATTTGAAGATGCAGCAGTATTAAAAGAAGTAAAAGGCAGATTAGGATTTACAACAGATTCATTTGTTATAAATCCCTTAATATTTCCCGGCGGAGACATTGGTAAACTTTCTGTTTGCGGAACGATTAATGATCTTTCTATGATGGGAGCAAAACCTATTGCATTATCTGTTTCATTAATTATAGAAGAAGGACTTGATATAAAACTGCTTAAAGAGATACTTATTTCTTTAAGAGAAACATGCATTAGGGCAGGAGTAAAAATTGAGTGCGGAGATACAAAAGTTGTAGATTACGGAAAAGCAGACAGCCTTTATATAACTACTTCCGGTATCGGTGTAATACCGGATAATATCTTCCTTTCTTCTGCAAATGCCGAACCCGGAGATGTTGTAATTGTAAGCGGACCCATTGGGCTCCACGGTATTGCAATTATGGCTGCAAGAAAATCACTTAATTTTGCTTCTAAAGCAGTTTCCGACTGTGCCCTTTTAAATGATATATCAGAAAAATTATTAACCTCTGTTCCGGAAACCAAAGCTTTACGTGATTGCACAAGAGGTGGAACTGCTGCTGTTTTAAATGAAATAGCAATAACTTCCAGCGTTTCCATTTCGCTTGAACAGAGTAAAATTCCAGTTCCCGAAGTTGTAGAAGGAGCCTGCTCTTTCCTGGGATTGGATCCCTTACATATACCGTGCGAAGGACGTTTTATTGCTATAGTGCCGGAAAATAAATCAGTAGCGGCTTTAAATGCAATACAGAGTCATCCATTAGGTAATGGCGGAGAAATAATCGGTTATGTAATTAATAAAGAAAGATTTCCAGTTATAATTGAAACAATTGTAGGAGGTAAAAGAATGCTCGATCTGCCGTCTGGAGAACTATTGCCCCGCATATGCTAATATTGCTATTAAAATGACAAAAAGAATATTATTTATCATAATTTTCATATCTTTTCTATTAGTAGTTTTATTTTCCGGATATTATAGTATTAAGAAAATATATAATTTTTTGGAAACTAAAAATTGGCCCTCTGTAAAAGGAAACATCTTAAATATTCAGATTAATAAGTCCATAGATCAATTTGAACAAATTGATATTTATTTTCCTGTAATTGAATATCAATACAGAATAGATAATAATTATTATTCTTCAGATAGTATTTATTCCGAAAATTATCCAGCAGGATTTCCACATAAAAAAATGGCTATTACTTTTTTAAATCATTACCAGGCTGGAACTAAAATAGAAGTATTTTATAATCCACAAAACTTTAATCAGTCGTTTTTAGTAAGACAATTTAATATATCCAATATATTTATTTTATTATTCAGTTTTTTCTGGTTTTTTATTCTTATTTTTATTCTAACTGCCTTTATACTCCATAGTTTTACTATGGGGATGAAGACTATGAAATAGATGTGATCAGGCCGCAGCCTTATGAGAACGAAGATACCTCAGAGCTCTGCTCCGGGGTTCTTCATTTTAAGAAAATATTTTTTTTCTTTTATTAGTTATATAAAAGTTTATACTTTATATAGGACGTATTATGAATTTAGACATTTTTAATTCACTAGATGTTATTCTAATATGCGGGCTGCCATGTTCAGGCAAATCTCATTTTGCAAAAACCTATTTTAATAAAGATAATAGAAAACATATAAACAGAAAAGAAATACGGCAGTTTATTTATGAAATGACGACATTTGGTGATAAATGGTATGAGAGTTACTATAATGAGAAAAATGAAAATATCGTTAAGCATGTAGAAAAGAAATTATTCGAAAATCTTTTATCACAAAACTATAAGGTGCTTGTTGATAATACAAGCATGGCTATATCCTCAAGAAAAAAATATATAGAAATTGCCTTTCAATTTAAAAAAAATATCGGAGTAGTTTTTCTTAACACTCCTCTGCAAAAATGTATACTAAGGAGTCAGGAACTTGAAGACTTCATACCCAGCACTATTGTTTCAAATTTATTTGCCGGAAGAGAACTGCCTGAAAAATCAGAAGGATTTAAAGAAGTCTTAATACTGGATAATTATTAAACTATATATATCTTATTATAAATTTCCCTTAATAATAATTATAATTATCACAGAAATAATCATAATTAGAAGAATACTTAGTAAAATGTAAATAGATTCATTCTTTCTTTTCTTTTTAATATTCTTTTTTGGGGTACGAATTTTTTCAATTGGTTTTGTATCCTCCAAATTATCCATTTTCGGAGAAAGATATCCACAGGTTGGACATCCATTTTTAAATATTTCCGACCTGCCGGTTCTTTTGCAAACGGGACATTTTACTGCAGAAAATATTCTGCCGCAGAATGAACAAACTTCCGCATTATATGGAACGTCCTTTCCGCAGTTTTCACATAAAAACCTGGCTATCAATATCATCCTGCCTTATGTAACCTGTCTTATTTAAACAGCTTAACTTATTTACTTTTTTTTATAGTAACTTTATGCTTAAAAAAACCTTTAATTGGAATATATAATTCTTCCCTTTCTATTAAATTATTTATTTCTTCCTCGATATCATCGATATGCCAATCTTTAAGAAGGCCATAACCTTTATAATTATAGAAGTTATTTTTTATTATATCATAAGTCTGCTTTCCATTTAATATCTGAATAGTTTTTTTAAGGCTGAACCTTCTTTTATTTTTCTTAATAAAGAGTAATATCTCCCTTTCACCTTCAATATCTGTTACTGCCTCTTTATTACAAATATCACATCCTGTACATTTACTTTCAAATTTAAAACTCATTAAAGAAAGGAGGAATTCTCTTCTGCATATTTTTCTATTTTTTAAAAACTTAAGCATTTTCTCATATCTTAATAGCTGGATATTATCATTAAGTTTATTTATGAATTTAAAATCTTCAGATGTAAATAGAAGAATAGCTTTAGAGTTTTTTTTGTCACGTCCTGCCCTGCCGGATTCCTGCAAATAAGCTTCTACAGAATATGGTACTTCTGCATGAATAACAGTTCGTACATCCTGTTTATCAATTCCCAGACCGAATGCTGATGTTGCTGTAAGTATACCATCATCTGATTTCATAAACCAATGTTCAACTTTTTTTCTTTCTTCCTTTGTTAAACCTGCATGATAAAAATATATTTTTTTCGTTTTAAACCTGCGTTTTAGTAAATGAGCATAATACTCTGCCCTCTTTCTACTCCTTGTGTAAATAATAACAGGGCCTTTTATTTTTTTGACTGTATTAATAACAGCCCTGGATTTTGATAATACCGGAATTACACTATAGCTGATATTAGGCCTGTCCGGATTTTCAATTAATGCAGAAACAGGAATATCTTCAAAAAGTATATTTTTTATTTTATTTACAACAGCTTCAGAAGCAGTTGCTGTAAAAGCTGTAATTACCTCAATACTATTTTTTTTAATGAATTCACCAATTTTCAGATATGCAGGCCGGAATGTTTCACCCCACTCAACAACACAATGTGCTTCATCAATTACAAGATGGCCAATATTTATGTTTAAATCAAGGAATGCATCCTGTAATGAAAAAAGTGACTCTGGTGTTGTGAAAACAATCTTAATTTTATTTTCTTTTATATTTTTAAATATTTTCTTTTTATTTTCCTGTTCACCAGTAATTGATGCTGAGCTAATACCTATTTCTTTTAATCTACGCACCTGGTCTTCCATTAAAGCAAGCAAAGGAACTACAACAACAGTAACAGCTTGTAAATAAAATACTGGCAGTTGGAAACATAATGATTTTCCGCTTCCGGTTGGAAGAACAACAATCTGGTTATTTTTGTCCAGAACATTTGCAATTACGTACCTCTGTATTGGATAAATATACGATATAGAAAATTTATTCTTAGCGGTTTCCAGGATAAGGTCGTTCATGAACTTTAAAATATTATTTACAAATGATTATTCAATATACTGAATTCTGTAAAAATAATCATCTAAAATCTCAGTTAGTTCCGGTGAAAAATCTAATACAAAATGAACTTTCTGAGTTCCATCATCAGATTTTTCAATTTTTACGATTTTCCCACTTATTATAAATCTGTATAAATGAAAATACAATTTACAGGATAACTTCATATCTTCAGTAATTTTTATTTCACTCATCTTTATAGAAAAAATTATTTTATTTATAGAAAGAGATAAGAGGTTCCCGATATTCTTCCGGTTATTTATGATTATTTCAAAATAATTATTATAACGAAGGTTCTTTGCTGTTTCTTCTGTTATTATAATATTTTTATTTTTATATTTAGCCAGGCATTCCTGTAAGGCATTATATCCAAATATATAATTTCCTAGTATTTCAATTAATTGCGAATTAAATTTTATAAATGAAATATTTATCATACAAATATTGTTTTTACCTTTTACAGCGCCAATCTGATCTACTTTTGAAGGTATTTCCATATTAAATGAACTTGTGTTAAGTGATTTCTGAAAAACAAGACATAGAGAACAATTTGTGTTCGTATACTGTTGAAAAAATTTTGTTTCTTCATGGCTTAAAATAAGTAGAAGCACAGCGTTCTTCATGGAAATTTGATAAGGAGAACAAATAAGCATAAAATCACTTATTTTTAGTATTGTCTGGTTGGGGATTAATCCGACATTTTTTATTGTATATGGACTAAACCTTATATTATTATCCGACAACTTATCAAAGTAATTCTGAATCCGCGTATTTTTTGCACACACTTCTTTTTATATTCCTTAACTTATTTATCCAATGGATATAATACATGTAACATTGCACATGATATATGTAACAATGCATATTGTCTATTAAAAATTAAAATTCCAGAAAAATATTTTCCCTCTATTATTCAAATTCTTTTCTGAATATAAGTATATTCTGATGAATAAACGACGGGATGTATTCATATAAATAACCGTAAATATGGAGCGATTTACTAACATCATACCATACTATATTAGCTTTCATGGTTAAACCGAGACTATTTAAAACTTCTGCAAAGTCTGCTGTAAGAAAATGGTACTGTCCTTTATTGTACATATCACCAATAAAAACCGCCATGTACTTTTTTGTTTTTAGTATCTCGACCAACTTAATAAAGATTTCTTTCATCTCTAAAAGCCATTCTGTTTTTGTAGAGTATTTCATTTTATTAAAGGGTGATAATTTTGACAGCTTGTTTTCTTTTGCTTCTTCACCAACTTTTATATACTTCCCCTTACTTTTGTCTACTTTATCCATATTCCAGTATGGGATATCAGTAAGAATAAAGTCTGCTTTATAATTATTTTTTTTAAGGTTTTTAAGAACAATACTACTATTTCCGTGTAATAGATCCTGTTCTTTAATATTTTCTTTATTACAAACTTCTTTATATATATCTATCCATTCTTTATTTATTTCGATACCAAGAGCATTTCTTTCACATAAAGAAGCACCTATCAATGTGCCCCCTACCCCGGCAAAAGGATCCAGCACCTGTTCTCCTTTTTTAGTAAAAGTTTTTATTATATCTGCACATAAATCGGGTGGTTTCTGGGCTCCATGCCTGGACCTTAGTTTATGCTGAAGATTTACAGGATAAGGTTTGTTTATTACACTTTTACTCCAGTATACCCATTCTTTTCCTGTAAGCTCATTAAGCCTGTTTCTTTTAGAATAAAATCCTCTACTTTCACCTTTTTCATTAAATAATTCAATTTTATCTTTATTTACCTTCAATAAATATTCCTTCATACTCTGCAATAATAAATATGTTCTATTATTTTTCTTTTTCTTGATCTGCCTGCACCATTTCCAAATACCGGATACTCTTTTTTAAATATTTCCAGAATACCTTTTGATTTAAGAATATCAATAATGCTCTGCTCCGGAATAATTCCTTCTGAATTATAACTTACAAATATATGTTCTGAACTGGCATTCTCTATCAACTTTGAAAATGCGGAGTCACAATCTCTTTTTCTTGAAAATAGGCTTTTTAAATGCTCTCTTTCAAACTTTTTTGTTTTGCCTTTTAATTCCGGCTTGTTCCAATTTACAATATTTTCAAGTACATGATAACAATCTATGTACTGCCTGCTATTATATGGAGGGTCAAGATAAAGTACATCGCCTTTTAGAGTATTAATAATTGTATTTAAATCTTTATTGTATACTTTATTATATTTATTCTTTTTATAGTTGATATTAGGAAGCCGTAATTTCATTTTCTTATAAACATTTGAATCTACTCTGTGAGATCCATTTGAATCATAAGTTTTTTCTCCAATATTTTTTAAAAATGCATCATACTGGCCAACCGTATTTGCAGTTTTGTCTACTGCATAAATAAGACTGGTTAACAAAATTCTTTTTTCATGTAAATTGATAAAAGCAGCTTTGTAATATTTTTCTATTTTTTCTCTTACAGCATCAATTATTCCTGCATTTTCATATGTAAAATATGTTCCTCCATAATTTTTCCAGCAGTATCCTTCTAATGCTTTTTCCGAGTTTAACTCTTCCAATAATAAACTTATTTTATTTACATCTATATTATTCTTTGTAGATTCTAAGAATGTGCTGCAATTTATATAATTTGAATATAGAAGATCATTTGCAATTACAGATTCTGCAATATTACTAAAATGTTCTGAAACCACACCTGTTCCTGCAAATCCGTCTATAAAAACATTAATTTTATTAACCCGGCTTAAAATTACATCTTCTATAAAATTAAGCAGTCTCTTCTTTGAACCTAAATATTTTCTATTATGAATATCAATTTGTTCTGTTGTTTTTTCCATAATTCAAATTGATTTTAGAATAATTGAATTATTAGTTCAACAGTTAAAAAATTATTATTCCCAGTAGTTCTAAAATGATTGTCATTAAATATTATAAATAATCAGACATAATTTACAGGATTTTTATAATATTATAGGGACATTTAACTTTATATAAATTACTCAACTTTCGCACATAATTTTCTGTAGTTTTAAATATGAAATTTTCTGTGCAAGATGGATAGGGACGATGGATAGGCGGGACGATGGATAGGGAC